>Ga0302240_1001821_pt1 | contig 15812 bp, 10 predicted proteins | sample AAG_UR_His_MG_FD_193538 | JGI IMG/M metagenome (GOLD analysis project Ga0302240, IMG submission 193538) | Enriched activated sludge microbial communities from anaerobic digester in WTTP, New Holstein, Wisconsin, United States - AAG_UR_His | ecosystem: Engineered > Bioreactor > Anaerobic >... | reverse complement strand
TTTAGTAACATATGTGACTAAATACAGTATATCATTAAGCCCGTATCTTTGCAAGCAAATCCGCAGAAATACGGGCTTTAGCTGATTATTTTCTGTTTAGTCACATTTTTTGATGGAAGTTGACATTGACCGGTCGAAAGACTTGGAAGAAATGCGTATTCGAATTCTCTTAAACCCTGTCGATACGGGCTTTCGACGACTGGTGTGCTGTATAATAAGACACTTTTTTCATCCGGCGATACCGGACGATTTGTTTTCTTCCGGTATTATAACTTGTTATTTTTCATATTAAATTAAAAACCATCGGCAAAAATATCGCCGATGGCCACTTTCCTTTCATCTTATAAATTGCGGCAATAATTAGATGCCCTGACCCCGCCGTTACACAAATCTCCGATTCCGTTCCTGTCATTCTGCATTTACGACCATTCTCCACAGTGCCTCAAGCATATCCGGCGCGTTTTCCAATGAGAAATCAGGATCAAATCCTAGCTCAGGTTCGTTCAAGCACTGGTCTCTTAAGATCTCGAGATACCTGAGCGCCTCTTTCTCATTCCTGAGCCTGAGCTGAATCTCAGCCAACTTTAAAACAGTCTCAGGTGTGGATCGACCATTCTGCATGCCCTTCGTCAAGATCAATCTAAGTGACTCTTCAGCTTTGTTTTCTTTTAGCAGCGCGTTCGCCTCCGAAAGAATCGCCATGGATTCCAGATCATCCGGCGCTAATTCCAAATACTGTGTCTTGATTTCCATAGGTTTACCATCTTGAAGGATCTTAACACTTTCATTCAGCGCGTAAACACCACCGTCTATGAGCGCTTCGAGGGCTTGATGCTTGACAGGCAGCCCCACCATATCTGATTGGAGAAGACGCTTGCCAAAATCAAAGCCCCATGGCCCTGTCTGCAGGATAAGCATTCGGGTAATTTGACTGAGTTCGTGATCCGTCGTCCCCTTCATCAAAAGCAGTTCGAGCAGTGCTAAAATAACGTCCCCGGTAAATGGTTCCTCCCTGTCATTTAACTCTAGTACCCGATCCATGGGATGTGACAAGTGGACTGCTTCCTGTTCAGAGTAAGTAATCAAAAAGTGAGGAATCTCCCCCATCGCTGCCCGCTGCGCGACAAGCGCCGCGGGATGCGTCGCCTCACCCTCTGGTGTCATCCGTGTCCAATAAGCAGCGGCCTGAGGAAAGCGCTTTAAATTAAAGGCGCTGATCCCGGCAAGTCGATGAATTTCACCAAGATCATATTTTTTTAAATGCGACCTATAAAATTCACAGACTTGTTTATGGGCCTGCGCCACCACGCCGGCTCTCATCAGCATCAACGCATATTCAGGCTCCGATCCGGCAAATTCCCCCCTATTGGTTTCCACTTCAAAACGCAGCACACCCTGTTTGAATAAACTCTGACCTTTGGCTCGTTCCCCGCAAGCGCTCTGCAGCAGAGACATCAATCCGAGGAAATATGAACTCATTGCCTTATTAACGGCGATATTAGGCTCCAGCGCCGCTTTTGCCTCAGAAAATTTGCCTTGATACACAAGCGCTGTAGCGAGGTTGTTGCGAATATAGTATTCATAGGCGCCCGGTTCATTCAGCGCTTGCACGAGAACATGGGCTGCCTGCTCAAACTGTTGTTTATAGATTAGCTGCACTCCTAAATCCAGTTGATTTCGAGCTGTTTCGTGGGATGTTGGCATGAGGCAGCACTCCTTATAGTTTTTTTGTGCAGCGGGTTTACAGTCGTGAAAAGAAATGTAACTTTAACCTGGTGTCGTTGTTATTTACTTGTGGTACGGCTCACCGTACCAAGGTCCGTACAACCGCATTGAGTCTACGGGATGCAACAAGGCTTATAAAGAACTTAATGCGATACCGTGCAACTCATGTATTTGATGTAGATTTGTGTTTTACAATTACTTTTACGGTTGAAGAGATTAACCATTTATAAAATTAATGAATTATAAAGCTATATTGTTAAAGAGGGTTAACCTGATAATCCTCTTTAATACACAAATCATCATTAATCTTGATACATATAATAATAAAAAGCTTCAGAATCAAATAATAATCTGCTTTATACTGGTTCTCATCGCTTCCATTAGTTCCGTGTAAATACCTATTTCTTATATCAAAGCCATTTGTAAATTTGGATTTATTCAGATAATAATCCAAATAATCTTGTTCATTTCTTGATAGTAAGGTGCTTTCAAATACAACGTATTTCTTTCTTTCAAAATCATCTATTAAGCTTCTAATCGCTTCACTATAATGCCAATAACTTAATACATCTTCATAGTATAATTCTTTCAGAATATAAACAGTATTAATATCAACAAGTTTAATAAAACCATCATCATTTTCAATAATCAGTTCATTATCAAACAACCACTGCATTCGTTGCAATTGGTATTCATGAAAATCGCTTTTTTTAACAAAATCATTAACCACTAAATCAACAAAATTCCTATATTTTTCTTCCTTACCTTGTATATAAAATATACGGCTTTGGTCAGAAAATAATAAATATGATGCAGTTTTATACCAACCTTCTAGTGGATAAACGTATTTGTTACAACTGAATGACTTGATTTCATTAATTTTACAACTAGATGAAGAAAGCTGAATTAACTCTTGGTCAATCTCACCGTCTTCTACTAAGGCATTGTATTGTTTAAATATCCTGTCAATTTCCGGAAGAATTGACCTGCATTTTTCAAAGAAAGGGGTAACATCTGAAGGCATCTTAACTACGAAATTCATAATTGAAAATTCATCTTTCAAATACTTCGTAAAGAACCATTCAATCATGTTCTCAATTCTGATATTAAATGTGTTCATCACCATTATATAACTATACACTTCAGCGTTAGCCATCATTTCTATGAAGTCAAATCCAAATGATGTCTTATATAAATGACTTCCTGATGGTCTAAAAACTGACTCTAACGCAGTCATACCATTTGTTTTGGATGCTAATGTTAATCTACATTTATCGTCTACAATATTAAAAAGGTATATAAAATTATTCCAAAGTGTTGGAAAATCTTGATTTTCTTCAATCCATTTACGATTGACCTTAATATCTACTTTAGTACCCGTTCTATTTATAATTATTTCCTTATCAAGGTCTTCAGGATATGCAATCGAAACACTGGATTCCATGCCAGTTCCGTTACTGAAAATTTTGTCATTTTCGATTGATTCTTGTCGTTTGGCATGTAACTTCACTTTATCTGAAATTATTAGCCCTTTATTTGTTGGAAACGTAATAATACTTCTAAGATAATTGATGTTTACCTCTGGAGACTCAATATACCTGTCTACTAATTCTACAATTTCAGCATTTGACAAAGAAGGAGGTAAAAACAATGAGGTCTCACCAAGGTATTTTGAAATAATTGTCTCAGCATTTTTAGGGTCTTCAAGAATTTTCTCTTTGATGAGAGAATCATAATACTCTGTTAGCCTTTTAAATTGTAGAACCATATAGATATGAACATATTCTTTATTTAGCAACTCTTTAAAATCGTGTTCATCAATTTTTTCGTATAATTTATAAGTCTCGATTAGTTCTAAATAATCTTCAGTTTCAATAAAGTCAATCTCGTCATACAACTTTGAATAAATAGAACCATGTACACCGAGAAAATGCCCTATCATTTTGTGTAATTTTTTCTCTAACACTTTAATATCACAATGAATTAACTCTTCAACATAGTCTGAAAACCTTTTAATACTGATGTATTTAAGGATATTATGATATTCGATTATATCTGAAATCTTGCAATCGCAATCAAAAGCATTAGCATTAATTCTATCGATAATTTTGCCTAACTCCATACCGCAAGTCATATCATGTTCAGAGTAAAACTTGACCCTATCCAAGTATTTCACCTCCGTTCTTAATCACCATCTACAAATCATACTTAATCCCATTATTCCGAAGCCACTCATTGAGACTTTCATAATCAGGTAATATCCGCTTTAACAAACTCAAACTCGTTCAAATTGTTAATATATCAAATATACAATTAACTTTCGTTTAAATTTCACTCAAACAGTTTACAGGTGCCAGTTTATAGTGGATTCCGTCCAAAAACTTAATTATAGAAACTGTAGATTTGCAAAACTTCATTAACTCAGTATCAGTTGTTGCTGGTTCGTCATTCTCAACAGAAGAAGGATTCCCATGAGAAAACATGTTTGTATAATGAATAAAAATGTAGTCTAGTTCATCTTTCCAGTTATCCTTATTTATCCCATCAACTTCAACTAAATTTGAGAATACTGAATCATCTTCCTTCTTAACTGCTTCAAATAACTCTTTCATACCTGGTGTTATACCGTATTTATCCCCTTTCAAGTATCCGAACTTAAAACTCAAATAACTTTCAAGGACAATTCTAACACTATTAGGTATAGATTTCTTTTCATCTTCAGTTATTGCATCATTTGCAATAAATTTTAAAATCAGTTGAAGTTTAGAATAGTATAATGTTGTAAAAAATGCTATATCATCAGGCAAATTCAAAATTTCAGACCCTTGATTATCTCTAATTTTATAAGAATTCAATTTTCTATTAGCAGTTTTTGGACTTCTATTATAAAACTTCAAAAAATTATTCATAATCCTTAGAAATTTAAAACTGTGACTACTTATAAACAACTGTTTAATTTCTTCAAATTCTTCATAAATCAAATTAGCAGTATTGAACATTCTATCCTCATCAATACTTGAAATTGGGTCATCTAAGTAAACAATATAGTCTTTATATTTATCTTTACCCACTTCATATGCCATTTTACTTAAGAAATAGGCAAACGCAAGTGTTGTTTTTTCGCCCTCACTTAACGAATGCTTTAAAGTATTTTTTGTAATTCCTTCTGTATAGACGATACTAAGCTTATCTTCAAGACTTACTTTAAATTTGGTGATATTTAATTTTTGAAGATAAATGTTGATATTTTCTGACTCGATTTGCATTTTTATGATTTCTTCATTAATTTTACGTAAATTCTCTTCTTTTTCTTTTTCCTTTACCGTTTGACTCTCTTTAAGCTTGTTCAATTCAGCAATTGGATTAGAAATTTTAGTATTTTTTATTACTAGCGAACTGAATTTCTCATAAAATAAATTTCTGATAATTGAATCTAGTTTAGATGAAGATATCCTGTTTAGTAAATACTTGTTCATTATCTCTTTATTTTTATTGAATTCTTCGACTTTCTGGTTATACATATCGATTGAATTTAAGACATCACTGACTATGACAGATGAGGAGTAATTATAATCATTTTTCTTTTTATCAATTTCACTTTTTAAAGTAGTCAAATAGTTTTTTAATTCATCAAGCACGGAAAACGAAATCTCATTAATTTCTTCTTCTACAACATCTTTATACTTAGAAACAAATTTATTCAAAATAATTTCATCTCTATTTTCAATGTCAGCTATCGTTTTATTTACAGCATTTAAGTGTACATCGAGTTTCGTATTTAAAATCTTAAGTGTCTCATCAAAGTATCCTTGATAATCGACTATCAAATCATCTAAGACGTAATCTATTGGAGAATTACATAGTGGGCAGGTATAATTAGCATTGTCTTTTTGCAAAATCAGTAATTTAAGACCATTATCAAACCATGTTTGGGGGTTCTCTATAGCCTTTTGAGTAATATAATTCTGTATTTTATCAATAACATTTTCTTTTGCTACTGTACTTATTACTAAATTAATATCACCTAAAACATCAGCAAAGTTGAGAGTAATTATGCCTTTATTAATAACTCGAAGTGCATCCATATCTACTGAGTAATCATCTTTTCGCATCAATTCAATTTCTTTTAAATACTTTTCAATATCTTTTTGAATTTGAGAAATTGTTCTCGGTTTTTCAACAAAGTTGTTTTCTGGTTTAACAATATTTTTCCCTTTCAATACATCTTTTGAATTCCATTCATCACGTATCAACTGCGATGAAGTTTCAATTTTTTTTGATAATTCAGTTATACTTTTTTTAATTCCACTTTTTTCTGTTTCGCCAATTTCATTAATCAATTCGATATTTCTATCCTTTAATCTTTTTATCTCAGGCGATTCAATCCTTGCAACTACACTTTCACTTGTTTTAAAACGTTTTGCATTTGAAGTATTTCCGTCATGTAAATAATTAGATACGAACAAAGAATTAAATATGTATATTTTCTCCTTTGGAAAATTTGCTTTTTTTAACTTTACTGGACTATCGTTAAAAAGAACTTCAACTACTGATTTATCAGAAAATAAGTTTGTATAAATATCTTCTTTAATCGTTGGGTCTTCCACTTCACTAAACAAAGAAATTAATTTTGATAAAACTGTTTTTCCCGACCCATTCTCGCCGTATATAATATTAAATTGATTAAACTCATTAATTGTATTGCCTTTATAATCCTTATATGATGCGACATCTTTAATTCTATTAATCCTTTTTATCATCTTTTTTCTCCCTTTATGTTTATTAAAAACTACGATTACTTTTATCACTCAGCGAATATTTTAAAATCATTTTTCCAATTATATTGCCATCTAACTGAAGAGTAAAATACGTATTACAAACATTTCGAGTGCTAAAAACATTATATCTTATTTCCAATTTTTATTCTATTTATTAACAAAACATTGAACTTCCGTATAAAAAAAACTCACAGAATGAACCGTGAGTCTTAAGTATCATATTTTGGTTGGTTACTTGATACGGTCCACCGTATCATTCTCTATACAACCGCCTTAACACATCCAGAGTCTTGTGTTATCAAGGGTTCAAAAAAGCGGTTGTACTTACTTGTGGTACGGCTCCCCCCTCATAATCCTGAACGCCCTATACACCTGCTCCAGCAGGATCACACGCATCAACTGATGGGGAAAGGTCATCTTCGAAAAGGACAGCTTGAAGTCTGCCCGCTCCAGGATGCTGTCCGCAAGCCCCAGAGAGCCGCCTATGATAAACGCCACATGGCTGTCGCCCTGAAGGCCCAGTTCAGCCAGCTTATCCGATAGGCCCTCGCTGCTCAGCATTTTGCCCTCAATGGCAAGGGGGATCACATAAGCGCCGTTTGGAAGTTTTGCCAGGATCCGCTGCGCCTCTTTGTCGAGGATTTGGGATTTCTCCCGCTCGGAGGTTTGGTCGGGGGTCTTTTCATCGGCTACCTCAATCACTTCAAGCTTTACATATTTCGAAAGGCGCTTCGAATATTCCGAAAGCGCCTCAGTATAAAACTTTTCTTTAATTTTGCCAACGGCAATCAATGTGATTCTCAAACTCTACCTCCATGGCGTCCCTGTGACGCTTGACTGATGCCGCGTCAGCGTGCCTGCCTCAGCGGCCTATGCTGTAAACGCGGCCGACCCGGTCCCTGTAGCTCAGATCAAGACACACGTCCGTTCCCACATGAATGTGGTTTTCCCTCAAAACGCCGCTGACTGTTTCAAAGGCGAGCTCCGGGAAATTGTTTTCTTTGCTGAGATGGCCCAGCAGGATATTTTGAACCCGGCCGCCCTGAACGGCCAAAGTGGCAATCTCACCGGCGTTGTCATTGGAGAGGTGGCCAATTTCAGACAGGATTCTGCGCTTCAGATAATAAGGGTAGGAGCCCATTTTGAGCATCTCAATGTCATGGTTGGATTCCAGCATCAAAAAATCGACCTGAAGCAGCTCCTGGAGGATCTCCTCTGTCACGGTACCGAGATCTGTTGCCACAGCCAGTCGGGAAATGCCGTCAGAAAAGCGGTAGGCAACAGGATCCGCAGCGTCATGGGAAACTGCTATCGATTTGACTTCCAGATCGCCAATTGAGAATGGCACCCCATTCTGGATGATCTTGACCCGCTCCGGATCCACTTTGCCTATTTTGGGCATCATGGCATCCCAGGTGCTTTGATTGGCGTAAACGTCGAGATTATAGCGCCGCATCAGCACGCCGACGCCTTGTATATGATCACTGTGCTCGTGGGTGACGAGAATGCCGCTCAGTGTCGAAATATCTTCCGAAATGCTGTCTATGGCGTTTTTTATATATTTACCGCTGAGACCAGCGTCCAGCAGCACCCGGCTTGAATTCGCCGCTATGAACTGACAGTTGCCGCTGCTTCCGCTGGCCAGGGAGCAAAATTTTAAACTCATTGGGACAACCCCTTAATGACATGATATCCATTATACCTCAAAATGACCTCGTGGTGAAAGATTATGTTGTTATGTCAACTTACTCTACCGCTTCCACAAAGATGACGCGGCCATCGGACAGCCTCATCCGCCAGTAAGGCGATGCTTCACCGGAAGTGATCTCGCTGGTCAAAGATCCTGTCTCCAGTTGATACCCCAATTCGATGGAATCGATTTTTACAGACGGCTCCGGCCCCGTACTGGTCACAGCGATTTCCTCTGCGGCTATAAACAAAGCTTTTGAAGGCTGTATGACTTTGTGAACGTTTTCCTGGGGTTGTGGCTCATTAAACCATCGGCGCTCAAAGGACACCACTTTGTCCCCGGTCAAGCGAATGCGCATGAAGGCCTCCTCCAGAAAGTAGCTGCCATACTTCTGGCGCCATTCCAGGATGACGTGATCAGGTTCAACGCTGAGCTCCCAACGCTGGCGGTCAGCCTGGTCAAAGCCGTGAGCGGCAAGAAACGCTTCGCCAACCTGCCAAGCCTCTTCTTCTTCAAGGGGATCAGAGACTATCCACTGATCTATGGGAAGCTCAAAACGGATCTCACGCTCCAGCGCAACGACCAGGAGTGCGCCGTCGCGTCCGACGAACAAACCGTTGATCTCCTCATAACCCTCTGTGAGAAGCTCTTCGGCGAGCTGAGCCGCTTCTATTTCATTGTACTCAAGATCAATTGCCCTGATGTTCAGCGGAATCGCGGGAATAATCGCGTTGATGCCTATACCGCGACCATTTAAAAGTGCTATAACTGATGGCAGCAAGGGATCCTGAGTCTGATCTCTTTGGATCAGCTTATCCAACCCGCCAGTCATGGCAAATAAAGCAATGTTGGTCAGGATCAGAGCAAAAATAAGAATGTTTTTCGATTTTTTCCAGTCCATAATTACTTCACCGCCTGTGTCGGAACGCGCTGAAGCAGCTCGCCGGTGTATAGGTCAAAATAATAGTGGTTGCTGCCAATTCCCAGGTGCCATGCAGGTAAATACGTGAGCACGTTATTGTCGTGGGAGAGGAAATAAACCAGCTCGTATTCTGTAATGTCATGCAAAATCTGATAAACAAAGCCGAAGTCATCTTTTGATGCTGCCGCTTCAGGATTCAGCGTCAGATAGTCTTTCAAAATAAGGTCAAATTGACTTTCGATCAATCTGTCCAAACTGAGAATCTGATTTGAAGACTCTGTTGTTGGCAATAGACGTTGAATGTCCTTGTAGTTCTTCATCAGGTAAGTCACCTGGTCGTTTGTAATTTCAACAGTCGCCGTATACGGCATCTCCTGATCCGACAAGTCAACTGTTAGCCCCTCGTGCCGATGGCTAAAATGAAAGGTTTTGACTCGGACGCCCGGCGCATCCTCTGTTTCAGTGAAATATCTGAGATAAAATCCCTCCGGAAATTCGCCGTATTTTCTGAGCTCAGAAACCGCTTTTGTCAGGCTGTCTTTGAAACTCAGGATTTCATCTGAGGTACTTCCACCCCGGAAACGCTCTTGATATTCCAGACGCCCTTGAGCGCCAAATCTGAGCGCCCGGTCCCCGTAGCCGTAAAGATAAACGACGGATCCGTCAACTTCCCGAACGCGCTTGACAAAGTCGAATCGAGCTCCAAAGGCAATATCTGCGTAATAGCGCTCTTGTTCCTCACTCAGGGTTTCCAAGCTGAATTCGTTTTGAACACGTACCTTTTCAAAGGTTGGCATGGCCACAATGGGTTCAATAATATGATTTTCTCTATACGCTTGACCGGACTTCTCCAAAATGGTCCTGAGGGAAAACGTGTCTTCGATCCGTTTATATTCAACCGTCTTTTCGTCCTGTTCAATTTCTGTCAGAAGCGCGGCTAAATCCTCGCTCTGTGTGATTTGAGCGGTAACGGCACCAGTAGTGGTGCCTACGCTATAACTGAAGCTGACAAATCTCGCCTCTGATCGATTCCCCAATAAGACGATGCCCGGCTCAGCGGTTGGAATAATAACCACATCGAACGCTGCTGTGCCAAGAAGATCGCGAGACACATCAGAGCCAGCGGCGACAAGAATCTGGTCCATTGTCATGGCGAAAGGCAGCTTTATTGTCACGCTGCGCTGAGTCACAGCTTCATCCCAGATAACCTGATCTGCCTCGGTGTAATCAGAAGTTTCAAGGGCACTGCGAATAAGCCCCTTGGCGCTTGACCAGAGGCTGTTTTTCAGACCGGAATCGAAGTGGCCTGAATACAAGCCACCCCCAAAGCTGACCTGATAGCCTTGGGGGTTTAAAAGGTCTTCGATATTCACACTCACCTGAACGTTTCCGCCAGCGGAACCGGCCCGAGCACTTATGGAACTGGTGTCCAGCAGGAATTGTCCTGCCAGATAGGCGCAGATGGCGAACAGCACCATCAGTATTGCGGATTTCGCTTTTTCCAGAAGCATCCGACACCCTCCATAGTTTCTCAGCTTGCTTGATACACTAAACATTTCCATGTAAAATCGACAACCCCACGTCTGCTCTGAGCGTGGGGTCATAGGCTTATTGGGACAAACTGCTCTTGATGACATTATAGGCATTGTTAGGAAGATCTTGCGCGGAGTCCATAGCGCGAACAGTAACACGCTCGACCTTGATGGTCCGGTTTACGTCATTGCGCCTGAAGTTGATCAGGTAAGTTCCAACAGCAGGCTTCTCAAGGGTCACTCTAAAGGTTGGAATAGCCCCCACTTTGATATCCTGCCAGCTGTATACCGTCACTTGCGCAATCCTTCTGAACTGATACGCCGCTGCATCATAGTCAATCATTATGGCGCTCAAATCACGGGATGCCTTGTTGCGGCGTTCCACAAGGAGGTCCATTTCGTATTGGCTGATGAACCCTGTCTTCATTTTGATCTCTTCCTGAATTCGGTTGAGATCAAACTCAGCTCGGATTCGCTTTTCGTATGCACTTACAAAAGCGTCAATCACCTGACCGCGATAGTCTGTCGTTCTGTATTCGCTCGCAAAACTGTCAGCTAACTTGACAGGCCTCAATCTTTCAAGATTTCTGACAATATCATAGCCATCCCAGCGCACAATACTCATAGAAACGTCCATGTCCTTGAGCAGGCGCACAGAAAGAAACAGATTGTCCCGAATGAAGACCTCGTTGCTGATGCCATATTTAGGTTCCAAAATTTCGATCGATCCCGCCAATTCACGATCCGTTACAGCTGTGGCATATCCTGGGACACCGACAAATGCCGCCAGCAGCACAAATACCGCTGCCGCCCTGACTATTGCCATGCCCTGTGATCTGATCGCTGGCAGGATCAGCGGAAGAACACGCATGCTCATATTTTTCACCTCAAGTGCTAAGCATTTATCCAGAAAGAAGTCCACCTTTAGATTTCCATGCACTTCAAAATCACCGGCGCACTTCGACACTTTCAACTTGGATAAATTCATTATAACGCATGCATGTTACAGTTCCATTACATCAGTTTTAAGAACTCTTTACACAATTATGACGTTAACAGCAAACTGTCCTCTTTTTCACCATGTTTAGCGCTAATCAGCTTATTAAATAAAACAGTTTATGCCGATGGTGCCGCAACCGGCAACCGAATCGTCACAGTCGTCCCAATATCAACTGTCGATTCAATGGCAATACTTCCCCCATGGGCTTCCACAAACTGCTGCGCGATTGAAAGGCCGAGTCCGGTGCCGCCAAGCGCTCTTGATCTGGCTTTATCCACTCTGTAAAATCTCTCAAAGATTCTGGACAAGTCTTTCTCAGGAATGCCCATACCGTTGTCGCAAACTCGCAAAACAAGTTCTTTAGGCAGCTTGGAAGCAAAAATCGTGATCTTGCCCTCCTCTGGTGTATACTTGACCGCATTGCCAATAACATTGATCAGCACCTGCTCCATGCGGTCATAATCAAAGGTTGAAACCATGGACTCTTCCTGGGCGTTTATTTTGATCCACTGCCTTTTCGGCTTATACGCCGTTTCGAGCTTTTTGATACTTTGACGAATCAAATGCAGCATATCGTGCTCTTCCATATGGAGGTTGGCTGTGCGTGCATCAAAATTTGACAGCTGAAGCAAGTCTCTGACCAGACGCGCCATGCGGTCCGCCTCGCCATCAATGACTCCGAGAAATTGCTGTACGGTTTCAGGGTCGTCAATACCGCCGTCCAGGAGTGTTTCGGTATAGGATTTAATGCTCGTGAGAGGCGTCTTCAGCTCGTGGGACACATTAGCCACGAAGTCCCGTCTCATACGGTCGAGCTTCTCCTGCTCCGTGACGTCCTGAAGCACGAAGACAAACCCGGACTTAATGCCCCTGACATTTTCAAAAGGCGCGTAGTTTACCCTTAAGGTGGAGCCTTTGTAATCTACGATTCTGCTGCCCGACCAGCGCATTCCGTCTTCAACAATCTGGTTCATAGTCAGATTTGGATCAATTTCCTTCAAAATCTGATCGATTCGTTCCGCACGATATGGTAATTCCAACATTTCCAGGGCTTTAGGATTTAAATGGATGATATCACCGTCCCGATCCACCGCAACCAGACCATCATCCATATAGTGTAGAATGGCTTCAAGTTTGCTCTTTTCCCGGGAGATTTCATCCATACTGGTTTTTAATTCACTGGTTAAAACGTTGAACATCTCGGCGAGTTTCCCTATTTCGTCATTGGATTTAACATCGACTTTCTGGTCAAAATCACCTGCGGCCATTTTAGCTGCCTTTTCAGTCACATCGTTAATAGGCTCCGTAATCGTACGCGCGATCATAAAGCCCAGGAGAATGGTGATCCCGAGGGCTGCCAGTGTCGCGCGGACAATGGTCGCCTTGGATTCCGAAAGGCTCTTGTAGACATCTGTAAGATCATACCTGATATAGAGAAGCCCGGCGACCGCCTGTCCCCCATTACGAACAGGTTCTACACGGTCCATGGTCCTGATCAGGTAACCTTCATCCTCAATAGTGATGCTTTTTTCAGCAGTTTTTCCGTTAAGCCCTTCAACCAGCAGCTCAAAATCCAAAAATTCCTCGGCACTTCTGCCAACATTCTGCGTACTGGTCGCCGCAATTTTATAGTCCGAGCCATTTATTACGAAAATCTCTTCCCTAAAGCCCAATTCACTCTGATTTTGAATAATCGTTCTGATTTCAGCACTGTCAAAACCCTGATCCACATAGCGCTCAATTTGAGGCTTGATCAGCTCTGTCAGATTCAGCAAGCGTCTTGAAACGTCATCCATGTGATAGCGCTCAAAGGACTCCACAATAATGACGCCCGCTATGATCATGCCAATAAAAACCAACATAAAATAAATGGTGGTAAACTTCCAACGTATGCTTTTGAACATAAGCTTTAAAACCTTTTAAAATAGTAACCGACACCGCGCTTGGTCAAAATATATTTTGGATTGCTGGAATCATCTTCAACCTTTTCTCTCAAACGGCGCACAGTGACGTCCACTGTACGGATGTCGCCAAAGTATTCATATCCCCAAACATCTTTAAGCAGCTGCTCACGGGTGAAAATCTGATTATCTTGAGTTGCCAGAAATTTCAGGAGCTCAAACTCACGCAGCGTCAGTTCAATAATCGCGGCTCTCTTGGTAACTTCATAGCGCTCAAAATCAATTTTCAGCTCACCGGCTTCAAGCATTTGATTTTGAACGGATGCCCCTGTGGCGACATCCGCCCCTGCAGGCTCCATTCGTCTCAGATTGGCTTTGACTCGCGCGATCAACTCTCTCATGCCAAACGGCTTGGTGATGTAATCATCCGCTCCGAGCTCAAGTCCAAGAACCTTATCTACTTCTTCCTCTTTCGCCGTCAGCATAATCACGGGGACTTGGCTGCCCTCTCTGATTTTCTTCAAGACCTGAAAACCGTCCAGCCGCGGAAGCATAACATCCAGCAGCACTAAATCCGGCTGTTCTGCCTTCATTTGCTGCAGCGCTTCTTCACCGTCAAAAGCGGTTATAATCTGATAACCCTCCTTGGTCAGGTTAAAACGTATGATATCCGAAATCGGTTTTTCGTCGTCTACAACTAGCACTTTGCGTGGATTCATTGGTGCCACCCCGTTTCTCTAGGATTAATATCATTCTAACGTACAAATGTTCAATTGTCCACAAGGTCAAAAAACGGACTTGGTGCATGTCGTTCCAAAGAAAAAAGCTTCCTGAAGGCGTACTCCGGGAAGCTTTCGTACAATTTTACATTCTAATATAATTTAAAGGATTCTTGGGAACGCCATTTATTCTGACTTCAAAATGAAGATGAGGTCCTGTGCTGCTTCCTGAATTGCCGCTCAGCGCGATTTGTTGGCCTTTATAGACCTTGTCGCCCTTTTTAACCTGAAGCTTTGAATTGTGTGCATACACAGTGACAACGCCGTCTCCATGACTTATGCGAATCGTATAGCCGTAGCCGCCGTCATAACCGGAAAAGGTGACCGTTCCACCATCCGCGGCCTTAATAGCTGTACCGGTAGATAGACCGATATCAATTCCGTTGTGTCTTCTGCCCCAGCGGGTGCCAAAAGGTGAAGTGACCGTACCCCTGGATACAGGTTTAGCCAAGACGCCGGAGCCTACTGTAGCTGGTCTGGGTTTGGTGCCCTTGACAACGACTTTCGTTGTAGGTTCTGCAACAACCTTTTCACTCAGAATTTCTCTGTTGACTTCTATGCCGTTTTCTCTGACGACATTGGCAACGACTTCCCGTTCACCATTTGAACCGGAAGTTGTGACTTTATTGGTCCCCTTATATGTAGAGGCGTCTTCTTTAACCACTGTCTCAAAAGGAATCTGCTCTTTATAGACAGCTTTCTCCACCGTACAAACCGTAACGAGTGAAGCCGGTACCATCAAACTGACTTTTGCGCCAATCTGAAGTTTCTCAGGTGTAATACCCGGATTAGCCTTTTCAAGATCTTCAACTGAGATCTGATACTTTTGTGAAATTGTCCAGAAGTTCTCGCCCGATTCGACGACATGGATCTTTTCCTGGTCAGTGCCCTTCATAATGTACTCAACAGATCTTTCAGGAACGCTGAAAGCTTTGAACAAACCTGCTTCTTTTCTTGTGGCCGCAACTTCGACAGTTTCTTTGAAGTAGGCTTCCACAATGTCTTTATCAGCAGTAAAGTTCGACATTAAGGTATCAATAACACTTTGTGCTTCGCTTTCTGACTTAAAAAATCCGTACTCTGCGCCGTCAATTTTGACTGCATAGCCCTCAAGCGCTGGTGCGTCAAAAGAAGCAGCCTCTTCAACGAGTTCTGAAATATCCGCAGTCGCTTTTTTCGCGCCGTCCGGAATCAGCGGCATTTTTTTGGCAACGCCCGCTTCTGAAAAAGTCGCTGCAAGCATGACCTGATTTGGTGATTGAACTTCAACGGATTGAAGGTCTGTTGACTGAGCTGTTGAAAACGAACCGGCCTCCAGCGTAAATACGCTCGAGACGGCGACAGCAAGCATGGCCGCGACCACAGACGTGGCATACCGGTTGCGCTTGAAGAAATCGACATGTTTATGAGTATCGAAATCTGCAGGGGTAACAACAGAGCTGTCAAGTTTTTTCAAGGTTTTGCCTGATGCTCGGCGCAGCATAG
>Ga0302240_1001816_pt1 | contig 15843 bp, 12 predicted proteins | sample AAG_UR_His_MG_FD_193538 | JGI IMG/M metagenome (GOLD analysis project Ga0302240, IMG submission 193538) | Enriched activated sludge microbial communities from anaerobic digester in WTTP, New Holstein, Wisconsin, United States - AAG_UR_His | ecosystem: Engineered > Bioreactor > Anaerobic >... | reverse complement strand
CCTAATCTGGTACAACGAAAAAAGAATCAAAATGTCACTGGGTGGAATGAGTCCGTTGGTGTTCAGACGAAGTAAAGGACTAGTAGCCTAAACCGTCCAAGAAAACGTCCGCACCCCCGACGCGGACGGTCATATTTCTGTAACATTGAGGAGGATGTAAGATGAGCAAAGTATTGACGAAACCGCAGCGCTGCAAGCAATGTGGGCTGTGTGTCGCGGTTTGTCCTAAAAAAGCGATCTCCTTCAGCACGGAGATCAATACAGCGGGCTATTTGTTCACGGTGATTGATGATGAGGCGTGCATCGCCTGCGGCATTTGTTACACTACGTGCCCGGACGGGGTCTTCGAAATTCCCGGTACTAATTAGTGAAGCCGCTGCACTGAGGCGAATAAGAAAATGAAGGAGGCAGCAGCATGTCAACCGTAAAAGGTGAAATGATAAAAGGCAATGAAGCGATCGCTGAGGCGGCGATCCGGGCAGGGGCCAGATTTTATGCGGGGTATCCCATCACGCCGTCATCAGAGATCATGGAGTATATGTCCTGGCGGCTGAAGGAGGTCGGCGGAGCCTTCGTTCAGGCGGAGTCTGAGATCGCAGGAATCAACATGATCATAGGCAGTGCCGCCTGCGGCGTCAGATCCATCACAGCATCCTCGGGACCGGGCATCAGCCTCAAGCAGGAGGGCATGACCACCCTGTCCGACGAAGAACTTCCAGCCGTGGTCGTCAACGTCGTGCGCTACGGCAACGGCATAGGAACACTCCTTTCCGCCCAGTGCGACTACCACAGAGAGACCCGGGGCGGCGGCAACGGAGACTACAGATGTATAGTCCTCTGTCCGTCCAGTGTCCAGGAAGCAGCAGACCTCACCGTAGAAGCCTTCGATTTGGCTGAAAAATACAGAATGGTCTCGGTCCTCATGACAGAAGGCGCCCTGGGCCAGATGATGGAGCCCTGCGTGCTCCCGGAGATGCAGACGCCAAAGCGCTTCGAATGGGGTTTCGACGGCAAATATTCAAACAAGAAAATTGGCATCTTCGACCGAGACAGCATGAAAGAGTCGGTCGCCCTCAACGAAAAATACAACAAAGTGAAGGAAATTGAACAGCGCTGGGAAGCGCAGCACATAGAAGACGCGGAGTACGTGTTTGTGGCGTACGGGATGCCGGGGCGGGCAACCATAGGCGCGGTGGAGCAACTCCGGGCTCAAGGCCACAAGGTAGGCTACATCCGCCCCATTACAGCGTGGCCGTTCCCGGAGAAGGCCTTTGAGCAGGTCAATCCGGACGTGAAGGGCTACATTTCCATTGAAGCCAACGCCACGGGGCAGCTAGTGGACGACATTGCGCTGACGGTGATGCGCCAGGGCAAGAAAAAGGGCAGCAACTGCGTCGGTGGAAGTTGTCCAGCACCAGTCTACTGCAACCCCCACGTCTATGGCGTGCCGTCCACCAAGGCAATTATGGAGGATTACTCCAAAGTCCTCAGTGGTGAATTGAAGGAGGTCTACTAATGGCTGCGAATGCGAACACAAACACCAAAACCAAGGTGAACATAAAACCAAGAAAAGTACCCGCACTGATCGACAGGCCCATGAGTTTTTGCCCGGGCTGCGGTCACGGGATCATCATACGTCTGATTGCCGAGTGTCTGGAGGAGCTGGGCCAAGATGACAACGTCATCTTTGGCATAGGCGTCGGCTGCTCCAGCCTCCTGGGCGGCGGCCTGGAAACCGACCGTCTCCACTGCTCCCACGGAAGGGCGGGCGCGGTCTGCACGGCCATGAAACGCGTGAACCCGGACAACGTGGTCATTTCCTATCAGGGGGACGGGGATGCCTACAGCATAGGCATAGGAGAGACCACCAGCGCCGCCTACCGCAACGAGCGCTTCACCACCTTCGTGGTCAACAACACGAACTACGGCATGACCGGTGGCCAGATGAGCAACACTACCATGCCGGGCCAAAAGACCACGACCTCCCCCGATGGTCGCGACTGCACCACAACCGGCATGCCCCTGCGCTTTCCGGAACTCGTTGCCTCGCAGTTCGATGCAGCCGCCTACGCAGCACGAGGCAGTGTCAGTACGCCCGCGAACATAAACAAAACGAAGACCTACATCAAAAAGGCCCTCGAGGCCCAGCTCAGCGGCGAAGGCTACAGCGTCGTCGAGATCCTGTCCTCCTGCCCGACCAACTGGGGCATGACGGCCCCGGAAGCCATGAAGCACCTGGACCAAGCCGTCACGCCGCACTTTCCCCTCGGCGAATTCAAGATCAGGACAAAAGAGCAAGGGGAGGTCAAGTAGATGGCTGCATGTAAAGAAATCATTTTCGCAGGCTCCGGCGGCCAGGGCGTACTCACTGTAGGCCTGCTCATGGCCGAGATGGCCCTGTACAAAGGCCTCCACGCCACATGGATCCCGCAGTACGGCTCCGCCATGCGAGGCGGCACCGCGAACTGCACCGTCAAGTTCAGCGACAGCTACATTTACAACCCCTCACAGGAAGAGGCGGATCTCTTACTCGCCATGAATGAGCCTTCCTTCCAGAAATTTTTGCCGATGGTCAAGCCAGGCGGCACCATAGTCATAAACAGCGACCTGGTGGATCCGGCGAAGTGTACGCGTGCGGATGTCAAACTTATTGCGGTTCCTTGCTCAAGTATGGCCAAGGACTTGGGACATATGCTCGGGGCCAACATCATCATGGCAGGCGTCGTGGTGAAAGCCACCGGAGAGTTTACTGAGGAAGAGGCATTGAACGGGATGAATCAAGTTTTCCGCAAGAAGGGCAAGGAAAAGTATGAGACTCTGAATTCCAGTGCGCTGAGGGCTGGGTTTGGGTTTGTTTAATGAAGGAAGAGAAGCCGGCGACTCGAGGCTTATGGCTGCTGGTCTCCGGTTTCCCTCCACTTGTGAATAAAGTGAGAAGACTAAGCAGCGAAGATGGCGCCGCTTAGTCTTCTCGTTTAAACTTAAAAAGGTGACAGCCACCAACTTCATGAAGTTGGTGGCTGTCACCTTTTTCTACATTGTCCCTATCCCCGCAGCACATCAATCTTGCCTTTGTTCACCACATAGCGTTTCACCGGCCTGCCGGCGCCGGTATTGGTTTCGTTACCCCCAACTCCACCGGGCTCCTCGCTGTTGATTATGGCGAGGAAACCATCGGCAGCTAAACGGCTTAATATGCGGTTCGCGCTGCGGACAGTGATATTCAAAGCCTCAGCAACCTGATCCGAAGTCAGGTAAGGTGTGGTTGTTGAATAAGCGAGCAGCCGCTCAAGATTTTTAGGGGAAATGTTGAGTTGCTTAGAGAGAATTTCACTTTGGGATGGGAGTGGCCTGTATTCAATACAATTTGGGTTTCCAATTGGGCCCCAGATTCTGTTGTTCTGGTCGACCATAAAGCCATGGCGAACGCCAAAATGCCTGGCCTCCGCCAGCGCCTCAATGGCGTGAAAGCGGCCTTCCTCAACACTGCTGCCTATCCCGATCCCCATATTGAAATTTTCAGGATAGTGTTCTGACAGATAATTCAAGAGTGGGAAGGCATAATGGTCCTGGGAGCTGCCAATCTCGACGCGGGAGAAGGTGATCTCATAGACACCTGAAAGCTTGAGAATACTGTAATTCATCTGGTGGATCATGCGAAAATCGACCAGGTGCTTATACATTGTGATCTCCAAATACTCCACCAATCTGAAATCTGCTTTGGTCTGATCATCCAACAGCAGGTCAATATGGCCAACAGCCAGCTGATTATTGCTCAGGTGATGCAGCATGACTTCATCCACGGCGCGCTTAATGGCGTCACGGATTGCGCCAGCTGGTGGATAAATGTGAATATACGGGATGCCAAGGGCATCGAAATTGGGGATGTTATTGGTAATCCGAGTAAAGACAACATCAATCTGTTGTGATTTCCACAAGGTCAGGATTTCACCCAGGGTCGTCTGGTACATAGTGCTGTCATAGACAAAGGATTTAGGCGTGATGGGCATTGAACTTTTTTCAATGTACTGATCCAGCTCCAAGTAATTGTTCGTTTCACTGATAAAGTCCACATAGACGCGCTCAAGGGTCGCGCCGGGGGACTCCGTGAGGTATTTCAGAAGTTGTCCAAAAAAATATTGGGTGTCTACTTCAAGATAACTAAGGGGCAGATCAACCTGCTGAGTGTGGTTCTTAAAATACATATGCCCGAGCTCACCGCTGAAGATGATCGCATCCCAATCCGCGTAGGACGCATTGTAAATGTCCAGAATATCTTCCGGACGTTTATAGGCATAATAAAGAAACTGACAGTCAAAGGGCTGAATCTCTAGGGCCTGACGTATGGCGTCCAAGGACTGGCCTGGTCCGATTACTGCGATTTTAAGCATGCGATCACTCCGATTCGTGAGTTCCTAACTCTTAGTTTAACTTAGTTTGGCGGTTTTGTGACTATGAATTTTTTGGATTTCAATTAGCAGGCTTTAGTAAATTAAAGACTTTATTCAGCCGATGGTCACAACCCCAACACCTCACCCTGAAAGGCGAGAGCCGTCGAAATTCATATTTCTGAAAAAAAAACCTAAATAACGATCACAAAAGTATTGAAATTTTATAAAAACATGATAAAATCATTTTAAATTAAGGACTTAAAAATAATAAGTCCAAAATAGGAGGTTTGAAATGACTAACGCGCTTTTTCAGGAATTATTATTTTCATTGGCATTTCTGAGTGTCTTTCTTCTTTTGGGTACCTTTCTCAGAGCAAAAGTAAAAGTGCTGCAAAAGACTTTTATGCCGGCTTCAGTCGTTGGGGGATTCATCGCATTGCTGCTTGGACCCGTAGGATTTAAGTTAATCCCGGTGCCTGAATCCTGGATGGCAATTTTTTCTCTCTTGCCAGGTATTCTGATTGTCCCAATTGTCGCCTCCGTTCCACTTGGACTTTCTTTTGGAAATAAAGGCTCAAAAGGTAAAGGCGGGGCAGACTCCAAGGATATCGTGCCTATGTTCTTCATTTTGACCATGATTGTTGGACTTCAATATATGGTGGGCTTCATAGCCCATGCCATTTTCAAGGGTGCCGGAACTGAACTTTATGATACCTTTGGTTGGGAATTGACCATGGGCTTTGCCGGCGGCCATGGTACTGCAGGTCTGCTCGGCAACATGCTTAAAGGAATGAACCTTCCATACTGGGAAATAGCCCAGGGCGTTGGGATAACAACTGCAACCATCGGCCTGCTCGGCGGTATTCTTGGCGGCATTGTGCTGATCAACTGGGCGGCGCGAACCGGAAAAACGCAGCTTCTTGATAAACCTGGTGACATTCCTCAACATATTCAAGTCGGTTATCAGACGGATATCACCAAGCAGCCTTCCGTTGGCAGAGAAACGACGAACTCTTCTTCTATTGACACCTTCGCCTTCCACAGCGCGATCATATTGGCGGCCAGCGGCCTCGCCTACCTGATTCTCCATTACTTAAAGGTGTTTGAAGTACCAGTGCTTAAAGACATTTCAGTATGGGGTTACGCAATCATAGTCATGTTTGGCGTCTGGTATGTCATGGTTAAACTCAAAATTGATTATTTGATTGATACTAAAGTTAAGTCCAAAATTTCCGGCTCATTGACTGAAATTGCGGTTGTTTCGGCAATTGCAAGTCTTCCGGTTAAGGCTATAATGGCGTATATTTCACCAATTGTGGTCATGTCTATCATGGGTTTTGTCGTCACCTTCATCCCGGCGATCTACTTTGCAAAGAAGTATCTCAGCGAGTATTGGTTTGAGCATGGTATTGCTGCTATAGGGACGAGCACAGGCGTTTTCCTTACCGGACTGCTCCTACTCAGAATCTGTGATCCGGAGCTGAAAAGCCCTGTACTTGGCAACTATTCGATCGCCTATACCTTTAACTCGGTGCTTGGCTTCGCAGTCATGCAGTTTTATGTTGGACTTATGTTGTCAAAAGGTGCCATGTCAGTAGTGATGGCTGCCGGCTTACAAGCCGTCATTTGCCTGGTCGGACTTATCGTCTACAAGAAACTCTCAAATGGAACCAGCAAACAGGCGGTCGAGACTAATTAATTGATCTGCTGGCACAATGATGGTATGCGACTCATGCCAACATGAAGGAGAAGACTATGGAAAACTTTAATATACAAAATGAACTGAAGACCATAGAGCCGGGTTTAACTCAGTTGAGTGATCAGCTGTGGGAGCTTGCAGAGACCAGATTTGAAGAATATAAGTCAGCCGCCATATTGGCGGGGTATCTGGAGGCGGAGGGATTTGCTGTCGAGGAAAACCTGGCAGGACTCCCAACAGCCTTCAAAGCCACTTTTGGTTCCGGTCAGCCGGTCATTGGAATCCTGGCCGAATACGACGCTCTGTTCAGCCTTAGCCAGGAGGCAGATGTGCCGGAGCGCAAGGTGATTGGCGGGAACGAGAATGGCAATGGCCATGGCTGTGGGCACCACTTGTTTGGGGCGGCTTCCGTCGGTGGCGCTGTGTTGGTGAAGCGATACCTTGAGTCGACCGGAGGTGCCGGTACCGTCGTCCTGTTTGGTTGCCCAGGTGAGGAAGGCGGATCCGGAAAAGCTTACATGGCCAGAAGCGGTGCCTTTGACAGACTGGATGTGGCACTTGCTTGGCACCCGGCATCAGTGAACCTCGTCATGTCGGCGGGCATGCTCGCGAATCACCAGATCTACTATCAATTTAAAGGCAAGAGTTCCCATGCGGCAGCGTCGCCGCATCTTGGCAGGAGTGCACTGGATGCGGTAGAGCTCATGAATGTAGGGGTCAATTACCTGAGAGAGCACATCATTCAAGAGGCGAGAGTTCACTATGCTGTGACGAATTCCGGGGGCCAATCACCAAATGTCGTGCAGCCGAACGCAGAATCCCTTTATTTGATCCGAGCGCCGCATATTAAAGACGTTAAAGAGATCAATGCTCGCATTGACAATATTGCTCATGGCGCTGCGCTCATGACAGAAACGGAAGTCACTATTCAGTTTGACAAAGCCTGCAGCAATGTTGTGCCAAACCGTGCCCTTGAGAAAGTGATTCATGGCGCTATGCTGGAATGTGGAGCTCCGGCGTTTGGTCCGCAAGATCACGACTACGCGGATAAGTTCAGCGCGACGCTGGATGCTCAGGCCCTCAATAAAGACGTTTTCATGCTGACGTTGGAACAGAATAGGGAGGTCAGGGAAGTTATCAAGTCACTGGAGGGTAAATCTCTGTGTGATGTGGTCCTTCCTCACGCGCCCTCTGACAGGATCGTCCCAGGCTCCTCGGATGTTGGCGACGTCAGCTGGAATGTACCGACGGCGCAATTTGCAGTCTGCTGTTATGCACTGGGGACGCCTGCCCATTCATGGCAAATGGTGGCCCAAGGGAAGTCTTCAGTCGCGCATAAGGGGCTGCTGAAGGCTGCTGAGATTTTCGCCGTGGCATCCCTCAAGCTGCTTCACGATCCGGAGGCTATTGAACTGGCTAAAGAGGAATTTAAGTCCAGACTGGACGGAGATGTTTACGAGTGTCCAATTCCGCTGGAGATTCAGCCGAGGCGAATGGGAAATTGATTTGAAGTGTGATTTGGGTACCAGGTGAGAATTTTTGTCTGACATCTACTTCTAACTATTAAGTAACTTTGAATGCAAAAGACCTTGGGATTGCGCAACCATCGGCAAACTCAAGGTCTTTTATCATGTTGTCTGGAATAAAGTTAACAATCGTTGGGTCGTTATTGATTTAGAGGAGTTCTGTTTTAATCAAAAGGGTAATAATTAAAGAAATTGGCTGGTTTCATTTTAGGGGGCATTTGTTCTCTGTTCAATTCAGGATTCAAAGGGAGCCGTAGTTGTCGCTATACCAGGCTTTTTAGAAAGAGTGGTGTTAGAATGCGAGCATATTATAAAAGAACCCTGCAAAATATCGCAATATTATTTCTAATGTTTGTGGGTGTCAAGAATTTTGTGATTTCGTTACCGCTTAAGCATTCTCCCTATTTTGAAGGATTCTACCAGAGAATTGATACTACGGATACGATGTTTTTACAGGGCAGACTGGCGTTTATTCTGAGTCTGGTCATGATTTTGCTGGCGTTCAACCTGTACAAGCGAGTTCGAAGTGCCTGGATTGCTGAAATCATTGTCCTGGTGATTTCAATTATTTTACAAGCTATTTACTTTCATGCATTTGCAGCCCATATGATTATTTTGGAGACGTTGATTCTCACTATCTTAATCGCTTCAGTCAATGACTTTTCAAGAAAAACTCACAGTCATTCCTTCAAAAAAGCGCTTATGTACGTTGGATTTTCCTTCTTATTGTTAATATTGAATGCAGCCTTAGGGCTTTATATCATCCGTGGCCAAGACCATGTTGCCAATGTTTTATCTCAGGCATTATTGGAATCAGTAAAATTAATGGTTTTTATGGATGAATCGGTAATCGCTGATAGGAACACAGTGGAGACTGTTTATGCAGATTCAATCATAGCATTATATTGGGTGAGTGTCTTTGCAGCGCTTCTAGTTATACTGAAACCTGTCACTTATGATTATTTTAAAAACAAAGCGGATCTGGAGAAAGTACATGCGCTTGTACTTAAATATGGACAAAATCCAATGTCCTATCTGGCTATGGAAAATGATAAATCCTATTTTTTTAGTGTTGGTGTCGAGGGGGTTTGTTCCTATACAATTGTTGGAGATGTCATGGTGATTTGCGGAGATCCAATTTGCGCATTGGAGAATGGATTCGTCTTTTTAAGTGAATTGCTGACCTTCTCAAGGACGCGTCATTACGATTTAGTGCTTTTAAATATTACGGAAATGTTTTTAAACCTTTACAAAGCCAATCAATTCGGGTATTTGAAATATGGCGAAGACGCGTGTTTTAAACTGGCTGACTACAACTTAAAAGGCGGCGCGGCAGCGAAAGTCAGAGCAGCTATCAACCATGCAAATAAAGCTGGGATTCAAGTCCATGAATATAAACCCAAAATGAAAATAGACTTAAAAATTGAAAAAGAAATAACAGAGATCTCTAATGAGTGGTTGAGAAATAAGGCTATGCCTGAAATGCAATTTATGCTGGGTGGTATAAATTTGGATGCACCTAGAGAACGTCGTTATTTTTATGCCGTTGATGACCACGAAATCATGTTGGGATTTGTAGTGTTTTTACCTTATCTCGGTGGGAAAGCTTATTTAGCGGACGTTACACGAAGAAGAAACAACGCGCCTCAGGGTGTGCTCGAAAAAATTATCTTTGATGCTTCTATGATTATGAAGGATGAAGGCGTCATCTTTGGCAACATGGGTTTATCTCCACTCTACAATGTGGACGAAAATGAGTCGCGGAATATCAGTGTAAAGGTCAGCTCGTATATCTATGAAAACTTAAACACCTTGTATAATTTCAAATTGTTGCATCATTCTAAGGAAAAATATGCGCCAACGCACTGGGAATCAAGGTATGTTGCCTATTATCCAAAACCCATGACCATCAAGTATGCCTATGCTATAGTCCGGTCGCAGAATCCAACTCATCTATCAAAAATCTTGCGGGAACTTCTGAATAATAGGGCATTCCTCAGGGGAAAGAAGTGAGTGTGTATGACGAGAGATTTACAAACCTCAAAAACAGATCACCTAAAGTCTGCTAATGCAGGTTACATAATTTCAGATGGCGCCAGAATCTATTACGAGAGGTACGGATCCGGCACATCTTTGGTGTTGATTCATGGCAATATGCAGGACGCAAGTTATTTTAAGAAACAAATTGAGTACTTCAAAGCGTACTATGAAGTCATCACTATAGACAGCAGGGGCCATGGAAAGTCTGATTTTGGGCATCTTCGTCTGTCTTTGGATGTTCTCGCGGAAGACGTCATAAAAATTCTATGTTATTTAGAAGTGAAACGAACGATTATTTTGGGTTTTAGTGATGGTGGCAATATTGCTGTAAAAATTGCCCAGTCTATTCCTGAAAAATTGATCGCAATTGTTGCGGTTGGATCAAATATAACGCCACAAGGTTTGAAACTGTTGTCCAGAATTTCTGTACTTATTGGTTACCAAATCGCGAATGCACTAAGCAATTTTACTTGGTTTAATCAAAAGGCTCAAACTCTGGCTTTAATGACTTTCGAACCCAATATTCCAAAATCACAGCTCAATCAAATCTTCATACCTGTATTAATCTTGACAGGCCAGTTTGATGTTATTCGCAGCAAACATAGTCAAATGATAGCAAAAGAACTACCCAATTCAGAGTGGGTAGTCCTTAAACACAGCGGGCATAACTTGCTTAAATGGCAAGCTGAAAAAGCGAATGAGATCATTTTTACATTTCTTAAAAAGATGACTTAGCAAAATGGCTTCATGGGAATTGCCAATTGACTATTTATTAGAACGCTCCAGCATTTCCAAACGTTTCAGGAGCTGTTCCTGGTTTTCGATCATCTGATCCAGCTTGATGTGGAGATCTTCAATAATAAGTTCAGATTTTAGGTTGATCTTATAGTCATTTTCAGCGCGAATCCGATCCTTGTGCTCCTGTCGATTTTGACTCATCATGATAACGGGGGCTTGTATTGCTGCCAGACAGGACAGAACCAAATTTAAAAGGATAAAAGGGTAAGCGTCAAAGGGTTTGCTTATAATGAAGGAATTCGTTAAAATCCAAAGACTTAAAATCAACATAAATAGAATGATGAATGTCCAGCTTCCGGCCACTACAGCCATTTTATCTGAAATCTTATCACCAATAGTATAAGTTTCGTGATGGGACTTGTTGATATTTTCAGCCAAAGTTTTGTCTAAAAGCAAATGAATTATTTCCTCGTCATCCTGGGGGGTCTTGATATCCTCTTCAATGATCAGTTTGACCAGATCGGCATTGGTTAATTGTTCGGACATGGAAATCCCTCCTAATTAGGAAAATAACTGTCTCAGCCCTTTTTCTGAAATCATGAATTTGGAATTAAAAAAAACTTGACAGTGAAAGGGGTTACTCGTTAAAATAATACTTAAATAAAATTGAGTATAGCATACATCTCTCAATTTGTTAACGGCGCATTTTTTATGAAATCTTAAGATGTTTTTATATTAACATAAAACTGCAAAAAATCACTTTGAAGACCAACTGAATTTATGTATAACTGAGCAGGCGATGAACTTATTTATAAGTTCGTGGGGCTGGGCCTTAATTGGCAACAGGAATCAAACCTGTGGGACAGTAAAATGTCCCACAGGTTTTTTTGTGTTCGCATATCGGAATACGACATACTTTTAAAATCCATTTGGAGGCGATGAAGCGTGACAGAATTTCAACTCAGTGAACCACTTGGCTTGACAAGCCAACAAGCAAAGCAGCTGCAGAAAAGATATGGTAAAAATGAACTTGCTGTTGAAAAAAAAGAAAGTGTTTTTTTTAAAATTGTTCATGTAATTAGTGAACCAATGTTTTTGCTGCTTTTTATTGCTTCTGTGATCTATTTTGTCCTTGGTGAGCCCAGAGATGGTGCTATTATGCTCATTTTTGTGATTGGAATCATCAGTATAGAAGCCATTCAGGAATGGAAGACGGATAAAACGCTTCAGGCTTTGAAAAATTTGTCAGCCCCCCAAGTTCAAGTTTTACGTGATGGGCAAATCCAGATCATCAACAGCTCCGAGCTGGTACCTGGAGATGTGATGTATATTGCGGAAGGGGTTAAGGTCCCTGCTGATGGTCATATAATAAAGTCATCCACCCTTAGGATTGATGAATCTTCACTGACAGGTGAGTCAGAAAGCGTATGGAAAGTGACCCGTACGTCATCCTCCTTAACATCAAAGGACTATTGGAAAAACGATTATTGCTATGCAGGAACGCTCGTCACTCAAGGAACCGGAACCATTCTGGTAGACAAAACCGGCCTGTCGACAGAGTACGGCAAAATAGGTGTGGATGTTGCCTCAGCGCCAGATAGGCCAACACCACTTGAGAAGCAAACAGATAAACTGGTAAAATTATGCGCTGGTATAGCCGCTATATTATTGGTTCTGGTCGGGATTGTAACATTTTTCAATTTGACAGATCATGATTTAAAATCGAGGATTATTGAAAGTATATTGGCCGGGATCACCTTAGCAATGGCTATGATTCCTGAGGAATTTCCGGTTATTCTGACAGTGTTTTTATCCATGGGCGCTTGGCGCTTGGCAAAGAAAAATTCGCTGATCAGAAAGCTTCCAGCGGTGGAAACCTTGGGTGCTGTCTCTGTTCTTTGTGTAGATAAAACCGGAACTATTACCATGAATAAAATGACTGTTCATGAAACTTGGAATTTGGACATTGATTCTGAACGGCTGTGCCTGATTATGGGAATGGCCTGCAAATCTGATGCCTACGATCCAATGGAAAAAGCCATGATCTCTTATTGTGAAGCGCAAGGCATTTCAAGACATTCCCTTTTTAGCAACACATTAATTTATGAATATGCTTTTACAGATGAAACCAAAATGATGGGAAATGTTTACAATTACAGAGATGAGCTCTTGATCTCCGCAAAAGGCTCCCCGGAAAATCTGCTTAACCTTTGTGACATGACACCGGATGAGCAGATCACAGTGGAGAATAAAATTCTGGAGATGTCAAATAAGGGACTTCGTGTGATTGCTGTTGGTCAAAAGATTTTACATAAAGGTGCACAATTGCCTGCCGAACTTACAGACTGCCGCTTGGAGCTATGTGGATTGGTGGGACTTGCGGATCCACCGAGGGAATCCATTAAGTCAGACGTTGAAATCTGTACGAGAGCCGGCGTCCGTGTTGTCATGATTACCGGAGATAACGGCATTACTGCAAGTTCTATAGCCAAACAAATCAATATGCCTAATAGCGAAAATATTATTACCGGGGATGAATTACACCAAATGAGCGATGAAGAACTTCGGGAAAAAGTTAGAAATGTCAGCGTTTTCTCCAGAGTCCTTCCGGAACATAAAATGAGAATTGTTAAGGCTTTTAAAGCAAATGATGAAATCGTCGCTATGACGGGAGATGGTGTCAATGACGCGCCTGCGCTTAAATATGCAGATATAGGGATAGCCATGGGCAAGCGAGGCTCAGAGGTTTCCAGAGAAGCTGCAGATATGATCCTTCTTGATGATAACTTTTCTACGATTGTAGATACGATTGAAGACGGCAGAAGAATTTATGACAATATCCGCAAGGCGGTTGGCTATGTCTTTGCGATTCATATTCCAATCGCATGCGCATCCTTGGTCGCACCGCTAATGGGTATTAGTCCGGTAAGCCTTATGCTGCTGCCTATTCATGTTGTCCTGCTTGAACTCGTCATTGACCCAACCTGTTCGATAGTTCTTGAGCGGCAACCGGCAGAACCGGACATTATGGAACGCGCACCCCGAGATCCAAATGAAAAATTGATCACCCTGAGACTTCTGTTAAAAAATGTAATTCAGGGGTTTGTCATTTTTGGTGCTTCATTCGGAACTTATTTATGGTCCTTAAACCAGCATCCGAATCTTCCGGCAGCAGCCAGAGCCATGGGATTATCAATAATTTTGATATCTAATATTTTCTTGGTCTTTGTGAATAGTTCCAACAAAGAGTTTGCCATTAAATCCGTGGCTAAACTTTCAAGGGACAAAGTCATGCTGGCGGTTACCTTTGGTACCTTTATTGGACTATTAGTTCTCCTTTATTCCCCAATTAATGCTTTTTTGAAGTTAGCCCCGCTGCCACTCGGTGATTTTTTGTTGACGCTGGGAATCGCCTTTGCTTCAGTGAGCTGGTATGAACTTGTAAAGCTTTGGAAAAATGTTTCCACATCTCGCTAAAGAAACAAAAATGTTAGAGTTTGAGTTGCAAGCGGGATAGAAATAACCATCGGCAAAAGATTTTAAGCATACAGTCCTTTATGGAGACTGATACGTTCTCTGCTGATGGTCATTCAATTACAGTGGTATCAACCTCAGTAGAAGTATGTGTTTCATTTTTCTCCATTTAGGTATCATTTAAGTAATACACGCAGTGAATGGATTGACTCATGTGGCTCCATGAAGAAATTCATACATGAAGCTGCAATAAAGTGAGAACGAAATTCCCTTTTTAAGAGGGGGGCTTAGCCGTGTCTATCAATAAGATTTTGAAAGTTGCCATATTGATATTGTTTATTTGCTTGGCAGTAGGAGCCAGTGTGTTTGTTTATAACGGAAATGCGGTGTATAAAGTCAGCCATGATTTTACCGGTCTGCCGCTTAATTTCGACCCTGAAACGTCATCCTCTGAGGTTTCTTTCGAAAATTCTACCATTAAAGTTTATGGTGGCTTTATCAAAGGCATTTGGAATGATCCGGCAAGTGGAAAATGCCTTGTCATCAGAGCTTTGTCTCCTCTGCCAGAGGTTTCAGTGAATGCAGAAGCAGCGAAAAATATTTCTATTAGGGTTGAAAATATTAATCCTGACTTCTATGCAGAACGATTCGTCAATAGTCGATTCAAAATGACAAAATTGAATACGAACACACTTTTAATTGACCTCAATTTTAAAGCTGGTGAGGAAGTAAATATAATTCCTGACAAACCTAATGCAGCAGATCTGGCCGGAGAATTTAAATATGTTATTCTGGGAGATAACAGGGACGGCTATGATACCTTTGAGAGTATGATTGAACAGATCAATGGAATAAATCCAGTATTTGTCATTGATAATGGCGATCTTGTTTTTAGCGGTAAGCCAAATCAGTATAGATTATTTGACAGACTCACCACCAGGATTGGTTCAACTTTATGTACCACACTTGGAAACCATGATATTCGTGGTGTTGGCCGTGAGACCTATACCATGCTCTATGGGCCTCCCTATTATTCCTTTGATTATATGGACTGCCATTTTACATTTTTGGACTCGTCACCAGGTTGGGCTGAAAATCGCGCGATTTCTAATGAACAATATATTTGGCTGGAAAACGATTTGAAAAAGGCTGCCGGGAAGAGGCTCTTTGTGGTTTCACACATACCGCCACGAGACCCAAGAAGCAATGTGACAAAAAATGAAATTGCGAATTATGTGAATCAGGCGAAAAACGGAGAAAGCTGGGCTGAACAGAAACTGGACAGCTATTTTCAAAACAAAAATATGTCTCATGGATTTCAGGATCCAGTGGAAGCAATAAAATTTGAAACGCTGATGAGTCAATATCAAGTGGATACAGTTTATTTGTCTCATATTCACAGTAACTTTGAATACTATAAAGATGGTGTGCGTTATTTGATTTCAGGTGGCGCGGGTGCCGAATTGTTGACAGAAAATAGTTATTATCATTATCTAGTTGCAAATATTGGCGATTTCAACAACATGACTATGATTGAGCTGCCTTCTCCTGCGAACAATTATATTCCGAGATTTGCAGCAGCCGCGAGGCTCTTTTATGAAGCTTTTTATCAAGAAAACTCCGTATCTGTGATTTTAATGCTTGTTGGATTGGCAATTCTGGGACTATTAATACTCATAAAACTATATTTTTGGAAAAAACAGACAATCAATATTTTTGTAAAGTGGTTAGGTGAAATTGTCAAATTTGCAGTTAAGAGACACAAGGACTTGTTTCGCTGAGGTAATCCTATAAAGAACAAAGGCTTGTCCGATGGTGATTTGAATGACCATCGGACAAGCCTTTTTCTTGGTGCGCCCGGCATGGGCGATAACTTGGTGGTGCAAGTCCACTACGCGCTCGGTAGCAGGAAGCGTTAGCTGAAGGCAAGGGCGTCCACCGCGAGGTGGAGTCTGAAGGAAGCCGGAGGCAAAAT
>Ga0302240_1001809_pt1 | contig 15891 bp, 13 predicted proteins | sample AAG_UR_His_MG_FD_193538 | JGI IMG/M metagenome (GOLD analysis project Ga0302240, IMG submission 193538) | Enriched activated sludge microbial communities from anaerobic digester in WTTP, New Holstein, Wisconsin, United States - AAG_UR_His | ecosystem: Engineered > Bioreactor > Anaerobic >... | reverse complement strand
AAATTTCCACCTGTCTCTTCCTTCCAGTTGAAGAGCAACTTTTCGGAGGTGTTCCATGTACCGCTGTAGTAATATTTTGAGATGTGGGTTATGGCATAAGCCTGCAGCACGGCAAGAAGCTCAGGGCAATCCCGATGATAGCGCTTTACCTGTTCCAGTGCTTCGCTCATTCCTTCTACCTTTGATGCTGCTTTGGTCTCAATAAACAAAAGAGGAATGCCATTGATAAGAAAGACGATGTCCTGCCTGATGGTTTTGGTGCCATTGGTAAACTCGAACTCGTCGGTAACGTGAAAGGTGTTCCGATCAACATCTTCGGTATCGAGTAGGCTAATGTTGCGCTCACGCCTTTCGCTGGGAACAAAGACGGTTTTTAAACCCTTTAGATACTCCCATACAGTAAAGTTCCCCTCGATGTTCGCCGCGACGGTTTCAATTTTTTTGATACTATCCTCTGCCATAAGATGATCTGCGAAGCCCGGATTGAGCTTTTGCAGTTGACTGATGAAAACATCTCTGAAGATAATGCTCGTTTCTCCCCCTCGCAGGCGCATCGCTTCATCGGGAGTAACGTACTTCCAGCCGAGCTTGAGAAAAACTTTTGCCCCATTCTGCGCAACGTATTCTGCTTTCGACTCCTGTACATATTGGAGGATGGGCTTTTGAACCGAATATTGTTCGCCTCCCAATGTACTCATGAGGGCACCTCCAGATGATTCATTCTAATTTTTGCAGTCATAAGATAATCGAGCAGCGTTTTGAACAATTCCTCGAGCGCCTTTTTTTTATTTTCCTCCGCTTCGATTTTAGCGTCAATGGCGGAAAGGATGGAAGCAATTTTCTGCTGGATAGGGAGAGGGGGGAGGGGGATTTTTAAATTTGCAATTTTTTCTACACCAATATATTTCATAGTTGATTGACTTGCTTTTGCATTTATTTGATTTTGCATTTGAGTTGAACTAAGCAAATGTTTTAAATACTCTGAATTTATGATTTCCTTTTTAGGCTTTATTAGCGCTAATTGAACAAAAATGCTAAAATCAGAATTTACATTAACTTTAGCAGTTAGCCCTAAAGTCCCAACTTTACTTAAAAGAACATCATCCTTTTCTGGCATACATCGTTTAATTAAAGAATTGTGCTCTTCTTTTGAGATAAATTTAGATTTTGAAAAATCAATCTGACCATTAACTAAATTTGTAATGGTAATAAATGGTATTCCAGTTTTAATATATTTTGGCGTTTTATGTGTACCATCTGTAATTTTTGCCCTTACTACTTCCCCTAATCTTACTACCTCCCAATCTTCCGGGCCAAATCCGATTTCGGTTTCTTTCAGCAGCACGTTTTCAGCCTCTTGCGGTGAAACAGGTCCGTAGGTAAAGAGGTGCTTCATCATCGATTTTTTGAGGGCTTTTGCGGCGGTTATCACCGCCTCGGTCTTCTCCTTTGCCTCCTGCACCGCAGAGAGAACAGACGCTATCTTTTGCTGTTCGGGAAGTGGTGGGAGAGGGATTTGGATTTGATTTAGCCTTGCTAGGCTTATGCTTGATTGGTTAACATGTCTTCTACAAACTGTCCTATAGAATCCATCAGCCCATCTTTTGTGGAGATATTTTGCTAAGAAATAAGCATTTATTTTATTTTTATCAACTATTCTAACGATTGTCATGTGATTTGAAAGAACATATTTACAATTTTCATATTTCCAGTATGTGGTCTTGCCCACTAACTCTTCACTATTAGTATTATTAAAAATGATGTCTTCCTTTTGGACAAGATATTTACTTACATCAGCTTTATCCGACTCAATGTATTTCAAAGCTGTTAAATCAGTTCCCCCGCTTTCAGTAATATTAAAAGGTCGCAGTTGAGCTATCCCAATTTCTTTATCATTCCATTTAGCACATGGAAAACCAAATTGAATTTTTATTGAATCTTTCTTTGATAAATCTCCCAGTCTCACCACCTCCCACTCTTCCGGCAGCGCTCCGAGTTCGGTCATTTTGTATCCTTGTGGGGGTGTGTTGTTGGTGGGTGGTTTCATAATTTTATGGCTCTTCGCTATTTCAAATGGGTAGATACACCATTTTACCCGCGACTCTATAAATAATAAGTTTGAAATATTCGATCGATCGAAATCCTCTGGCGCGTGTTTTCGCGGCTTGGACCAAACTATTCAGGCCTTCAAGTATGGCATTATTTATTGTGCTAACGAACCAGTGGGTAATTCCTTCCCAATGCCGTTTTAAGGTTTTTGCGAATTCAACAATAGCATCTATGCGCGATCGAATCGCCCATCCATACCATTTCCTGAGGGCTTCCACCCGATCGAATGTAACCGGTTCTGCACTGAATATCCGCTGGAAAATGAGCTTCATTCGATATGCCCGGCCTGTCTTCAATTGTAATGACGATATCGATTGTAGTTTTTCTTTTTGCTTTTTCGTAAGATTCTCGGGGTTCTTGAGCCAGATATATCGGGTCTTTTTCAGATCTTTTTCCTCAACCTGTTCGCTTCGGCGAGTTTCGTCAACGGCATTGTTCAGCAATTTCATCACATGGAACTTGTCAAAGGTGATATGCGCACGCGGGAAATTGTCCTCTATCCCATTAATGAACGCAGGAGACAAATCACAGGAAAAATCGGTGATCCTTTCTGGCGATCCTCCGTACTTGATCAGATGATCCTTAAATGCTTGTACGCTAGAGGAATCTTTCCCCTTGGTCACAAAAACGACCTTTCGCGTATCCAGGTCCACAAAGAGACTCACGTACTTGTGCCCCTTCTGGCTTGATGTCTCATCTACTCCTATACGACGTACCGTTGACAAGTCTGACCGTTCAAGGTCTTTGTTTACATAATGCTCTATGATGCGCCATAGACGGGTATCTTCGACTTCCATCATATCCGCTATATCCTTGACCGGCATCTGATCCACAAGGGCCATGATCATTGCTTCAAAGAGGAGTGTAAAACCTGAACGCTCCCTGGCCCACGGGATGTTGATTTGCTTTATTCCGTGCTCCTTGCACGATATGCGGGGAACCCAGGCGTGCAAGTATGTTTTGTATTGGAAAAAATTAAGATGTTGCCATACCTGCTCCTTGGCGTCGTATGCTCCGCAGGGCGTCTGGCATACAGGGCACTCAAAATGGGAGCCGCGTTCAAAGTCAAGGTAGATGTCCAGCCTCTTTTCTGTCGGTTTGAATTCAGTTTTTGTGACAAACCACTCGTTCCCGAGACCTAATGCCGCCTGAAATAAGTCTATATCTTTCATATATTGCGATCATATACTACCCACACGTTTTAGCGAAGAGCCAATTTTATTACCTTATACATTTAATTTATATCTTCTTTAAATTTCCAATATTTCAAAAATATCATTTGAAAAATTATTACAATATGTCTCATATTCAGATTGACATATAGAAATGCATAATAAATGTGTTGGTCTTGAAAATGCAACATGTGCTATTTTTAATGCGAGTGGTTTTACTTCTTTTTTTCTAAGATTAGGCGTATTGCCATTATTAGCAGTTAATTCTCCTAAAAAATATTTAAGACTATTATCATAATATTTTGTTTCTAAGTACAGTGTAGCAGTATGAGTTTCCCCTTTTACTCCGTGAACGGTATCTATAGGAATAATAACTTTGGTTCCATTAAATGATGCTTTATAGATATTGTACTCGTCTGTAGGTTGCATATTAGGAGCATCTTTTAAGGTCTGTTCTTTTAAATAATTAATTGAACTTTGATTAAGCTTTATTTTTAACAAGTGCAAGCAATCGATAACTGCATCTGAATATTTCTTAAAATCATGTTCAATGTAATATTTAGTAATAGATGTTAATAATCCATTTAACAGATTCTTATCAGTTTTATTTATTAAACTTATAAATTCTGACATGCTATATTTTCTATTTTTAGATGAAGTTATAGCTGAAAGATACAATGCTTCCAGAATACAGGATATAGTTCTATTTTTAAATAATCCTGGACCGACATTTTGCGAAAGTTCATACATGGTAAATAGATTTGGAAAATAGATTTTATTGACATTTGTTATTTCCTTATTAAAGTACGGGAAATAAGATTTAATAATCAAGCCATGCTTTTTTTCTTTGCGAATCCATCCAACTGCCTTTATTGGATATCCGGAACATAAAGAAATGTCATATAAACTTTTTTCTTCATTATTGTAGAAAGCTTTTTTAGCAATAACAAGTTCTGCGAATTTATCTAATATTTTTTCCTTTGCATTATCGTCAAACACGATCATAATTGGTTTTATGGAAATAGTATCGCAGCCATGTAATTCATTATAAGGCTTTATTGCTACATTTTTTACCACATTTGCAATTGGTTGAGAAATTCTATGTGATTTTGTAAGATTCATTACCTCATATCTACTATTTTTTTTAGGTTCCCATGCTGTTTCTGTATAATTCTCATCTATTATCCCTTGATTTACATCTCCTATCCATTGAATGACTACATTCTCGTTAAAACATTTTTCGATAATTTGTTTTTGTATGGCAGATGTATCCTGTGCTTCATCAATAAAAACATATTTGAAACGGGATGAGAAAATATTACTTAGTTCGGGAATTTTATCAAGGTACAATTTTGCTAATAAAAAAGCATCTTTAAACCTGATGTACCCGTCATTAAAGATATTGCAAAAAATATTTTCAATCTGTTCATATGTTTTACTTTTTGTATCTATAACTTTAAAATTTAGATTGATTTTATTTGACCCTAATTTATCAAATTTAACATCAATATCTGAAACAAAATCTACAACTGAATCATAACTTCCTTTATTTTTTTCTAACCATGTATTGCTTTCGAGTCCTTTTTTATATTTCAATATTTTTCCACAAAAAAGTTCAGTATCAATATAATTAGGTCTATATCCGAAACATTTGATATATGCAGGAATAGCTAAATATCTATCTACAAACGATTGTATAGTACCAAAGAAATTAGGATGGTTAAACATCTTGTTTGCTTTTTCGCCCATTTCCTTTTTAATAATATCTATAGCAACATTGGTATGTGTCAAAACACAAATGCCCTGATTATTTTCAAAAGGCATTTTTTCTGATAAAATATATAATTTAGCAAGCAAGGCTGTAGTTTTACCGCTACCAGCACATGCCTGCAAATGCAATGACTTATCTATGCACTTTATAAAGTATCTACGCTCTTCATCAAATGATTGTCCATTCTTAAGAAAAATCTTTTCGGCTTTATTAATATCATCTTCACTTATAAGCATATTCTTTCCAATTTATTTTTTCGGTTACATGTTCAATAGCTTCTATTAAATATTTTATACCGGTATCCTCGGTATAATCTTTTCTAATACAGGTTAGCGCTTCATCTTTGTCATCGTTCAATAATTTTGAAAACCATTGAGCTGTTACAGATTTTGAAGCCTGATTTTTCTCTAAGGGTTCATAGATTATCTTTGCTCTTTTATGTTCATCCTTCTCATTTGAGAAATCATGTACTTGAATATTTTTAACATCGTCATCTGTAATCCAATCATTGTTAGATTTTATTTTCTTTGCAATTTGTATTGCCTTATTTATATCCTTGTAAAGACTACCCATTGCTATGTCGAACTCCAGCGTTTTAAGAGGAGACACAAAGGCTCTAATATTTCCGTCGATAGAATTGAATTTTATTTGTATGTCCTCCGGCCTTTTGCTTATATTCCCATTTTGAGTATTAATCTGGCCATTTTCATCAATTTTATTGTCTAAATCTGTAACTATGGCAACCTTAATAGGTAAAGCATTCCCGTCTTTCCTTTTGAAAATATTGGCATAGCGTAGCAATGCTGTACTTCCCACATTTACAATAGAAACTCCATACTTATGTAATGATCTATCCAATAATTCTGCTAATGTTGGAATTAATATATTTTCTGCATCACCTTCAACTATCATCACTCCTTTTGCAAAGAATAAGTTGGCTTTCGTTGCATCTAAAAATCGCTCTAAAAATTTATAATCATCCTTACTTAATGCTGTTGAACTATTATCTAACGAATAAACATTGCTATTAAAACATAATTTGATATGTTCCAAAGGAACACTCGACCCTAATTGAGTACTGTGTGTAGTAAATATATATTGAACCTTACTGTTTTCATCAGCAAGCAAAGATTTTAAAACACGTAATTGCGCCTGTGGATGTAGATGTGCTTCCAATTCTTCGATTAATGCTAATCTTAATCCTAAATATCCTTCACGATTTAAATGAATTAATTCGGTCGCCATATAAAGTAGGTTCAAAGTACCCAATCCAGCTTTGTTTTCTTCAAGTAAAAGCTCGAGTTTACGAAGTATTGCATTTAATTCAGCAGGAGCTATTTTTATCTCCGGATTTCTGCTATCAGCTATTTCGAGAAATTTTTGGGTTTGAGATTGGAAGCTCTCTTTAATATTTTTCCCGCCTAATTCTTCTCCAGTTATTTTAAGTTCTTCATTTTTGTCCAATTTGTCTTTTTCAAAAAAATCTATTGTTAATTTATTGGCTTGCTCAAAATATTTTTCTAAAGGATGTTTATCATTAACATCTTTTTTTTCAAATACAGGGTGACTTCTTAATACTTGATATAATCTTGAATGATAGCCTGGTGAAAGTTCATTTTCTGCATCTCGTAATGGTTTTAAATAAGTTACTCTTAACAGGTCTCTGGCGTCTCCATCCAAAAGCTGGCCTTCGTCATCAATACCAGCCTTTAGATTGGTAATTATTCGATTATTTCTATTTGTAGCAGTAAACCAAACTATTAGTTCCTTAATGGCCGGACTGGTATCCTTATCGATATTAATCCATTCAAGAAATTGTCCAGCTTCTTCATCGGTAAATTCTCCTAAGGTACATTCTATCTTAAATTCGTTTGATCTTTCTTTTGTCTGTGGATTTTGATAAAAATCTTCTATATCAACTCTTATTGAATCATAGGTGATTGTTCCTAAACAGTATCTTATAGCGTCAATAATTGCCGTTTTTCCTGAATCATTGGCCCCGATCAATAAATTTAAGTGAGGATCGAAATCAATTTCTAATCCCGGTTGTTGATCATCTTTTGAACCGATAGATCTAAAATTCCATATTCTTAATTTTTTCAGAAACATGTTATTCCCCTCCAAAAGTTTTTACTTTCAAAGTTAAATATTTTTCTCTCACTCTCCACTTCCCACTCTTCCGGCAGTGCTCCGAGTTCTGTCATTCTGTATCCTTGTGGGATTATGTTGTTGGTGGGTGTTTTCATATACTTTCCCCATTTCCATATTGCTTTTCAATTGCCTGTCTCACAAGATTAATCACATACGCAATATCTTCTTCTGATGACAGAATTAATTCAACCTCACCATTCCCCCAGTGACCCGTTTGAGAAACATCCCTACATAATTCTTTAGGATCATTAAGTTCATTATATTTTATGTTTATATATAGCTTTAGCTTATCTTTTTGTGGAACTACATCTACTACATTTGTTTCTAGTTTGTAAGCGATATAGAGTTTTAAATACTCCTCACTAATCTCAGGATCCAATGGTAGGAGTTCTTTACGGAGTTTTTCAAACAGATTTTTTGCTTTGCCTTCCTTAAGATATTCATAAGAGTCTATAGAATACTCAGTTAAGGTTTCTTCCTTTTTGCTATATTGTTCAAGAATAGTTTGGTCAAGTTGCGGATATTGCCATACCTTTAAAGCCTCCTTCGCTAAATTTTCCGCACGCTGTACTATTGTTTCTTCATTCCATGTTTCAAGGTTTGCTAATCCTCTATTCAATTTTAGTGGGCTTTCTCTAAATCCGCCTTTCATATCCCTTTTATCAGTAAAAAACTTGTCACTATATTCGGTATTGTATCCGGTAAGGGTCAAATTCCCAATAGTATGGACATATTTTTGCTGGATTTTTTCCCAATCTGGTCCAAGAGCTCGTCTCCAATCAAGGTTCAAATCATTATTTTGAGGCAGAATATGTTCGATGGTATATTCGCTTACATTCACTCGTTCTTTACGATCGTGATTTTCCAGACGTCTTAACCAATAACTTCTACTGCGAAAATTGTATAAGTCTCTACATGTTAATTCTGTTACAAACTCTTCATCGTTTGGAAATCTTCGATAGGAAGTCATTTTGTTAAAATGAGCTTTTACACTTTCAAGATATTTTTCTTTTATGATTGATTTGCCAAAGCTTGCAAAGGTCTTGTTTAACGAATTGGTAGGGATGCCACATACTGCTCTTCTAAAGACATAAGATTCTATCAATCTGATTATTTCAATAAAATCATTTTTAGAAAGGATACCAATTTTATAGTCATTATAGAGTTCAAGTAATAGTGGATAAGACACGTCAACTTTTAACTCGCGTAAATTAGAAAATGCTTCTTTCAGTTCTTTATCTTCTTCTTTGTCTAAAGCCATTGAACAAAAATACGCTGCATATTTTTTAAGTTCTTTCAATTCTTCTTCATTATCTCTTTGTGAGGTATAAAAATATTTTTTAAACTCTTCATAAACTTCATCAATATTAGGGATATTTCCTGTTTTCATTGTCAAATAATGGCGCATAAAACTGTCAAAAGAACTGCTGTATGCTTCTTGTCCAAATTCAACTTCCATCGGTCGCCAGTAATCTTCATATAGACGTTTTTGTATGTCCCCTTCTAATCTCATAAGCATAAAATTTCTAATGAGATCTGCCTGTGAAAGGTCTTTGCCAGTAGAATTCATGCTCTCAAATATCAATTGAGGATTGTCATGATCCCGATTTAGGGAAATATCCACAATAAACAGTTTTAATAATCCGAGACATAAATTTTGAATATCATTTTCAGATAACTCATCAATTTTATTTGTAAAATATTCGAATATATCTTTAATTCTTACTGAGAATTCTTTTGGATATTCCTTCTGATCAATAATAGAAATGTAAGTGCTTCTATCATTCTGAGAAAGAAGCAATTTATATTTTCGATCTCCCTCTTCAAGGGGATTGATAAGATAATATTCTCTAATTTTTCTTTCAGAAAATCCGTTGATAATTTCATTATCACCAATTTTACGTGCCAATGCCTCAAGCAGTAAACTAACTGTAGTTAAACGTTGTTGCCCATCGATAATAAGTAAAGGTTCTGGTTTTGATATTTGGTATAAGCCTTTTTCTATATACATAATAGAGCCTATGAAATGACTCGGAATATCTTTACTTCCTGTAGTTATTATATCATCCCATAATCGTTCACATTCATTTTCTGTCCAGCTATAAAGCCTTTGATAAATAGGAATTGAAAACTGGTTGGATTTTTTAATGAATTCCAATAAGTTAGCTTCAGTTGCCTTCATACATTAACCTCCCAGTATCCACCTTTAGCAGGACCTATGCGCTTGATGATCCCTTCTTTTTGGAATTTACATAATTGCGATTTGAATTCTATGTTATGCTGTTCGTTCATAATTTTATTGCTGAAATTTCATTTTTCACTCTTTTAACTTTACTCTTTTGTTTATAATCGCCAACTATTATTCGCCAAATTCGCTCTTTATTAGGCAATTATTAGTCAATTATTAGGCAATTTAGTCAATTGATAAGCAATTCCTTTCCCTGCTTTTCCTTTCATAGTCAAAATTCCTTTTTCTACAAGATGAGATAGATCAATCGTTGCCATTTGTCTGGATATATTTGAAAGTTCCTGATATTCCTTATTAGTAATCTTCCCTTTTTCTTTCACATACTTAACTGCCTTGATCTGCCTTTCGTTTAATCCTCTTTTTCTTAATTCTTCCTCATTAAAAATGTCTTTATGAAATACCACGGTAAATTGTCCTAATCCTTCTTTTCTTTCCACAAATTCAGGTTCAGGCAGATTTTGTTGTTTGCACAACTCAATCATCTTGAGTGTGCCCGAGCCCCAGGATTCAATGAGATTCGCATAATAAAATACAGCTGCAATGAGCGGATTTCGTTGCCTTCCCGAATGCTTTTCCCTTAGCTGCTCAATAGTGAGCGGCGGCATTAGCTTCCCAGGGTTCGATAGTATGAGTTCATCGTCATATATCCGCACCTCAATGGATGAGGAAGTATCAAGGTAATCCCTATGAACCAATGCATTGATTGCCGCTTCTCGTAGCGCATCGAGCGGGTAATCCCATATTTCCCTTCTTGCCACGCCTTCAAGAGAAAGCTCTCTAACAGAGGTATCGAACATCACATTTATATTCTTTTTTATCGCTTCAAGAATGCCATCGAGCTGCTGGAATAAATTTCCCTTTACTTCTACCGTATCGAGAATGATTGTGTTGTTTTTAAACCTTCCCACCTTTGAATAGGCAGAAATAAAATATTTCTGTGGATTTTTGCCAAAAAGTAAAATACAAGCCCTTGTAATTCGACCATTCTTTGTTACAAGGTTAAGTTTTTGTAGGATGCTTTTTATGGTATCCTGCTCGATGAGAGGGAGCCGCTGGCGGGCGAGCACCTTGAATTTTTCTATGCTTTCGTTATCAAGTATTTCCTCAAGTTGATCTATGTTTTCACTTGTTGGTAGTTCGTCCCATGAATCTCCTGTTTTCTCCAGAAGAAACGAAGACAGCTCTATTCCAGAAAGCTCTTGCGTGGTACTGCCAGCTCGAATATAAAATTTACCGTCGCACGAAACAGGAAAAGAGGAACAGGGGATCTCAATATTCAACAAACTTTTCCCATTCTGTATTTCTTCTCGTACGAAAGGAGTTATTCCCAATTTGCTTCTAATTTTATTTGGTAAATCCTCCAGCATTTTTTTTGTTTCGGATTTTTCAAGACCAACCACTTCTCCCCTGTCATCATAGCCAATATAGATGGTTCCGCCTTCTGTATTTGCAAATGCAGCAATGGTTTTTAGGTATTCGTCATGCCACGATTGTTTGAATTCCACAGTGTGATTTTCTACTTTTTCCATACTCCCATTTCCTTAAGGATTGTTTTCAACTTTTCGTCGGCTTTGTTTTGTTCTTCCAATTTTGAGTTCAACAGGGTTATCGTTATCATCAATGCCTATGTATAGGCTGGCTCCAATAGTATTGGCAAAAGCACATGCCGTTTTTAGAATGGTATCGCTCCATTGCGATTTGAATTCTATGTTCTGCTGTTCGTTCATACGTTTATTTCCAAAATTATTTATTGAACAGATTCATATATTCATCAAAAACAAACATTCTGTTTCTCTGAAATCCAGTTATTTCGCTTAAAATGCCCTTGTCCATAAATTCCTTTACCAGATCGTTTGCTGCTTTCGCTGAAAGGCCTGTTTTTTCTTGAACTTGCTTGACATTAACTACAGGTTTCCTAAAGAGATAATGCAGCAATTCCAATGCGGTTTTGGAGCGTCTGCCCATATTCATAATTTTTTCTTTTTCTAAGTTTGCCTTCAGGTCTGTCACCTGTTTTAGGGTATTAAGGGCACTGGTCGCAGTTTGAATAATCCCCGTTAGAAAGAAATTTAACCATTGCCCTAGATCGTTTTGCATACGAACCTTCATCAAGTTGTCATAGTATAAAGTTCTATTTTTTTCGAAAAAGTCTGAAAGATAGAGTAAGGGCTTTTCAAGAACTTCATTTGCTACCAGATATAAAGTAATAAGAAGTCTCCCGATTCTTCCATTGCCATCCAGGAAAGGATGAATAGTCTCAAACTGATAGTGAGCAATAGCAACTTTAATTAAATGAGGCGTTTTAATTTTGTTATTATGTAAAAATATTTCAAAATCGCTCAATAAATCTGGTAGTTCGTCACAGGCAGGAGGGACAAAAATGGCATCATTAATACTGCTTCCCCCAATCCAGTTTTGAGATCTTCTAAATTCCCCGGGATTTTTATACTCACCTCTTCCACTTGAAAGTAATATCCTATGAGTATCCCGTATCAATCTGTTGGAGAGAGGAAGACTTTTCAATTCTTCAATTGCATTGTTCATGGCTTTAACGTAATTAGTAACCTCTTTCCAATCATCCCTTTTCTCAGGATCTATTTCGTTTTCTTCAATAAATGCTTCTTCAATATTGGTTTTAGTACCTTCGATTCGGCTCGACACAACCGCTTCTTTAGAAATGTGCATTAATATAAACATGTCGGTATCAGGTACGAATCTTGAAAAAGCGTTTAATTCCCCAATTTTTAGCGACGCCTCTTCCAGAAGTTTATTAATAGTTTCATCTGTCCAGACATACGAATGGTTGATTTTTTCCGGGAGAAAATACTTATATCCCGCGCCATCTATCATTCTCCCAGCTTTGAAATCTTTTATATCCATAGTACCTCTTTACAATATTTTAGCACGTATATTTTACTTTGCAACATTAAAGTAAAATAAAAAAGTCATATTTTACTTTAATCATCTTTAGTGTTCATTCCAAACGCCTATTTCCTTAAGGATTGTTTTCAACTTTTCGTCGGCTTTGTTTCGTTCTTCCTCTGCCTCTTTGAGCTGTACGATTGCATCTTCGAGGTCCAAAGTATCGTCTTCGCCGTTCTGGGCAACATAACGGCTGGGGCTCAGGTTGTAATCGTTTTTGGCTGCTTCGTCTTTTGCAATAATCTTGCTCACACCCTCCGCTTCTTCCCAATTGCGATAGATGCTGGCGATGGTTGCGATGTTTTCGTCGGGTAGGTAATTCTTAGGTCTGCCTTTTTGAAAGAGCTTTGAGACGTTGATGAGTAGTATTCTATCTTTTCGTTCTATTGGCTTTGCTTTGTTGATGACGATGATTATTCCTGGTGCGGTAGCGTTGTAAAAGAGATTTTCTGGCAATAACAGCACGGCTTCCACAAGGTCGTTGTCAACAAATTGCTTTCTAATATCCCGTTCGCGATTGCTGCCCGCATTGCCGCTCCCTCTTGAAACCGCGCCGGTATCGAGCACGACTGCCATTTTGCCTATGTCTTTAAGCGAAGCTACCATGTGTTGAATCCAGCCCCAGTCGGCGCTGCTAGAAGGAGGGTAGCCAAAAGCAAAGCGGTTATAGGGATCATTTTCATATACAGATTGAGAAAAATTTTGATTCCACATGGGATTGGCGACCACGATATCGAATTTTTTGAGTGCGCCTTGTGGCGTGAGAAAAGCGGGCCGAACCATGGTATCGCCAAGAGCAATTTCTGCTTCCATATCGTGGATAAAGGCATTCATCTTGGCCAGGGCAAAGGTAGAAGGCAGTATTTCTTGTCCATAGCACGAAAGCGGTTCAAGAGAAGGATCTGAATTGTACTTTTCTTTGAACCGCAAGAAGCATTTGATGAGCAAGCCTCCAGAACCGCAACAAGGATCGTACACTTCTTTTCCTGGTTCGGGATCGAGTATATGCGACATCAGTACGGCAACCTCGCCAGGAGTATAGAATTCGCCTGCACTTTGACCAGAACCTTCGGCGAATTTCCGCAGGAGGTATTCATACGCCCTTCCCAGAATGTCGGCATCGACATCATTCAAGCCGAGTCGGTATCTGCTCAGCACATCGATGAGTTCTTTGAGTTTGTCGTCGTCAAGGATTCGCTGCCCAGAAGCGGTGGCATTGAAGTCCACGGTATCTACCACGCCCTGAAGTTTGGGGTTTTCCCGCGCAATGGCGCGTACCGTATTGGTAAGATGTTCTCCCACATTAGTGGTATGGCCTGCCACAACCTCCCAGCGCGCATTTTGTGGCAGGTAGAAGCGGACAAGCTTATGATCTTCTGCCAGCAGCGTTTCAACTATTTCTTTAGAACCATAATCCTGCGACAGCCGTTCAAGTTCATCCTCAAATACATCCGAGAGTCTCTTAAAAAAGATGAGTGGCAGCAGGTAGTCTTTGTATTTAGGGGCATCGACCGGTCCACGGATTATGCAGGCAGCTTCCCAGAGCCAATTTTCTAGAGCTTTGGTATCGAGTTTGTTATGCGGCATATAGTTATACACTTACAAGGCAAGCCGATAGATCGCTTCGATATCTACTGCCCGCAGCGGCACGAAATGCCCCACTGTGTGCGTTTCGCCATCTGTAGCTTTTTGAGCCATTCGAGCAAAATCCTTGTCATCAATACCAATCTCTGAGAGCCTGACTTTTTGGCCAATCAAGCGCCAGAATGCCTCCAGCCGCATAATTCCTTCTCGAGCAACGCGCTCAGGATCAAAGAAATTGTCTTCTACCCCCCAAACGCGCACCGCATACTGTGCAAAGCGCGAAACATCATGCGAAAGGGTGTATTTCATCCACGCCGGTGTGACGATAGCAAGTCCAGCGCCATGCGCAATATCATAAAGTCCGCTCAATTCGTGTTCGATATCATGCGAAGCCCAATCTCCTTCGCGGCCTGTATCCAGCAAATTGTTATGGGCTATTGTTCCTGCCCACATCAGCTCTGCCCAGTCGTCATAGGAAGCGGGATTTGCAAGCACGCGAGGTGCAGAGGCAATGACTGTCCGAAGCGTTCCTTCTATGAGTCTATCGGTGAACTCTACCGGCCTCGAATTGGTAAAGTATCGCTCCATGAGATGGCACATTATGTCAGTTGCGCCATTCGCAATCTGCGAAGGCGGTAAAGTGAAGCAGCGCTCTGGATTGAGCACGGAAAACCGCGGAAATAGGCAGTCAGCGTTAACAGAGCGCTTGAGCTGTCCTTCTTCCTTGGTGATGACCGAACCGGGGCTCGATTCACTGCCTGCAGCAGGAATGGTGAGCACCGTTCCCACAGGCAGAGCTTTTTCAGGGGATGCCTTGCCTGTATAGAAATCCCAGACATCGCCATTGTAGAGCGTGCCTGCTGCAATCGCCTTTGATGAATCGATTGCGCTACCACCACCTACAGCAAGCACAAGATCGATATGATTGATCTTACTTAGCTCGATGCCCTTATACACAAGGCTCAAGCGCGGATTGGGTTGCACTCCGCCGAGCTCGAAGAAGTGTAGACCTGCTTCGCTGAGCTCCTTTCTAATAAGTGGCAAAAGCCCTGAGCGTTCCGCGCTCTGGCCACCATAATGTAAAAGCACATTTTTGCCAAATTGCGCTGCGATACGACCAATATTCGCCTCGTGGCTTTTTCCAAAATAAATTCTTGTGGGGTTTTGGAATATAAAATCATCCATAGATTATGCTCCTTTTGTTTTCTATCTCTATTTTATTATATGCAACGCTAAAAATGTACTATGAAAGCATATGTTTATCGGGCAAATCTTGAAAGATGGCAAAGAGCCTTGACAGAATCGCAGGATATTGAAGGATTATATGCGCGCATATTCGCCTTATTCACCATATTTGCTCTATTCGCCTTATTTTCCTTATTCGCCTTATCCCCGAACTTTCTGGAGCAGCGCCTTAACTTCATCCTTGCTGAGCACCTTGCCATAAGAGGCGACCTTGCCATCTATCACAAGCGCAGGGGTAGTCATCACGCCATAAGAAGCAATCTGGGCAAAATCAGTCACATGATCGACGGTCGCATCCATGCCAAGTTCGGCAAGCGCCTCTTTCGCTGCCCTCTCCAGCGCCTGGCACCGTGCACAGCCGCTTCCCAGGACTTTGACTCCCGGCGCTTTTTTTGCTGCTTCCGACTTTGCCATTGATTCTGCGCCGAGGTTGCCGCAGGAAGAGGAGACCTCTTGTGTTTCAGCCCCTTTGCTTTTTCCATTTTTTTCAATTGGATAGAACAGTTTCATGCCAACCCTCCTTTATATAACTCCTTTATATAACTGGACCTTATATAAATAAATAATGGAATGCATTGAAAAAGTAACCAACAGCGATAATCCCTACGGTACAAATTGCTATGAACAAGCCAAGCAATTTTGGTTTGATAGCCTTGCCTAGCATCACCATCGAGGGAAGGCTGAGCGTG
>Ga0302240_1001806_pt1 | contig 15909 bp, 10 predicted proteins | sample AAG_UR_His_MG_FD_193538 | JGI IMG/M metagenome (GOLD analysis project Ga0302240, IMG submission 193538) | Enriched activated sludge microbial communities from anaerobic digester in WTTP, New Holstein, Wisconsin, United States - AAG_UR_His | ecosystem: Engineered > Bioreactor > Anaerobic >... | reverse complement strand
CATCTTCAATGGCGCACAGCATACTTTCAGGCGGAGTTTCATGGGAGCAGATATTATTTTCTTTTGTAAAAGGAATAGGCCTTTCAATTGCGCTTCACTGGCTTCCTATTTTATACGGTTATTTTAAAACGGGCATAACAACAGGCAAACTTATAGGTGCAATAAAACAGACATTCGGTCTTAAAACAAAAGAAGGGATAAATATAAATAAACAGAAACTTCTCAAAAAGCAGGTTGAAAGGCTGGCAAGAGTCCCCGAGGGTCAGATGCCGGATCTTGTAATAATGGCAGGCAGTTCCGAATTTTATACCGCTGAAAACATGAGAGATTCAATTGCGGCGATTACTCGTTTCGGCAATTTAAACAAAATGAAAACGGCTTATGTAGTTTCAGACGGACAAGGCAGCGGGAATTCAATATTAAGCGTATATGAATTTTTAAGATCAGAAAAGTTTAAAAACGATTATCCCGAACTTGCCGGCAAGCCTGTATCTGAACTTAAAATAGCAGTTATTAATATGGATTCTTCACATCCCGACGATATAACTTCCGAATTTGATATTAAAATTTTAAATAACCGTACAAATGCGGCTGAACTTGCATTGTTAAACGCAATTTGTCTTATGCAGAATTCAAATAAAGAAAAAGGAAATATGGTTATAGTTAATCCGCAGTATATGTATCTTGGAGATTTAGCGGCTCCGGGCAATATTACGCTTCTTGGGTCAAAAGTCAGCTACGGGCAGATGCAGAAGCAGAATCTGCCTCTTATGATATCGGCCCATTCGGATTCATACGCCGATGCGGGCCAGCTTAGAAAAATTTACAGCAGGTACAGCGACGACAAAATGACCAATATAGTTGTAAAAAATATGCTTAGAAAAACTTACAATCTTAATGATAAAAACACAGAACAGATGCCGACATTTTCAGGCATTATGTCTTTAAGTTTTGATGACCCGGAGAAATTCAGGCATATTGAAAGAATTCTTGTGGCAGCCGGGCAGTACCAGCTGAATTACGACGGTAAAAAATTTCCGGTTGATATGATGAATCATCTGCTTATACCGATACTCATGCTTATAAACGGCGAAGACATATTTGTTTATCTTGAAACCTTTCAGATTGATCCGAAAATGCCCAAGGAAGATAAAGCGGCATACGACAGATTTTTTTACGGATTATTTAAAAAAATAGAAGAAGCATATAAGACAAACAAAGTTCTCGGCAGAGAAGATATAGTTATTACGCCCGGCCTAAATTCACAGATGTCGATAGTCCAGCCTTTCGGACAGGAATATAAAGCTTTTATCAGATTCCTGCAGCTTCTTACCGACTGGGGCGCTCCTGTTAAGGTTCTAAATCCCGTATCAGAAAAAACCGACGATATTGCAGAAAATAAATCCGCAGACAAGAAAAATCAGTTTATTTTTATAGCGCAAAATCTTACGATGGCGATAAAACAGCATATCAGAGCCTTTGACAATAAAGAAGCGGATGTAATAACAATTGTGCCGTCCGGCAGCCTTTCGGCGCCTAAAAATACCGGAATTATTGTGAATGTTTCAGTGGATGAATATGAAATACCGGCAAAAGCGGTATACGAAATATTTACCGATGTTTACGGAAGCAGACATGTTTTAATATCTTTTGAACCTGTAGCTGTAATAAACGGCGCAGACGGAGAAGAATCCGAAATTATAATGGATTTACGTTCTCGTGACGGTAATTCGTTAAGGCAAAAAATATTTTTGGGAAGAGCTTCTTTGGGTTTTATAAAAAAACTTAAAAACTCTGATAATCAGTCCGGCTTAGAAGAAAACGGGCTTAGTTTTTTTAAAGATTTTAACCCGTCTTTCATTTTTTCTTTTGATAATGCCGGAGTTTTCTCAAAACCCGAACTGTTTGAAGATGAATTTTTCAATGATGAAGAACTTTCACGGATAAAGCATGTAAGTATAAAAATTTCCGAAAATGAAGATTCTGCCGCTAAGGCCGGAGAAATAAAATTTTCAAGATTTTTTAAAAATTACGAGTTTGGCACAGATATTGATTTGAAAGATTTAGAAAAAATCGTAAGCGATTACGGAATAAACGTTGGAGAAATTAATTCAAAAGTTCTTTTTTCCGACGTTAAAAGTTATTACAACGAATTTATGCAAAAGATTGATTCCGGTTTGACTGATTCGACTCCAAAAGAGGGAACAACCGGAATGAAAGATACGGAAATAATACCGACCGTTAAACTGCCAAAATTTTCGGATATTAATGACTATATTGAATTTTTCGGGCGCGGAATTTTTAAATCCGTTATACTAAAAGATATTTATTACGATGACGGTATATTTAATTTTGGTATGGTTTCCGTAAGCCGCGAAATAGACCGCCTTAAAAACACGAATATGAACAAACTTAAATTTCTTATTAATGAGTCTAAAACAGGTATCAATTTTGATTTAAATGATCCGGCTTTTGTTTTTGTTCTTGAACAGATGCTTGGTTATGTAAGGGATAATGTTGAAGAAAAGAGAAAATTTGCGGATTTTATTGAATCGAGAGAACCGGAATTCCTAAATAGGATGCAGTCATATACGGCTTCGGTTATTTCAGGAGATAAGTTAAACGCTTCTGAGGCTGCAGATGAAATAAAACATAAAGATCCGGTTAATTGGAACAAATACTATTCTTTAAGCCTTTATATGCAGTATATGGCTTATATGCAGTTTGCGGAACTTGAGCATTACCTTGCTTTAAATAATATCCGCCCTTATTTATCCGATGAGATTCTTAAGGAAAACAATATTCCAACAGTTGATTTCGGTTCGCTGAGTTTATCTGATTTAAAGGAAAAATTAAGAGATTCGCCGGCTGTTAATGTTGACATAACCGGTGTTTTTGAGAGAATCGGAGTTTTGGAAACATTTAAAGAAATCGTTTCCGTCAAGCAGTTAGTCATTTCAGAAAATGATTATTACAAGTCAGGTGTAAAAGACGCGCAAAATTTTGAGAAAATGATTTTGAACGGCATTGTAGCCGGGAACATTGAAAAAATTGATATTTCGTGGCTTGAAAATGCGGACGGTACAACAATTTTTGATCGTGCCGGACAAGTGTTTTACGAAGCATATATGACTGGCGGCGATTATCAGACCTTGGTATTCTATATAGACAGGCTTAAAACAATATACAGTTTTTCAAATGAAGAACAAAAAGAAGAAATAGTTTTAAGATTAAAAGGTTTTTTGAATTCCGTTTCCGAGATGCAGATGTTGTCAGGCTTTGAGACAGTCCCGTATATGCCGGATACTCAAACAATAGAGGCAATGCTTGCAAGCGCTTAAGTATTCTGCCTTGATTTAATAAAAAAAAGTTTGTAAAATCCAATATAGTTTAAAAAGTCTCAAGAAGGAGAAAAAAATGGCCGTAAAAAAATCAGTAAAAGCATCAGCTGTAGAAAAAGAGGTTGAAAAAAAGAAAGTTGCTGCAAAATCAACCAAAAAGACAACAGTTAAAAAGCCGGCGGAGAAGAAAGCGGAAGTAAAACAGCAGGAACAGCAGGTTGTTCAGGCTGCCGCATATCCAAATGCTTATGTTATTATTGATCATCCATGTGAAAAAGAAAATATATCAGGAAACGAATACGTTATAAGAATAGGCGCTTCAATGGACGGGTATGTCGAAATATCTTTTAATGATTCAGAGTGGCAGCCCTGCAGATTCGCATCAGGTTATTGGTGGTTTGACTGGAAATATTTTCAGCCGGGCAATATAAAAATAAATGCAAGATTAGTATCAAATGAAGGACAGATCGTTAAACTTTCAGATGTAAGAAAATGTAAGGTCATATAAATGGCCTGCGGAAGCGGTAAGAAATCTTGCAGCTTGACGGAAATAATATCTTTGACGGCAGTTATCATATCTGTTTTTGTTATAGTTTTATCTGTTTTTTCCGGGAAAAAGCAAACATTACAGGAAAGATTAAAAAATGTCTATGACGGTTTATCTCCACAGGATTATGAATAATCCGTATAAACCGTTTCGGTAATATATAATGTACTTAAAAAAATTGGAACTTTGCGGCTTCAAATCTTTTGCTGATAGAACTGTTCTTGCTTTTGAACAGGGCGTTGCTTCTATTATAGGTCCTAACGGATGCGGAAAATCAAATATTTCCGATTCTATCCGCTGGTGCCTTGGCGAGCAGCGTGCGAAATCGATGAGAAGCAAGGCTATGCAGGACGTTATTTTCAGCGGGACAAAATCAAGGCCGGCTACGGGCATGGCTGAAGTTACTCTTGTTTTCGACAATTCCCAAAATACAATCCCTATAGATTACTCCGAAGTCGCCATAACAAGGCGTCTTTTCAGAAGCGGCGAAAGCGAATATTTTATAAATAAAACGCAATGCAGGCTTAAAGATATCAGAGACTTATTCCTCGATACGGGTATTGGCAGCGGCGGTTATTCAATAATAGAACAGAATAAAGTTGAAGAACTTGTTATGGCCACGCCGGAAATAAGAAGAGAATTTTTTGAAGAAGTTGCAGGCGTTGCCAAATATAAAGCAAGAAGAGAAGAAACGCTGCACAGGCTCGATAAAATAGAAACAGATATGTCAAGACTCAAAGATTCTTTAAATATATACGAGGATCAGATTAAAAAGCTTGATGTTCAGGCGAGAAAAGCAAAACAGTATAAAAAATATCAGGAAGAGCTTGCAAAATACGAAATAGCAGACATTGTAAATAACCTTGCAAGAGGCTATGAGCAGATAGAACAGCTTAAAAAAGATCTTGAACCGAAAATAAGAGAATTTGAAACAACTAATACTTTGTTGGCTCAGATAGAAACGGAAGTTGAAGAATTGAGGCTTGCCCAGATAGAAACCGACGAACAGTACGTTGCTTTAAACAATGACCACTCACAGCTAAAAAGCGCCGTTACTATCGCAGACAGCACAATAAAAAATCTCAGGCAGAAAGACACAGACCTTATAAACGAACAGGGCCGTCTTAAAACCGAAATAGACGATGCTCAGGAAAAGATTGCAAAATATGAAAACGATATTCTTACTTTAAATACGAATGATGACGGCATTGAAGAAGAAGTTGCCGCTCTTAAAGTTTCTTTTGAAGAAAAGGAAAAAGACTTTAACGAACTTAAGGCAAAGATTTCCGATTTTGAAAACAGAGAAAATCAGACAAGAGAAAAGATATATGAGTTTGAACAGCAGAAAGATACTCTTATAAATTCAAAAACAAGCATATATCAGGAACAGTCCGAGGCTAATGCCGAAGTCGGTTCTCTTACGCGCCAGATAGAAAGACTGCAGTCTGAAATTCAGCCGTCAAGCGATGATATAGAAAACGACAATGAGTCTCTTCTTCAGGCTCAGGTTCAGCTTTCCGAGCTTGAAAGAAAAGAAGAAGAAACAAAACAGGTCGTTTTAAATATAGAAACAGAAATTACAAATTTAAGAGACAAAGAAAGTATATTAAAGCAGGAAATAGCCGCCGTTGAATCGAGAATAAACACTTTAAAAGAAATGGCCGAGCATGACCCTATAAGGGCTTCTGTAAAAGCCGTTATCGATGCAGGTTTTGCAAAAACGACCGTAAGCGCGATAATCGCTCCGGCCGAAGATAAAATAGAAACTGTAGCGTCTGCTTTGGGAGATAAACTTGATTATCTCATATGCGATACTTCAGTTCAGGCTGAAGCGGCAGTAAAATTTTTAAAAGACAATAATCTTTATAAACTGACTTTTATAATATCCGAAAAGATAAACGATTCCGGCAATTCCGGATTTTCAGCGCAGGGATTCGAGCTTTTTTCAATGCTTAACTGCTCGCAGGAAAATGAAAAAATCGGCAGATTTATAGCTTATGGTACTTATGTTTCCGACGGTAAAGTTTATACCCAGGCTACTGTCTCCGGCGGAGCAAAAAATCTTTCCGATAAGCCTGTTCTTGTTGAAGAACAGATAAAAAAATTAAGCCATGACATAAATGCAAAAAAACAGGAATTAGAAACGGTAAATGCCCAAATATCCTCTCAGGAAGATAAAGAATTAAATATAAATCTGGATAACAGAACAAATTCAAACGAAAAAACGAAAGTTGCTTTAAGAATAGAATATATTAAAGAAACCATCGAGCAGAAAAAAGCAAATATATCCGATACGGTAAATGAAATAGAAAAACTTAAAAGCGAGCAGATTTCAAAGAAACAGCTTGCCGATTCTGTCAATGAAAAATTTGCCGAAATAGACAACCGTCTTGCTGAGATTGAAATAGAAAAGTCTCGTCTTGAAGAAAGTCTTTCCGAAATAGAAACGCAGTATAACCTGCTCAAAGAACAGCAGGAGCAGAAACAGCAGGATTATATGGCGTCTTCGACAAAATTTGCACAAAGACAGAGTGATTTATCGAATAGACAGCAGGGCAGACAGTATATAGAAGACAATATTGCCAATCTTAAAGAACAGATCACGCTTAAAACTGCAAGAATTGAAGAAATAGAAAAATCTTTGCAGGATATATTGACGACACAGCAGCAGGAAACGGCAAACATACAAAAATATAACGATGAAATGATACAGAAAGAAACCGAGCTTCAGCTTGTGAAATCAAAAAGAGACGAGATTATGGCAAGCATTGAAGAAAAAAATATAGTAATACATGAGACAAGAACAAAAGTAGAAACGTTAAGGCAGGAAGTAAGCAATATGGAAGGCGATCAGAAGAGTTTTATCACTCAGAAAAACTTTTTGGAAACCAGAATCAGCGAGACTTACGGAAAGACTTTTGACGAACTGAAAGACGAGTATCTCGGCGTTGAAGTTGATAAAGAATCGATCGCTAAAATAAAAAAGAAAATGGAAGATATGGGGCAGGTGAATATGGCCGCCCAGGAAGAATACGACCAGCTTTCACAAAGATACGATTTTATAGTGACTCAGCAGAATGACCTTATAAAAGCAAAAAAAGATCTAGAGGAAGTTATACAGAAAATAAATCAGACTACCGTTGAAAATTTCAAAAAAACTTTTGACGTTGTAAGAGAAAATTTTAAAACACAGTATAAAAAACTGTTCGGCGGCGGCGAGGCTGATCTTACGCTTACCGATGAAAACAATCTTCTTGAATCCGGAGTTGATATTTCCGCGCAGCCTCCTGGAAAAGCCGTTAAAAATATTCTCCAGTGTTCAGGAGGAGAAAAGGCTCTTACGGCAGTTGCGCTTCTGTTCTCATTCTTTCTTACAAAGCCGTCACCTTTCTGCATACTTGACGAAGTCGATGCGCCTCTTGACGATGCCAATATAGGAAGATATATAAACGTTATAAAAGAATTTGCCCAAAAAACGCAGTTTTTGGTTGTTACCCATAATAAAAGAACGATGGAAATGGCTGATGTTCTTTACGGCGTGACTATGGAAGAACAGGGTATTTCGAAAATCATATCGGTCAGAATGAATAAGGAAAGCGAGCAGGAGATTGACCATATCCTCGAATCCAAACCCAAATAGACTTTAATATTTTGGTTACAACTTTATATCGCAAGAGCTTATGTACCCCTTACGGGAATGTACACCTCGCTCTTGCGATATTTCGTTTCACGCAAAATCTTAAAGTCTAAAGACTTAACAATAAAATTGAGAATTTAGTAAACTTCGTTTTAAAATCGCTCGGTTCGTACAAAATATTGCTAGTCGTTGCTAACACAGTATTGAATTTTAAACCATTTTAATCTTACTCCTCCTGATATTTCATTTCATGTAAAATCTTAAAGTCTACGACTTTTTTTGCCTGGAATATATCAGTTGATTATAATTTCTGTTAAAAATGTTAAAATCTAAAAAATTAATTACAGCTTCTTTTGATAAAATAAATTTTTAAGTATAATATCTGTATGCCTAAAACTATGATATCATCATTTTATTGTAACTCTTACGATCAGGCATCCGTTGATGAAACCGTTTTTAAAACAATAGAGCCGCTCGGCGTTTTGGATTTAATAAAACCGGGTTCGAAAATTCTTATAAAACCTAATCTTTTAAGCGACCGTTTGCCTGAAGAAGCAATAACTACACATCCTTCCGTTGTAAAAGCCGTCATAAAAATAGTTAAATCAAAAGGAGCGGTTGTTGCAATAGGAGACAGTCCTGGAAATGTTTTAAAAGGAATGGAAAACGTTTGGAATAAAACAGGAATGGCTTCTGTCGCTGCAGAAGAAAATATAAAGCTTTTAAGTTTTGAAACTTCGGGAATCAGAGAAATCGCAATAAATCATCCTACGGTCAAATCAATAACATTGGCGCAGGCAATATTTGATTTTGATTTTATAATAAACGTCCCAAAATTAAAAACGCATACTCTTATGGGGCTTACATGCGGAGTAAAAAATTTTTACGGCTGCGTGCCCGGCATAAGAAAGATAGAATATCATAAAATGGCTCCTTCTCCGTACGATTTCGGACTTTTGCTGGCTGAAATCTACGGCGCTTTAAAAGATAAAATTCTTTTTACCGTTATTGACGGGATTCAAGGGCTTGAAGGAAACGGACCGAGCACAAAGGGAATAAAAAGAAATTACAATATGATCTGCGCAGGAACAGATGCGGTGGCGTTAGATACTTTTATCACTCATTGTATGGAAAAAAAACACAAAAACAATTTCTTTATAAAAATACTTAAAAACTACGGCAATACCGATTACGACAATTTCAACTTCACCGGATACGGCCCTGCGAAATTTAATTTTGAAAATGTAAAACTTCCAATAACCAGAATTTTAAATATGATACCTGTAAAACTTGCAAGGCTTGCGGGTAAATATATAGGCAGATTTTTGTGGATAAAACCGGTTATTGAACAGGATAAATGCGTTAAATGCGGGCAATGCGTGAAATCGTGTCCGGCAAAAACAATAATCAGAAAAGATAATGGTATAATATATATAAATAAGGAAAACTGCATATCGTGTTTCTGCTGCCACGAACTGTGCGGATATAAAGCGATAGATATTGAAGAGAGTTTATTGGCAAGGCTTTTTGTAAGGTTAAATAAAAAGAAAAAATGAAAAAAATAAAACATTACATTGAATATATATCTTTAAGAACGGTTATGTTTTTTCTTTATCTTGTTCCGGTTATGGCCGCAAAAAAAATAGGCATTTTGCTTGCGGTAGTTGCTTTTTATTTTGTGCCTGTAAGAAAAAAACATGTTGTAGAATCGCTTACAATAGCCTTTCCGGAAAAATCCGAAGAAGAAATATTAAAAATAGCAAAAGACGTTTATAAACAGTTTGTAATTACGGTAGTCGAATTTATTTTTTTTAGAAAAATGACCGGCGATGAAATCAGAAATATTTATGAAGATTCCGATTTTAAGCTTATGGAAGAATCTTTAAAGCAGGGCAAAGGAGCAATACTTCTTTCAGGTCATTTCGGGAATTGGGAACTGCTTGCAAAATCTTTTGCCCAAAGATATCCGACTTCTGTTATAGTGGCCCAGCAGTCAAATCCTCTTGTGGATAAACTTATGAATGAAACAAGAACCGTAAAAGGATTTAATACGATATATAAGGACAGTCTTGTTTTCAGGGCAGTGTCAAAGGCTTTAAAAAGAAACGAATTTATTGCTATTCTTGCCGATCAGGACGCCGGCAGACAGGGAGTTTTTGTGCCGTTTTTCGGAAGGCTTGCTTCAACGGCAAAAGGGCCTGCGGCTTTTGCATTAAGATGCGGATGTCCGATAATAGCGGCTTTTGCCATAAGAAAGCCCGACGGTAAATATAAAGCCATTCCTGTTGAGATAAAAAAACCCGAAGGCGTTGATGAAGAAAAGGCCGTTGAGATGATTATGGCTGATTACAGCAGAATTCTGCAGCAGCAGATAGAACAGTACCCTTCTTACTGGTTTTGGTTCCACAGACGCTGGAAAACCAAAAAAACCTAATTAATCTAAATTTTTATTAATTTTATTTTTTTGTCTTGGGGAAGAATATCAATTATCTTATCTATTATTTCTTCTCTTGGGAGCAGATTTTTTGTCCTGTAAAATACCGCATCGGGATTTTTTGCCGTACCCATGGTAAAAGAAATTCTGTTTTCATTTTTCAAAAGACCGCTTAGAATTTCCGCGGTTTGATTTTTCGATTGTTTGCCTGCGAGAATTTTGTAACAGCAGTTTAAAGTAATTATTCCTTCGGATGCCAAAAATATTCCTGCTATTTTATAATTTGCGCACGGAAGTCCGTCAGTTTCGGAAAAGAAAATTTCGGGTTTTAAGTTCAAAGCAGAGCAGTATGCTTTCATTGTAGAAGTGCCGCAGATCACTTTTATGCCTTCTGTTTTTGCAAAATCAGAAAATAGTTTTAAATCTTTTGTCCTGTTAACAGGAAGGCCGGTTAAAATAGACAGCATTTTCAATTTTCTCCATCAGTAAAGCGGTTGACGTTTTTTTGATTTTGGACTATACATATTGTGCCGGTGGTTTGGTCCACCAAGCTCTGCAAAGCAGAAAGCTTCTGGAAAACCGCCGGCACTTTTATTTTTACTGAATTTTTTTAATTTCTTCGTCAATCGCCTTTTCGGCAAGTTCGACAGTACATTTTGTTATTACTTTTGAACCTATTCTTACAACAGGTCCTTTTGAACATTTTTCAAAACAGAACGAAGCCTGTACTTCAACTGTGTCTTTTATTCCTTTTTTGTCTACAAGCTCCAAAATCTGTTTGAGAAGTTTCTGTGAACCCCTTAACATGCAGCTTGTTCCGAAACATACGTTTATCTTAAGATTCTTTTCGTCAATGCCTTTATGTATCGTAAAAGGATTTTCGGCAAGTCTTTTTCTGCTTGTATGTTTTGCATGCAGACATTCATGCGCTTCATGGCTTCCCGGTTCTTTGAGATAATCTTTATATATCTTTTGAACATAAGGGTTATCCTGAGGTTTGTGAAGTTCAAGAACCTTGTCATTTTCATAAAGACATTTCGTTCTCTTTTTTCTTACGTCTAAATCTTTATAAACCGGCTGTCCTGCTCCTCCGATACATCCGCCTGGGCATGCCATAACTTCTATAAGATCATATTTTTTTGTAGTTCTTATATCTCTTATTACTTTTCTCGCGTTGCCCAGTCCGTGCACTACGGCGACTTTTAAATCTTTGCCGTTTACTTTGACCGAAGTTTCCCTTATTCCGTCTTCTCCTCTTACAAAGCTGAATTCATCAACTTCGTTTGAATCGGCTTTAGCAAGAACATTTCTTAAAACGGCCTCGGTTACTCCTCCGGAATTTCCGAATATTACGCCGCCGCCTGTTTTGAAACCCATAGGCATATCAAACGCCGACTGTTCAAGAGTTGAAAACGTCAATCCGGATTCTTCTATCATTCTTGCGAGTTCCTGCGTTGTTAAAACAAAATCCGTATCCTGTATTCCGTCAGTTGAAAGTTCAGGTCTTTTTATTTCAAATTTTTTGGCGGTGCACGGCATTACGGAAACCACCACTAAATCTTCTTTTTTAATTCCGTACATTTCCGGAAGTATTTTTTTTGCTATAGAGCCGAACATTCCCTGAGGAGAACGGCAGCTTGAAAGATTTTCTATCATATCGGGATAATACTGTTCGACAAATTTTACCCATGCCGGACAGCATGACGTAAACTGTGGAAGTTTTTCGCCTGCCGAAAATCTGTCTACGAATTCTTTTGCTTCTTCAACTATCGTCATATCAGCCGCAAAAGAAATATCAAAAACTTTTTTAAAGCCCATCGTTCTTAAAGCCGTAACCATTTTGCCCGCAGATGATGTTCCGGTTTCTTTTGTGTCTCCGAAAGATTCGCCTATTGCCGCTCTTACGGCCGGAGCTATTGCGACTACTACTGTTTTATTTTTATTGCTTAAAGCGTTCCATACCGAACTTACGTCGGATTTCGGAGTCAAAGCGCCGGTAGGACATACTCTTGCGCACTGTCCGCAGTAAACGCATTCGGAAGATTCAAGATTTTTCCCGAAGCTGGGGCATACTGCTGAATTTGAACCTCTGTGGGCGAAATCTATTGCGCCGACAGTTTGTATCTCTTCGCAGAATCTCACGCAGTCGCCGCACAGTACGCATTTTGTAGCGTCTCTTACGATTGACGGCGTTGAAAAGTCGACAGGTTCCGGTTTTCTTACGTTTTGGAATCTGACTTTATGTATTCCAAGTCTTCTTGCAAGAGTCTGAAGCTGGCAGCTTTCGCTTTTATGGCAGCTTGTGCAGTCTTTATTGTGGTTTGCAAGAAGCAGTTCGACTATCATCTTTCTCATTTCTCTTATTTCTTCATTGTTTGTTACTACAACCATTCCTTCCTCTGCCGGAGTTGAACAGGCGGGAAGTATTCCTCTTCCCTGCACGTTGACCATGCAAAGTCTGCATGCGCCGTATGTGCTCAGTTCCGAGTGGTAACAGAAAGTAGGAAGTTCGATATTTGCCTTTCTTATTACTTCAAGAAGATTTTTTTCATTATCGAAAGTGTATTTTTTTTCATTTATCGTAATAGTTTTCATTTCTTATCCTCTCTTAATCGCTTTGAATTTGCATGCGTCTATACAGACTCCGCATTTTACGCACAGGTTCTGATCGATAACATGTTTCTGCTTCTTCTCGCCTTTTATCGCTTTTACCGGGCATTTCATTGCGCAGACCGTGCATCCTATGCATTTATCCGGATCTATAGTTATATTTACAAGACTTGTGCATGAACCCGACGGACATCTTTTTTCTTTTACATGGGCGTCATATTCGTGTCTGAAATATTTTAAAGTTGAAAGAACGGGATTCGGGGCGGTTTTTCCAAGACCGCAGAGAGAACCTATTCTTACGGTGTGGGCAAGTTTTTCAAGAAGAGGAATGGTTTCGGACGTTGCTCTTCCTTCGGTAATATCTTCAAGCATCAAAAGCATCTGTCTTGTTCCTTCTCTGCATAAAACGCATTTGCCGCAAGATTCATTCTGCGTAAACTGCATGAAAAATTTTGCTACGCTGACCATGCAGGTTGTCTGATTCATAACGACAAGTCCGCCTGAACCTACCATTGCTCCGACAGTTTTAAGAGAGTCAAAATCAAGAGGAAGGTCAAGGTGTTCCTGAGTAAGACATCCGCCTGACGGGCCTCCGATTTGCACTGCTTTAAAAGCGCCTTCTTCAACTTCTCCTTTATCGTTTGTTACTCCGCCTGCTATGTCAAATATGATTTGTCTTAAAGTCGCTCCGAAAGGAACTTCTATAAGGCCTGTGTTTTTAACATGTCCCGTCAATGCAAATGTTTTTGTTCCGGTTGACGTTTTTACTCCTACGCTTTTAAATTTATCAGATCCGTCTTTTATTATAAGAGGAACTGTCGCAAGAGTTTCAACATTGTTTATGACTGTCGGTTTGCCCCATAAACCGCTTTGTGCCGGAAACGGCGGTTTAGGTTTAGGCATTCCTCTTTTTCCTTCCACCGATGCTATAAGCGCTGTTTCTTCTCCGCATACAAAAGCACCTGCTCCTTCCATTACGTGCAGAGTAAAATTATGGTCGGATCCGAAAAGTTTTTCTCCGAGAACTCCGTATTCTGTCGCTTTTTTAATTGCTCTTTTCATTCTTTCAACGGCAAGATGATATTCGGTTCTGACGTATACGTATCCTTCGTCTGCTCCTATTGCTTTTGCCGCTATTATCATTCCTTCTATAACGCTGTGAGGGTTTCCTTCAAGAACGCTTCTGTCCATGAAAGCTCCCGGATCTCCTTCATCTCCGTTACAGATAACGTATTTTTTCGGTCCGGGCTGTATTCTTGTCAGATCCCATTTTCTGCCTGTCGGGAATCCGCCTCCGCCCCTTCCTCTCAAGCCGGAATCTATCATCGTTTTGCAAATCTCTTCGGATGTCATTTCAAGGCATGCTTTTTTTGCTCCGGCATATCCCCCGAGGCTTATATATTCTTCAATGTCTTCGGCTCCTATAAATCCGCATTTTTTTATAACAAATCTGTGTTGTCTTTTATAAAAAGGGATTTCTTCGGGACCTTTAAATATTTTTCCATCTTCAGTGTAACAAAGTCTGTCTATTATTTCGTTTCCGACTATGCTTTTTTCGAGGATTTCTTTTACGTCTTCCACTTTAACTTTTGTGTACAAAATATTATCCGGCATTAAAGCTACAAGAGGCCCCATCTGACAGAATCCCTGACATCCGCTTTTTGAAAGCATCAAGCCCTTGCTTTCTTCTTTTTTGAACTCTATGCAGACGTCTATTTTCATATTGGCGGCAGTTTTCATAAAAGCGTCGTAAACTTTCAATGCACCGTTTGCCACACATCCCGTTCCGGCACAGAGAATTATTCTTTTCTTTATGTTTTTTGACGCCGCTTGGACATCTTTTGAAATTTTATCAAGATCTATCATTTTAGAGAGTCTCCTCTTTTTTAATTATATCGTCGATTATTTTTGAAAGTTTTTCCGGGGTTACCTGCCCGTAAACATCGTTATCTATAAGCATAACAGGAGCAAGTCCGCACGCTCCCAAACATGAAACGGCTTCAACGGTAAAAAGCATATCTTTTGTCGTCATTTCATTTGTCTTAAGATTAAGTTTTGTTTTAAGGGAATCTATAAGAAGAGTTGATTTTTTAACGTGGCATGCCGTACCGTCGCAGACCTTTATAATGTGTTTGCCTTTTGGTTTAAGCGTAAAGTGGGAAAAGAAGGTCGCAACGCCGTAAACTCTTGCCGGCGAGATGTTTAAAGATGAAGCGATAAAAGCAAGAATTTCTTCCGGAAGATATCTGTAAACATCCTGAACTGCCTGCAGAATCGGAATAAGTTTTGCTTTGTCTCTGCCGTTTTCTTCAAGAATCTGGCAGACTTTGTCGAACTTACCGTAATTTTCCATACAAATCTCCTGATATTAAATATTTTTATTTATTCTTAAATCTATTTTTTTTGATAGAACCGCAAGAGAAGACGCGAGGTTTTCATGCTGTACTATGATGTCGTCTTTTACGTTGATTCTTACCGGAGCAAAATTCCAGATCGCTTTAATTCCGGCGTTTACCATTCTGTCGGCAATTTGCTGCGCATAAGCCGCAGGGGCCGTTAAAATTCCTATTTCAATGTTCATTCTTTTTATTATTTCTTCGAGTTTGTCAATGTGAAAAACGCTTTTTGTATTTATGAATTTTCCTACTTTATCGGGGCTTGTGTCAAAAGCGGCTACTATTTCGAGACCGAATTCTTTAAAGCCGTGATATCCCAAAAGAGCATATCCCAAATGGCCCGCGCCGACGAGAATAGCTTCATTTTTAATATGACAGCATAAGAATTTTTCGATATTTGCAATTAATTCTTTTAATTCATATCCGACTTTCGGTTTACCTGCTACGCCTGTAGATTCTATATCTTTTCTTACCTGAATAGGATTCATATTCAAATCATTTGCTATCTGAGAACACGAAATTGATTGAATGTTCTTGCTTTCAAGTCCTTTGAGATACTGAAGATAAATTGGAAGTCTTCTTAAAGTCGGTTCTGAAAAGTCATTCATTGTAGTTAAAATATCTTGATTTTTCAATTGCTTTCTCCAATAGATAAAAATTTATAGATAAAATTATATTTATTAAATTTTTTTTTGTCAACTATTTTTTTTAGAATAAATCGAAAAAACGATAAAATCCGCTTTGTTAAAAGATAATTTTTTTTGCCTTGATTTTGGGCTGTTTTTTAATCAAAAAAAATCTGATAAATCAATAAATATTACATTTGCAAAAAAACAGAGGATTTTATATAATCAGCGATGTTATAATCAAAAAAACTCCGGGAGATGATTTTTATGTCAAGTCCTTTAGAAGTTCTTGAAACAAAAAAACAGCAGGCGAAAAAA
>Ga0302240_1001804_pt1 | contig 15926 bp, 13 predicted proteins | sample AAG_UR_His_MG_FD_193538 | JGI IMG/M metagenome (GOLD analysis project Ga0302240, IMG submission 193538) | Enriched activated sludge microbial communities from anaerobic digester in WTTP, New Holstein, Wisconsin, United States - AAG_UR_His | ecosystem: Engineered > Bioreactor > Anaerobic >... | reverse complement strand
TGGTTATAACCCCCCTATGGTTTAATTATAGGCCACTTTGATTATCATTATACTCTAAATTTTCTGTCATTTGTCCGGATTCCTTAGTGAATAGACAACAAGGATTTCGAGTTATATAATTAAGTCATCGTTTTCCAATTCCCTGAAAGGCAGGTGACGTCGCGTGTCAGTACTGGAACAAGCCTCCCCGCAAGCGCTGTCCCAAACACCAAGCATTGCAAATGCCGTATCACGCAACCTGCTGGACGAATACTATTTCGAGACCCTTCGTGGTCAGTCGAAGCTTTTGACGAGGTATCAGTCCTTGCTGTCAGCTCTCACCCCTGGCTTCTCAACGCTTTTGGAGGATCTCTTTTTTCTGCTGTATAAGATTGAGCCCGTCCTCACACCACAGCCCACAGCGGGACGTGCTGTCATTTCAGGGATGCTGTCCACCTTGACGCTTAAAAAGCTCAGAGGCCGCACCGCAGGTAATACCACTGAAAGTTATCTGGCTTTAAAATTGATGGTGGATGAGTTGCTGCTCTATCTCAGAGGCACGGACATCCCTATGCATTTGGAAACCCTGAACAGTGCTTTGGAAGCGCTCATAGAGACCAAGCACGCCCTTGAAGACAATTTAAACGCCACATTGGAAATCAATGAGGCCGTTAAACCGGAAGATGCAGGGCATCTCGATCGCTTGAAATCGCCCCTTGGGCTGCCTCAAAACGCTTCCCTCAGCGAGGTGGCCAGAACGCTGGCCGAGTCACTTAAAGCCCTTTCCGGCGAGAAGTCGCCTGATTCGCTGATGACAGAGAAAGCAACAGACCAAGCCAAGCCTGTAAATCCTAAAATATCCGACAAAAAGTCGACAGACCTCGAGTCCAAACTGAAGTCGTCTTTGGCACCGGACCTTTCCTCTTTTCTGGAAAAACTCGACGCGGCCATGAACAGTGAGCATCAACTACAGTCTGAACAGGTCGGCGACCGAAGCCTCTCTTCAGAAAAGTCCGGTGCCCCATCCACTGCTGACGAAATGGCGGACCATCTGGCCAATGAGCTGCAGGCGTTGTCCATCAAAATGGATGCAGAAGGTACGGCATCCCCACCCGACACACTCACGCCTGCCGGCTTTTCTGTTCAGGAAATGGCCCAGGGGGAAGTGGATCAGAAGAGGATTGTCGACGGTGCAGGCCTGGGTGCCCCCGTCTCCTCCACCACGCTGGGCTATACAGGAGACAGCAATTTGGACAGCCGGGGTCAGACCCGTCAAAGCGCCGGCCCTGGTGCCGGCAATCTGCAGCAGACCCTGGAACGCCTGAACGATCGCATTTCACGCCTTGAGGGACAAATCGCCGAGGTCCTTAGACCCCTGCATGTGAGCCTTTCAATGAACAAAACCATTGACAGCATTGACCGTTTTACTGAAAATCTGAAGTCCCTGGGGGTCAATTCCGACCTGGAGGTGACAGATGATTTCGATCATGTGTTGGATCTGTATAAGGCACTTGGGGAACCATCGGCTATACGTTTTTTGAATAAAGTGGGAAAAAAGCGTGAGATCGCCAGACGCTCACAATATCAGAAAAAGCGTAAGATGCAGTATATCATTGATAAAGTGGCCGTCGGGGACCGGTTCGACGCTCTGATTGACGAAGAAATCACCACCCTGTCCATGGAAGTCTTCAGCGACGACTTTTACGACCGATTCCTAAACCGCAGCCTGCTGGTTTATGAAATGGAAGGCCATGCTGCCCGTGACCGGGGGCCCATTATCCTCTGTTATGACGGATCGGGGTCCATGGAAGGGATCAAAATTGAGGAGACAAAGGCACTGCTGGTTGCGTTCATTGAAGTGGCGCGGATCCAAAAGCGCCGGCTGATCACGCTGCAGTTCGCATCAAAGACGGAGCCGCTGTACATTCAAGAGTTCAATCCCAATCACGTGACCATTGAGGAGATCATGCGCTTATTGGGACATTTCATCCGGGGCGGCACTGATTTTGAAACACCGCTGAAAGCGGCAATGGAGCTGCTTAAGGAGGATCGCTACCGGCACGCGGACATCCTGATGATCACGGACGGCTTCAGCGATATTCGCGAGGGGTTCAAGAAAGAGTTCAACCAGTGGAAATCCGCCATGGCCTTTAAGCTTTATGCGATCATTATTCACGGCGAAACCTATGGAGATTACGGGGATCTGGGTGAGATATCAGATGAAATCCTCGAGATCCGGGACCGGGATCTGTCCAACTGGAACGAAAAAATCAGCGCGCAGCTTTTTGAAAAGATCTAATTATGTGGGGGGGATTTTGAATGACCATAGCACATCGTGACGAACAAAGAGCCGCGTTCGAGACGGGGTTGTCAGAAAGTCTGGAGCAATTCAGCGGGAAGCTCAGAGGGATCCGGGGTTTTTTGAACCACAAGTATTATGAAGTGGACACCTTTGTAGAGTGTATTTTGCTCTCCATGATCTCCAGGACCAACATGATTGCCCTTGGGCCTCCGGGGATCGCAAAGTCCGCAATCCTCAGGGAAATTGTCAATGTCATTGATTTTGATGTCTTTGAAGGCACGCCCTATTTTCATATTCAGATGGGCACGGACATCAGTCCGAACAACATTCTGGGCGCGCCCGACATTGAATATTACAAGCGACACGGCATCATCAAACGGGCGTACCAGGGATTTTTGCCCGATGCCGCGATTGCCTTCTTTTCTGAATTTTACCGAATCAGCGACCAGGTGGCCAACTCCGGCATCCTGACCATCCTGAATGAGGGTGAATTCAAAAACGGCACGGATACAGTCAAGACGAATCTGAGATTTTTCATGGCGGATACCAACTTTTTCCCGAAGCAGCCGGATGATCTGGACGCAGATGAAACGGATTACCGCCTCCAGGCCCTCCATGACCGTTTTCTCTCCAGAGTGCTGGTCTCTCCCCTTCAAGATGACGACAATAAAGTCCGCATGATCCTGATGGACGACCATGCGGTCACCGACATCAAAGTGAGCCTGAACGATCTGATCTGGATCCAGGATCACCTGGAACTGGTGGAGCTCCCTGAAGCGATTGCCCGTGCCATGGTTGAAATCTCCAATACCCTCACAAAGAAGTACAAACTCTTTATCTCCCCGCGTCGTCTCAAGATGTCCAGAAATTTGATCCGGGCCAGCGCGCTGCTCAGCGGCCGACTGACTTGCCGGATGGAGGACCTGATGGCTCTGCAGTTTTCCTTCTGGCAAAAGGAAGAAGACATACAGAAGGTGCGGGATTTGATTCTGGATACTATAGGCATCCCGGAAGCAGACGGACGCAAATTCGACAAAATGGCCCTCAGCATTCTGCAGGAGCTGCAGTCAAACATTGACAACACCCACAACCTTCCGACCTTCAACCCTGAAAAACTCTACCGCCAGGCCGTCAGCGACCTGACGAAGCTCCTGGAAATGATCCTGAAAAAGTATCCGTCGCCAGAGGAGCACACGGCTGTGGAGAAAGCCTTCCGTCAAATTGAAGGTGAAATTCGAAAGCTGCAGCTGGAGGCGTAATGGTGGAAGGTGGTGTCAACGCCATGTAGCCTATCGCCCCCTACTTCTATGTGAGCACAAAAATAGACGCTTTTGCACAATACGTCACTGTGCTGAAGCGTCTATTTTACATTTAAATCAGTCCCAAACTCCTGAGGCCAAAGATCCACAGAAAAATGGTCACAACGGACAAAGCGGATCCAAAGACTACCAGCTGACCCGCCAGGACATCATCCGCGTCCATCTGCTGAGCCATGGTGAAAGTGGACACCGCAGCCGGCGCGGCATACATGACCATTAAAGTCACGAGCTCCGGACCTGTGAATCCCATCCTGACGCACACCGGCACCAAAATGCCCGGGATCACCACAAGTTTCGAAAACACGCCATAGACAATATATTTGGTGTTGTCCTTCACAGCGCTGAAGTTGAAGGAGCCGCCCAGCGCCAGAATAGCCAGGGGCGTTGCCGCCTTCGCCAGATCGCCAATCGTCTTCTCAACCGGTATAGGCAGACTCAAACCCACCCGCATGGCCAGAATCCCAGCCAGCGAGCCTATGATCAGCGGATTCTTGAAAACGTCCACAATCAGCTTTCCGGGGCTGATTTTTTTATTTCTGAACACCGACAGAACAATGACACTCAGCGCGTTGAAGATGGGAACCACGGTCCCGACGACTATGGCGGTGATGCCGGCCCGTTCCGCGCCGTAGATGGAAGCGACAATAGGCAGGCTGAAGATGATGGAATTGCTGCGTCCAATGCCCTGGATCAGGGTGGCGCGCCTGCGGTTGTCCTTCTCAAATATCACGGTGACCACCGTAAAGACCCCGAAAATAACAAACGCGGATACTGCCGCAAAGAGGATCACGCGGGTATCAAAATGGCCATTTGGATCCGTCTGGTAGATATTATTGAAGACCAGCGCCGGAAGCAACGCCTTGAATGCTAGGCTGTTCAGGACTTTCAGTGATTTTGGATCAAACATGCCAAGGTGCTTCAGGCCATATCCAAGAGACATGAGCAGAAAAAGCGGCAGGATGATATTGAGCGAGAAGATAAAATTCTGCATGGGTGACCGTCCTCTCGGAATGACTTATGTCAGTTGATTCAGTGATTTGACCGATGGTGGCTAGGACTGGCATTGAGGGGTGATTCCGACGACCATTGGCTAAACGCTCTGTCTTTTTTTGTTTACAAGTGTCGCTCCAGTCCCGCTCGCACATCCGCCATCATAGCCGGGGCGTCGTGACCGGGGTAGAGCATCCAGTCATCACCCCAATCCCTCAGGGCTTTTCGGATTGAGTTTTTCATCTGTGCGTCGCTGCCGCTGTAAAGATCAGTGCGGCCCACATCATCACTGAAGATGGTGTCTCCCGTAAACATCACGGGGGCATTCTCTAGCCTCAGGCAAACGCTCCCGGCGGTATGCCCCGGCGTATGAAGGACCACCAGCGCATGACTGCCAAAGGGGATCCTTAGCCCGTCTTCGAGGCCGACATCCGCCGCAAGCCGCAGATCGCGCTCATTTGAGTGATTGTAATAAGGTGTCGCGAGGAGCTTCGCCTCAGCCTTGTGGGCCATGAGAGGGCAGTCATACTGTTTTCGCAGCGCAGCCGCAGCGCCAATATGATCCCAATGCCCATGGGTAAGAATGATGCCCATGGGCTTTAATCCCTTCTCATGCACCACTTTCATAATCTTCTTCTTCTCGTCGCCCGGATCCACGATCAGTGCTTCTCTGGTCTCTTCATCATAGACAAGATAAGCGTTGGTCTGATGGGACCCCAGGGCGCGCTGCCATATACCGTAGGTCATATTACTCTCCTGTCAGGTATTTCAGATAAGGCGAATTGAGCGGAAGGAGCAGCACTGTTTCGCCATTGATGGTCGTCTTGTAGGACGTCAGCGTCCGGTAGAGATTAAAGAATTCCGGATCCTTGCTGTAGGCGTCATTGTAGAGTCGGGCGGCTTCCTTCTCGCCTTCAGCCTGAATGGTCTTGGCATCCGCTTCCGCTCTGGACAGCATCTCAGAGACTTCACGGTCGGTTTCCGCCCTGATCTTCAGGGCTTCTGCGTCACCCTGGGACAGGTACTGCTGTGCGGTACTTTCTCGCTCGGAGATCATGCGCAGGAAGACCGATTCTTCGTTGGCAGCCGGGAGATCCGCGCGCTTCATCTTGATGTCGATCAGCTCGATGCCGCTTTCATTTTTTATGAGGGTGTCATTGACCTGTCCCTTGACAGTGGTATCAATGCCGCCTCGGGCGGTGACACGGTCTTTAATGATATCGACATAGTTCATTTTGCCCAGCTCGGTGCGGATGCTGGAGTAAACAATATCGCCCAGGCGGCTTTCCGCCGCGCTGAGAGTTCTCAGGGACTCGATCATCTGGATAGGGTCGGTGATCTTCCACAGGCTGTAATAGTCGACCATGATCCGCTTTTTGTCCAGGGTGTTGATCTCAGCCGGCGGCACATCGTAAACCAGGGTGTACTTTGGCAGGCGGGTGATAGTTTGGACAAATGGAGTCTTTAACTTCAGTCCCGGTGAGTCGATGATCCTGACAATTTCGCCGAACTGCCGGACAATGACGAACTCGTTGGCTTTGACAATAAAGAGGTTGCTTTGTACGAATACCGCAAGAATGACCAGTAAGATGACCACCGGGATGATCTTTGGAAAAGGTCGGTTAGCGGGCCGTGGCTTCGGGTTTTCGGTGTTGGTGGTGTGGCCATCCGCAGTCGCATAAGGTTTCTTAGCCTTGTTCGCAGCCATGCCTTTCTTGATCTCGTCAATGATGACCTGAATGACGTTGTCGAGCTTACTCATTAGCCTCACCGCCTTTCTTCAGTTGATCCAGCGGCAGGTAATTGACAGTGTTTCCGCCGCCCTCCTGCATGATGTAGATCTGAACGTCCGGCAGGATCTGCTCGAGGGTCTCGATGATCAGGCGGTCGCGGGTGATAGTTTTATTTGTGACGTATTCGGAAAAGATGGCGTTGAACTGGGCAACGTCACCCCGGGCCTTCTCGATGCGGGCGACCTTGTCCCCTTCCGCGCGGCTGATGAGAGCGGCCTTCTGGCCTTCTGCAGTGTTGATCTTCTCATTGCGGTAGCGATTGGCCTGGTTGATTTTTGTGATGCGCTCTTCGCGGGCGGAGGCGACTTTCTTGAACGCGTCACTGACCTGCTCGTTCGGAAGGTCGACGTCCTGGAGGTTGACGTTGCGGATGGCGACGCCAATCTCATAGGCATCCACCAAGGACACCAGCGTGTCTCTTGTGTCATTCATGATGCGGGTACGGCCGTCTGTCAGCGCGTCATCCACCACGGAGCTGCCTATGACGCCGCGCAGTGAGCTGGAAGTCGCGTTCATGAGGATCTTGACGGGATCCTCGGTATTGTATAGGAAAGCGATGGGATCGACGATCTGCCACTGGACTTCCAGATCTGCCAGGATGATATTCTCATCTCCGGTAATCATTTTGGCGTCCTTTTCCTGCAGGGTCGTGCCATCCTGGCTTTCTTCATAGCCAAAGGTCAGGGAGAAGGTTTCTCTGGAGAGCTTGCGAACGTTCTGGATTGGATACGGCAGCTTGAACCTGAGTCCGGGCTGAACCAGATTGGTGTCCGGCTTGCCAAAGGTCTCGAGGACGGCGTACTCCGTTTGGTCCACCGTGTAGAAGCTGGTGCCGCCGAGCCAGATTATTACCGCTGCGACTAGAACTAGAACAAAAAACTTGGGGGTTCGATTGGTCATCATAGGCCTCCTGTTTGATAGTGTGTGATGTGCTTGAGTGCAAAAAGTGTTGTGAGGACGAGTTTACAAGTGAGGTCGTAACAAACTGTTCTGGGATGGAAAGTTGATACGGACCATAACAGCAGAACACACATCACTTCAATTCTGAAGGTTTTTAAGGCTTTAGTCAATTGAACACGAAAAAATTTTTTTGTAAGGCTTAAACATTCCTGAATGGGGTGGTATTAAACCAATGCGCTGTTATTGCGTCACCATTTACAGTTTGTTCTACAAATTTCGAAAAACTATTGATTTTATTACTAGTTAGTAGTATATTTATATCAAATGATAACAATTATCAATTCTAAGGAGGTTTTTTATATGATCAGAAAAATAGGTCATCAGCACTTGGGGCGCAACAATCGCGGCTGGCTCCGCAGTCTGTTTCACTTTTCCTTCGCCGAGTACTATAATCCGGACAATATGAATTTTGGCGTCCTCAGGGTTTTGAACGATGATCTGGTGGCCTCCAAGACAGGATTTGACACCCACCCTCACCGGGATATGGAGATTATCTCCTACGTGGTTCATGGCGAACTGACGCACGGCGACTCTATGGGCAATAAGAGCACTATATCCCGTGGTCAGGTCCAGTATATGAGTGCCGGCACAGGCGTGTCGCACAGTGAACACAACTTGGGGGAGGAAGAGCTGCGGTTTCTTCAAATCTGGATCCTGCCGGATCAAAAACGCCACACACCGGCCTACGGGGATCTGAAACTGAACTGGGACCTTCGCAAAGGCAAATGGCTCCAGTTTGTATCCCCAGTGGGTGGCGGCGCACCTATCGAAATTCATCAGGACGCAAATTTCTATGCGGTTGAACTGGCGGTCGGTCAGCGCATTGAATTTGAGGTCAAGCCAGGTCGACAAGCCTATTTAGCGTTGATTGAAGGCAGTGCTTTGATCAACGGACTCAGGCTGGAAACCAGGGATGCGATGGAATCTGTTGAGGAATCCCTGTCCATTCACGCAGATCAACCGGATCAAACCGCCCATCTTCTCGTCATTGAGATGGCAAAAGGGTAAATTTATAGATTGGCGACCTGTTTTAAATCTGAAGCAAAGGTCATTGAAATGAAATCCAAGAACTTTAATTGACCCCTTTTTCCAGTTCGGCTATGATTATATTGGAGAAAGGGGATCTTTTTATGTCTGAAGTCATTTCGGGCTTTCTGCCCGGCTTATATTGGTTATGGGTTATCCTGTATTTTGAAGTCGCACTTCGCCTCGCTACCGTCAAGGGCTTCAAAAATCCCGGCATAGGCAGCCTCTTCCTATGGTCAGCCCTCTATGCCTGTGTGCTGATGCTGGTGACGTCGTTCTTCTCCGGAAGCGTTCCACCCGTGTTAACCACCGTCCTGACCCTGATCCTGTTCTTTCTCTACGCCTCTCAGCTGGTCTACTATAAAATCTTCAAAATGTTTTACACCCTGTACTCCATGGGCAACGCGGGACAGGTTTTGGATTTTGTCAAAGATATTGTCGCTTATGTCGCCTCCTGCCTCCAGTGGATTCTGGTCCTTCTTCTGCCTCCGGCGGCGTATTTTATATTCCTGGCGGATCTCTTGTCCAGCCAAGGCCGACTGAATCAATCCGGCCCGGCATTGACTGAATTTATGACCGTCCTGGCCTTGGCCGCCCTTTTATTTGCGATGGCCAAATACCGAATCCATTCCGGGCGCAGTGCGCTTGGCTCCCCATACGAAGCCTACCACAAGAGCATGGACCCCACGGTAACCCTTCGCCATTTTGGCCTGCTCACCACCATGCGCCTCGATTTCCAGCGCACAATACTCGGCATGAAGTCCATGATTTACGACGATCAGCAGATGGACGCCGCCCTCCCCACTAAGGATGCAGACCATTGGCCACCCTCCAAATACAATGCTGTGCCGATGGTCTTCGCACCCATCACTTCGAAGCTGAAAGACAATGCGGCTGACACACAGCTGAAAAACCTTCACAACTGGCTCAGCGCTCAGCACCCAACCCCAAAAAACGCCTACACCGGCCTTTTCAAAGGCTGCAACCTGATTGTCCTCACCGCCGAAAGCATGTCGCCTTACTCCATACACGAAACATTAACTCCGACGCTCTACAAAATGGTCCACAGCGGCTTTAATTTTACTGATTTTTACAATCCTATATGGGGTGTCAGCACCTCAGACGGCGAATATGTCGCCTGTACCGGCCTCCTCCCCAAATGCGGCGTGTGGAGCTTCATTGAGTCCGCCGGCAAAAACATGACCATGACCCTGGGCAACCAGCTGCGCCCCCTTGGGTACACGACGACCGCCTATCACAACCACCGCTACAGTTACTATAAACGCCACCTCTCCCACCCCAATATGGGCTATACCTACTATGGCCTTGGAAACGGCCTGAACGTCACCCCCACCTGGCCTGAGTCCGACCTGGAAATGATGCAGCTCACAGGTCCGCAGTACATACACAATGAACCCTTCCACACCTATTACATGACTGTCAGCGGTCACATGCGCTACAGTTTCAAAGGCAACGCCATGGCTTCCAAGAACCGCGCTGCGGTGGAACACCTGGACCTCAGCCAAGAGGCCAAAGCCTATCTCGCCACCCAAATCGAACTCGACCGTGCCATGGCCTCACTTCTCGAACAGCTTGAAGCCACCGGCGCTGCTGACAGAACCTTGATCGCCATGAGCGCCGACCACTACCCATATGGCCTTTCGGACAGCGCCCTCGACGAACTCGCAGGCCGCAAAGTCGACCGCAGCTTCGAACTCTACCGGAGCCCGTTTATTTTGTACAGTCCGGACAACAACCGGGGTCAGACCCCGGTTGTCATAAACACCCCGTGCTCCAGTCTGGACATCCTCCCTACCCTTTGCAATCTCATGGGTCTGGAGTATGACTCACGCCTCTTCATGGGCCGCGACATCTTCTCAGACAGCGAGCCCCTCGTGATGTTTCTCAACAAGAGCTTCATCACCCGTCATGGCCGCTATGACGCCCTTAAAAGGATTTTTGTGCCGATGGTCACCGAACCCACCCCTGTACCGATCTCAGACTACATTAGCGGCGTCACTGAAACTATAGAAAAGAAATTCCTGGCCTCCGCCCGCATTTTGGATCTGGATTATTATGGTCACCTGGACCTCACTTCAAAAGAGACCAGATAACTCAGCCCCCGTCCCCAAAACCTGTCCAGGTCCAGTACCGCTCGGTTGCCCCAGCTCGAAACGATTATAGCATCTCTCCCAGTTCGTTCATCTGTCTCAACGCCTGTAACCACCACCCAGTGCCATTGGAAGCGATCCGTGGTAAAAGTGCGCCCCGAAACCACACTTTGATAGTCCACCTGTCTGAGCCCTCGATTGTTAAAATTGAGCATGGCTACCGGAAAGCCCTTCTCAACCTGTCCCAGAATAAAAGCCTTAGCCTGGTTTAAACTGACGCTTTGACCTGCTGACCACCGGACAGTGCCACTGAGCGGCCAGACTTGACGCAGTTCGACGTCCTGCTTTTGGGCCAGTACCACAACAGCGTTTGCAAACCGAGCCGGGCTGTGAATGCCCAGTGAATCCGGCAGTTTCAGAATGGAACGCCGCCCACCTTGGCCACCGCCATGTCCTCGTCCCCGTTGAAACCGAGTCATTGATTTCCAGGGTGGCACCAACGGGGTCAGACCTGCATAAACCTGGTGCATATGCGCAAGATAGTCCGCCTGTTTCAGATGTCTGCTGTCGAGTACCGGCCCGGAGCTTCCAAAAGCACCATCCACCCCGAGGACGACCCCAAAATAGGCGAGAATGTTGGCCGCTGCAACGGTCCCACAGCCGCCCGCCCGTCCGTTTTCCGACTCAAACCAGGATTGATCGCCGCCGTAAAAGCTGGTAATGGATCCATTGGAAGTTCGCGCCTCAACGCGAATGAATTCTGCCAGTGCCTCTCTGGAGTATTCCAGCATGACGGCTGCCTCCTCTTCAAAGCAAAGTCGGTGTCAAGCGGCGTAGGGCCGCCGACACCGGCTTCCTTGTTTTTTGACTCTTTAATCAGTAAAGCACAAACGTCGTCACTGCCGGGCTGGGTTCCCAGCCGTCCATAGTCAGTTTGACGCTCTGGAGAGTATCAACGTTGACCCCGACAACCGTCAAAACCCCGCTTGAACCAATAGTCCCGACACCATACCCATTAAACAGGACTGTTGCGCCCGCTCTTCCTGTCACCCTGACGTTGGCGTCTGCACCTGAGATCTTGGAAACCGCGACATTTGGCGCTGCCAGAGCTGACTTCGACACGGTCAAAGTCAGCGTGGCTTTCGCTGATGTCCCAGCCGCCGTGCCTGTGCTGGTCTTTGTTCCCGCGCTGAAGGTATCCAGCACTGAAGGATTCCAGGTGACAGCCACGCTTTTCGTGGTCTTGTCACTCATCACGGCAACAACTGTCGCTGGCATGGTATACCCCTCGCCCTGCCTGACACTTGCCTCGATAGAACGAAGTGACTGAATCGTCACCGGCGCGGGTTTTGGAGCAGGTTTGGGTGCCGGTTTGGCCTCAGGCTTTGGTGCAGGCGCTGGTGCAGGTGTTGGAGCAGGCGTTGGCGAAGGTTCGGGTGTTGATGCCGGTTCAGGCTTTGCCGCCGGTACAGGCGTCTCTCCCTCCTCTACGCCGGGCTCAACAACTCCAGTCGGCGGCCCCAAGGCAGGAACACCGTCATTTATGGCCACTTGATCGCTTATGATCAGCGTCAGCGTCACTTCCTCATCATACCCTTCTACAGTCCCAATGCTGCCCCGCACCCCATTTTCGGAGGTGTCAATGGCACGCGGTGACCACTGGATTGGGACTTCGGTCTCGGAACCATCGGCTAAAACAGCTTTGATCATTTTGGGAAGCTCAAAGCTGGTATTTCGCAGCACCTCAAATGACAGATTTTCCACCCGGGCAACAGGCGGCATGCCGGTGTCGTCGAAGAACAGCCGCGCCACAGCATAAGTCTGGCCGGCCACCCCCCGAATGCGCCCAATTTGCGACGTTCGCATCATGTCATATTCAGGCGCGTCGGCATGTCCAATCAGGAAGTTGAGCCTATCCGGAGCGCTTTCATCAAAGCTGAAGGCCAGTTTCAGATTGCCGGCCGTCTCCCCTGACTCCGCAGATGGCGTCGAAAACGCCTCCATCACGCCATCTTCAACCACATAGAGTCTGCCCTCCTGAACGTAGAGATCCAGAGTCCCGCGGGTTGGCGCCGGGACCTGCTCCAAAAGCGCGACCGCCTTAGCCCCGGCAAGCCGGCTTTCAATGAAATCCGCAGGCACCCGCACCTGCGTGATGGGATTCATTTCCTGCTTCGAAAAGACCATAGCCTTGAGACCAAATACATCCAGATAGAGCAGCGTGATGAGCAGCACACCAAGAACCCCAATCAACGGCAGCCAGCGTCGTACGCGCGCCTTAGCGGGCAGCTTTTCAGGGACCGGCTGCTGGTTTTTGCTGCCGGAAGAACGGTCGGTTGGACCAGGTTTAGTCAAATTAGTTTTTTGAGGGTTTGGACTTTCCTGTCTGGGTTTGTTTTTTGATTTAAACACGGGCGCTTCCTCCTGCTTCAATGATGGCTGCACACTCCCTATACTGGTATATTCATACCCAAAGGAAATTGGTGTCAGTCACCCCCATCCATAATTCAGGCGGAAAATTGCGACCAAAAATGGAAGAAAGGGGTGTCAGCGGCAGGTGCCTTCTGATCCCCTTCCAAACTGCCTACTTCGTCATGCCCGTATAAATATGGACCGCGTCACGCAGAAATGCCGCGGCCCCCTCGCCGCACTTGTCATCATAAAACGCCGTAAAACGCTCATCCTCCACGTACATGGTGGCCAGCCCCGCATGAGCCTCCCCGGAATAGGTCGGCCAGTAGATGGACAGCCAGCGCTTGTGCATGTCCGCGACCTCCTGGGCCAACGCGCCGCCCGGCTGACCTGTGGCCATAGCTTCCGCCAGTTTCACCAGTATCGCCTCACTCAGCGCTTGTGCCTCGTTGAACTCCGCCTCGGACATACCCTGAAGCTTCTTATTGGACGCCTCCACTGTCTCATTGCCGTACTTGGCACGAACCTCGTCCCCGTAGCGCGCTTCGTTACTGTCGATCATTGACTTCTTGAAACCCTCAAATTTCTCTTTGTCCGTCATTTCCATTCTCCCTTCCTGATACGCAATAGTCTTCTCAACGTTGGCGATCAGCACGTCCATTTGTCTTCGCCGCTCCAGCAGCGCTTTGTGGTGGTCCTTCAGCGCGCTCTTCGGATCGAAGTCCGGCCGCTCCAGCACATCCTTGATGCGGTCCAGCTCCAGCCCCAGTTCCCTGTAAAACAGGATCTGCTGCAGCCGGTCGACCTGCGCCGCCCCGTAAATTCTGTAGCCGGCGCTGTTGACCCGCAGCGGCTTCAGCAGCCCCATCTCATCGTAATACCTCAGCGTCCTCGAACTTACACCCGCCAGCTTCGCCAGCTTTTGAACCGTCATTTCCATAGACATCCCCCCAAAAAGTCCCATGCGCATAGTATTCCGCCGCAGGACTTGTCACGCTCATTCATGTCCTTATTATAAACGTTGACGCTACGTCAACGTCAAGCGGTCCACGAAATTTTCTCAAAAAGAATTTTCTGCCGATGGTCACCCATCCCCACCCCCGCTTCACCCCGCTTTCGATCCGGCGGACGATGTGTTATAATGAAGGGCGCTGGAACCATCGGCAAAAAAGTCTTCAGGCTTTTCTTCTCCCTATCTAAATCAACCAAAACACCGCAAAGGAGCGAATGTCGTGAACGCAAACTTTTTATGGACCACGATTACCGTCAAAAGCATTGAAACTTCGCTGTCGTTTTATAAGGACCTGCTGGGTCTGACGATCGAACGGCGCTTTATGCCCCATCCCGCCCTTGAGCTGTGCTTCCTGAAAGACGAAAACGGCTTTGAGGTCGAGCTCCTGGAGCACAAACCAGCGACTGACGCGGTCACAGCACCGGCAAACCTTTCGCTGGGCTTTAGTGTCGCTGATCTCGACGAAGCCATGGCAGCATGCAGGGAGAAAGGGATCGAAATAGTCAGCGGACCGTTCGAAGGCGGCGGTGTCAAATTTTTCTTTGTCAAAGACCCGGACGGCGTCAACGTACAGTTCGTTCAGAAATAGATATCATCACAACTAACAGGAGGTACCCGTGAAAACCACTTTTTCAACTTTAGGCGTTTCGACAGTGTTGCTTGACGCCCTCACCGCTCAGGGCATTCAGGACCCTACGCCCATCCAGGCTATGGCGATTCCGGAAATCGCGGCAGGGAGAGACCTGATTGGCGAAGCCCAGACCGGCACTGGAAAAACCCTGGCATTTTTGCTGCCCATCTTCGAAATGGTGGATCCGGCGCTTCCAAAGGTCCAGGCACTGATTCTGACGCCCACCCGCGAACTCGCCATTCAGATCACCGCTGAAGCCAGAAAGCTGGCAGCCTACGCGCCGCTTCACCTATTAGCGGCTTACGGCGGTCAGGATATTCAAGGTCAAATCAAGAAGCTCCAGGGCTCGGCACAGATCGTCATAGGCACACCCGGCAGACTGCTGGATCATCTGCGAAGGGGAACTCTGCATTTTGACGACCTGAAAGTCCTCGTCCTGGATGAGGCGGATCAAATGCTCCACATTGGTTTCCAGAATGAAGTGGAGATGATTCTCAAGCGCACGCCGGCGAGCCGCCAAACCCTATGCTTTTCGGCGACCATGCCTGCCGGGGTCAGGAAGCTGACCCACAAATACCTGAAGGATCCGGTTCACGTGGCAGTTCCGGCACCAACCGTGACCTTGAAGGACATTGAGCAATATGTGGTCGAGACTACAGACCGCCAAAAGAGACATGACCTGTTCGCCGTCCTTAAGAAAGAGCGCCCCTTCATGGGCATACTGTTTTGCAGGACAAAGTACAGAGCGGATGCGCTCTACGCTGCTATGTCCCAGGAGGGCTTCAGCTGTGAGCTCCTCCACGGCGACCTCACCCAGGCCAAACGCGAAAAGGTCATGAAAGCCTTCAGAAAAATGGAGTTTCAGTTCCTGATTGCAACCGACGTCGCCGCCCGCGGTCTAGACATTGAGGGCATCACCCACGTCTTTAACTACGACATTCCCGCGGATGCCGAGAGCTACATCCACCGGATTGGAAGAACCGGTCGTGCCGGTGAAAAAGGCCGCGCTTTCACCTTCGTCGCACCCAAGGACAAGCCCGAGCAGCGAACCATAGAGGACGGTATCCAGCTGCGTCTGACGCATTATAACTTCGACCGGCCGGTGGTTAAACACAACCCACAAGAACCCAAGGCTAAGCCCGTGGAATCGAAATCTGCCCGCCGCCAGCAAAATATAGCGAAAAACAGGTTACGCGCTAAGACTAACAGACGTGCATATCCGCGCTAGGCTAACAGACATGCATAAAGAAAGGTGATCCTGTTTAGTAGAGAGCTTGCTCTCGGATGAATAGGATCACCTTTCTTTATATAGGGCGCAGCCCGCGACCGAAGCGCAGCGGTACTCCGAACGAAGTGAGGGGTATCGCTGCGCGAGGGGCATGTCTGGCAGC
>Ga0302240_1001802_pt1 | contig 15948 bp, 13 predicted proteins | sample AAG_UR_His_MG_FD_193538 | JGI IMG/M metagenome (GOLD analysis project Ga0302240, IMG submission 193538) | Enriched activated sludge microbial communities from anaerobic digester in WTTP, New Holstein, Wisconsin, United States - AAG_UR_His | ecosystem: Engineered > Bioreactor > Anaerobic >... | reverse complement strand
ACCAGCACCTTGGGCCGAACGGCGCGGATTTCCGCGGCCAGTTGCGCGGCCATCGCCCGCGCTTTGTCCGGATAACCGAGCAGCCACAGCGGCTTGCCCGTCGAGCGTTCGTTGGGCAGGAGCGTCACGTCGGCCCCGGCTGCAGCCAGGACCCTCAAGAACGCCAGGGCGATCTGCGGCTGCTGATAGGCCGTGTCGCATCCCACGTAGTAAACAATTTCGGCCTGCGGGCGAAAAAGGTCGTGACGGCCCAACGCCTGGAACCGCTCTTCGGCCGGCAGTCCGAAAGGGTTGCCGGTCTGGAGCAGCCGGTCTTTGATCTGCTGCACGGGACCGGGGGCCTTGCCCTGGGCCACCACGTCGGCGCGGGCCGCCAGGATCGCGGCCGGCGGATGGCAGTCGGCCTTGCACCAGGTCTCGCACAGCCCGCACAGACAGCAGCGGTACAGCGCGTCGACCAAGTCCGGGCTGTGCTCGGCGTAGCCCTTCAGGATTTTGAACAGGATCAAGCCCTTGCCGCGCGGCATGTCCGATTCGCGGCCGCTGACGACGCCCACCGTGCAAACGTGGCGGCACATGAAACAGAAACGGCAGGCTTCGATCGTGGCGCAATGTTCCGTAATCAGCATGGCGAAATTCTCCGTCGTAAGCGTTCTGCGTAGCATGGCTCTCTGAGCCGCGCTACGGGGGGAATCCCATCTTGCCGGGATTCATGATGTTGTTCGGGTCGAGCGATTTCTTGATTCCCTCCAGGACTCCATAGGCCGGGCCGTAGAGTTCCCGCATCAGGCGGCCGAGTTTCAAGCCGATGCCGTGGTGCTCGTTCAGCAGCCCGCCTTCCCGCATGGCGGCCCGCAGGCAGGCGTCCCAGACGCGATTGTGGAGCTGCGCGGCTTCGTGCGGATCTTCGGGCGGATGGTCGATGATGAAGCGGGCGTACAGCATGCAGCCCCATTCGTACCAGTGCGAAAAATGACCGATGTAGCGGGCCATGGGAAACTGTTCCTCAATCACCCGTTTCATCGCCCGATACACGTTTTCGATGTTGGCAAACGTGGCCACCGTGTCCAGCGTGCCAAAGGCCTGCGGCAGGCGGAACATGTGGTTGGGGAAAAAGAAGTCGTAGCGGTGGTCCCACCAGTCCTGGCCCAAGTCGGGACCCAAATCCTCGTGCTGGAAGGACCGGCAGATCGCCAATGCCTTGTTCATCTCCAGATCGACCAAATCCCGATCGCCGTCGAACCCGAACACCAGGTAGGCGCCGTCCTTTTCGATGCCCAACACGCGGCGGATCAGACGGCGGGTCTCGGCTTCGTCGTACAGGCGAATCACGCACGGCCGCAGGCGGCGGACCATCAGTTGCCGGCCGGCCTCCAAGCCGGCGTGCAAGTCGGGAAACACAAGAGCATGAAAGCGGCGTACTTCGGGCAACGGATGAATCTTGAGCGTCGCCTTGGTCATCACGCCAAACGTGCCCTCGGAGCCCAGGAACAGCTGGCTCAGGTCCGGGCCGGAGGCATGACGGGGAACGGCCAGCGTGTTGACGATCGTGCCGTCGGCGAGCACCGCTTCGAGCGACATGACCATGTCTTCGATCTTGCCGTACTTGGTGGACAGCACGCCGGTGCCGCGATGCGCCAGGAACCCGCCCAGCGTGGCGCAGCCGATCGAGGCGGGCTCGTGCATCGTCCCGACGCCATCTCGTTCCAGGGCCCATTCCAAGTGCTGCATGATGATGCCCGTTTCCGCAGTGACCGTCAACGATTTCGTGTCGATCTCCAGGATGCGGTTCAGCTTCTTCGTGTCCAGCACGATCCCGCCCCGTAGCGGCAGGGCGCCGCCCTGCGAACCGGAGCCGCCGCCCCAGACGGTCAGCGGGATCTTGTAGTTCGTGGCAATCCGGCAGATCCGCGAGACCTCCTCCGCACTCCGCGGATGCACGACGAACTCTGGCTCCGGACTGCGGCAGCCGCGGTCAATCCACAGCTCGGGGATCCAGAAGTAGTCGCACGAGTAGGCGATCTTGTCCGCCTGGCTCGTGGAGACGTTTTCCGGGCCCACGGCGTCGGCCAACTCGCTGTACAGGAACTCGTTCAGGTAACTCTCGGTGGGCACAGGCATCGGTGGGTGCTCCAGGATGAAATTCTGTTTCGCTTCTTCCTAGCACGACTCGGAGAGCCATGCTACAGGTTTTGAGCGGCGGCTTCCTTGCGCTGGTGCCGCAAACGCTGGCAAAAGTCAAAGTGGGTCATCACTTCCAGCTGTTCCACGGCACGCTCCAGGAACTTCCGCGTCCAGGTCAGCTGTTCATCGTATAAGGTGCTGGTCCAATCGTGCTGGCAATGGGACCAGCACAGCCCGCCAGCCGCCACGCGGGCGACTTGCTCCTTGAGGTATTCGTGATAGGCGGCCCAGTTCTGCCAGCCGTGCTCGCGACGCCATTGGGCGTCGATCCAGCCCTGCATGGGGGTCTCCAGCAAATCGGGAAAGCCCTGCCGAGCGTACCAGAACGGCTGGACGTCCCAGTCCAGCGGAAAGTAGTCGTGGCAGTTGCGGCCGTACGAGCGGACGTACGACATGCCGTGCCGCGCGATGATTTCGAGGATGTCGGGCCGGTCGGCCAGCCCGCGGTAGTAGGAGTACGGCGCGGTCACGCCCCGGCAGCGAACGCCCAGGTGCCGCTGGAGCAGTTCGACGGGCCGCGCCAGCTGCTCTTCGATCCGGTCGAAGGGCAGTCCCGGCAGGTACACGTTGTCCGGACTCGCCTCGACCACGGTCTTCAGCGGGTAATGCTCGTGCGAGTGCTGGGCGATCTCGAACAACCCGGATGCCAGGCACGCTTCCAACTGCGGCCGCAGCCGCTCGATGTTGCAGCCGACGACGAACAACGTAGCCGGCACGCCGACTTCCCGGTGAATCCGCACGACGGCTTCGAGGAACATCTCGGCCGTATTGTGCCGCAGCGGCTGGCCGACCCACTTCTCGCCGGGCACGCGGCCGGGGATCCGTTCGACATCGTACCCGATCAGTAGGGTTCCGTTCACGTCCTCATCTCTCTGGCCACTTCAGGCGAATCGTGTCGCGTGTGAAAATGATCGTACTGTCGGGATGGCCCAGCAGGTAGCTGGCCGGTAGTTCGGGCGTCGGACGGCCGCCTCTGATCCTGCTGAGTGGTTCTTTCTGTTCGGGGAAGCACGCCAACAGCAAGAGCCTCTGGGCGGCGAGGATCGGTTTCATGCCCAAGGTCACTGCCTGGCGAGGCACCTTGGTACGATCGCCGCCGGCCGTCAGCCGCGAGTTGGTTTCGATGGTCAAGTCGGTCAAGTCGATCAGGCGCGTCGGCAGGGCCGCAAAGTCCTCGACTCCGATTTCAGCTTCGGACATCGGCTCGTTGAACGCGATATGCCCGTTGAAGCCGATGCCTAGCAACTGCAGATCGATCCCGCCCATGCGGCTAATCATGTCGTCCACCTCGCCAGGACGCACCGGATCGGGAAAATGGATGTGTTCGCGTTTCATGCCCAGCTGCGGGTCGAGCCGGGCGAAGAAGTTCTGGTCCATGTACGCGTGGTAGCTGAGCGGATGGTCGGCGGGCACCCAGCGCCCGTCGGCACCGACGTACTCGTCCAGATTGAACGTGTGCAGTTGCGACAGGTTGAAGCGGCGTTCGTTGAGCATGGCGGCCAGCAACTCGTACATCCGAAGCATCGTGTTGCCGGTCGCCAATCCGAGGAGCGCCGAGCGGCCCTGGCGGAGCCGCGCTTCGAGCGCGACGACGATGCGCCCCGCCGCGATCTCACTCATCACTTCGTAATCGTCCACGCAAAGCCAATTCAACGGCACGGATTCGCTCTCCTTACCCTTTGAACAGCACTGCGAACGCCAGCGTACACAGCGCGAGCAACGTGCAGGGCACGAGGAAGATGGGCCGCCAGCGGAACTTGCCGTCTTGGCGGAAATAGTCCATCACGACGCCCGTGATCTGGGTGCCCACGAACAGGCCCAGCCCCGACGTGACCGCGACGTACAGGCCCTGGGCCGAGCCGCGGATGTCGGTCGGGGCTGCGCCGTTGATGTAGATAAAGGCGGCGTCGAAGAAAAAGGCATAGGCCAGCCCGTGCAGCATCATCGATCCGATTACCAGGCCGCGCGGCTTCATGCAGGCGTACAACAGGAACATGACCAGCCAGAACCCGGTGCCCAGGGCCATGATCCATTGATATCCCAGCGGCTTGAAAATGGGCGGCAGAATGACCGCCATCGCGACCACCTGCGCGATCTGCGCGATGCTCATCGCCGCCGGAATGGCCGTGTGCGATGTGCCGATGTCCTCCAGGAAGCGCGAGGTGCCCAGGTAGTAGAACTGCAGTTGCGTGGTGACGACGAACGAGATCACCATGAAGATCAGGAAGTTCGGGTCGCCAAACAGGGAGATCGCCTTGACGAACGGCAACGCGCCGGTCCCGGTGTGCGCGGGAGGCGTGTGCGGAAGCGTGAAACAGTACAGCCCCATGACGAACGAGCAAACGGCCGCCAGCACCAGGCTGTCCGCGCTCTTCACCTGGAGCTTTCCCGAACGCCGCCAGAGACTCAACAGCCAGCCGATCAGCACCCAGGACACGGCCCCCCACATGCGGACCCGGAAATAATTGACCTCCGGATTCGGCATGTGGGCAAAGGTGAGCGAGTTGACCATCGCCAGCGTCGGGGCGAAACACAAGCAGTGGGCGAGCATCAGCAGGAGCAACGGCACGAAGCGGGTGGCGCGGGCGGCCGCCAGCAGGAACAGTCCGCCCAGCAGGTGCGCCGCGGCCATGTAGTACTCGGTCGGACACCAGCGATCGACGATCTGCCCCGCCGCCATCGGGGCCACAAAACAGGCGATGGGCAGCGTCCCGTAGATCCAGCCCAACTGCTTGCCGCTCATCTTCAGCGGCCCCAGAATCCGGGAAGCCAGCACCGGCGCCCACGCACCCCAGATGGTGAACTCCAGGAACTTCATGCCGCTCAGGCTCAGGTACAGATCCCAGGTCATTTCGCCGCCCATTGCTTTCCTCCGGTTTTCGAGTGCTACCCCGCCGTAGCCGGTGGATGGGCACCAGTCCGCTGCCACCGGCCGGCTTACGCCGGGCCGTTCGCCAAGTCAACACGGCTCAGAGAGCCATGCTACGAAAAGTTGGCCAATCTCTCCGCTGCCAGCCTCATGTCCCCCAGCCGATCGTTGCCCGCCTCGCGTTCGATCGCCAAGGCGCCGGTGTATCCAATTTCTTTCAACGCCGTCAAAAACTCCTGGCTGCCTACCTCACCCTCGCCCCACGGCACCTCGGTGCCCCAAGTGCCCGGCTGTTTGGTGCGTACCGCGTCCTTGACGTGGACGTGCTTGATCCAAGTTCCCAGCATCCGCACCGCGGTCACCGGATCGCCTTTGTCGTACAGGATCATATTCGCCGGATCGAAATTCACGCCCAATGCCGGATGGTTCAACTCTTCCAGCAGAGCCCGCAAGCAGTCGGCCGTCTCCTGGCCGGTTTCTAGCAGCAGCATTAGGCCCTGCCCGGCGGCCGCGTCGGCCAGCCACCGCAGGCGGTCGCGAATCATCCTGGCGTGCGCCGCGTCATCGCTCTCCAGGAACCCGGCGTGCAAGGTCAGATAGCGGGCGCCGAATCCGGCCGTGATCTCCGCCGCGTGAACCACCGCCTGGCGGTTCTCGGGCCAGTACGCGTCCGGCACGATTCCGCCGGTCGCCCGGATGCTCTCCAGAGTAGTGTAATCCTCCTGAGGAAAGCCGATGGTCATGGCCGTGATCGTCCACGGCTGCCGGCGCACCGCAGCCAGGTACTCGTCGCCGCCCTCGCGCAGCGCCGGCTTCAGGGCGAGATTCACATGCCCGATCCCCAATTGCCGCATCGCGTCGGCCACTCCGGCCACGCCGGTGCGCAGCGACCAACTGCAGATCGCCACCGGCCAAACATTACACTGCATGATCGTGCTCCTTGGTTTCAGGGCCGTCGATCGCGACCACACGCCCGAGGCGTGCCGACTCTCGCTCGGCCTCGATGATCCGCAGCGATCGCCAGGCGTCGTCCGGCGTGACGACCTGCGGCACGCTCTCGCCGCGGACCCGCCGGGCAAAATGCTCGATCTGCCTCCCGTAGCCGTCTCCCGGCTCGCACGGCGGCGCGAGCGACTCGCCGGCCGCCGTCGAGAGCCGGAGTTTCGGATCGCGCTGGAAGTCGAAGTCCAGGGTCGCCGTTTCCAGGGCGATGTGAAACCGCATTTGGAAACCAAACGGAGGCATCATCGCCCAACCGCCTTCGGCCAGGACCAGCTTGTCGTCGTCGTAGCCGTAGCGGGTCGCGATGTGCGCCAATCCGCCCGGCCCCGCGGACGCTCCGTGACTGCAGACGCTCCGCGGCATTCCGAACAAGTACTGCACGAAATCCGTGTCGTGGATGTGCAGGTCCAGCGCCATGCCGCCGCTCAGTTCGGCGTTGGCGTACCACGTGTGCTGCTTGCGGGCGGCGGTGGCGGACAAACGCTGGAAGGTGGCGGCGATCACCCGGCCGTACGCGCCGCTGTCGACGATCTGTTTGGCCTTGGCGTACTCGGGCCAGAAGCGGATGCAGTGTCCGATCTGCAGGATCTTGCCGGTGCGCCGGGCCGCGTCGATCATCCGCGTTCCCTCTGCCAGGTTCAGCGCCATCGGCTTTTCGCACAGCACGTGCCAGCCGGCTTCGAGGGCCGCGATCGTGGCTTGCGGGTGCAGGTGAGTGGGCACGGTGATCGACACGGCGTCGAGTTGTTCTTGCCGCAGCAGTTCGTCGAAATCGCGGTAGATTCTGACCCCCGCCAAGTCCACGTCCCCTTCGGCCCCGGCGATGTTGCCGCGGCTCTTGCCGGCTTCGTCCAGCGCGTGCGGGTCCGCATCGCAGACGGCCGTGACCGCTGCTCTCGCCAGGGCCCGCCAGCACCGGAAGTGCATGCGGCCCATGAACCCGAAGCCGATAATGCCTGCCTGAAGCACGTCTGTGTTCCCGCCAGAAGGGTCCTCAAAAAAACAACCTTACTCGCGTCATCGCGCCCGAGCAACTTGGCGAACGGCCCGGCGTTAGCCGGCCGGTGGCGGCGGCGTGTGGCCGTTCCACCGGCGGGCTCACGCCCGCCGTTCGCCGGGGGCTGGCACGGCTCGGAGAACCATGCTACGAGTTACGCCTCGATCGTGTATGGTTTGCGTTGTTCGCGGCGGACGTAGATCGACTGGCTCGCCTCCGCGTCGCCGGCCACTTCTTCCTTTTCGGGATCCCAGCGGATCGCCCGTTTCAAGTGCATGGACACGTTCCCCAAATGGCAGGCCGTAATGACGCGATGCGCCACGTCAACCGTGCTGATCGGCTGTTTGCGGCTGGCGACGCACTCGAAGAAGTTGCCCATGTGATCGGTGCTCTCGTACAGCCGCACGGCGTCGGCAGGCAGCGGATTCTCCGGGAGTTCCTCCACCGCTTTGCCGTACGCCTTGCCGCGATTGGCGAACAACCGGCCCTTGTCCCCGATGAACATGATGCCGTCCCGCTGTTCTTGCCGCCACTCCTCCGGCATGTCCGCGAACAGTTCGGCGTCTTCCGCAGCGGTCATGTCTCCGTCGGCCATGCTCTTCAGGTACTTCGCGTCGCGGACGACCAGGAAATACACGTCGAGGTCGCCGGGGTACTTCATCCGCACGGTAAAACGGTCGGCGTTGTTGTAGCAATCGGGCTTGCCGTGGTTCGGATAAAAGCCCTTCGCCTCGACCTGCAGCGGGCCGCTGTCTTCCAGGCCCATGCCCCAATGGGCGATGTCCAGGTGATGTTGGCCCCAGTCGGTGATTTTGCCGCCGGCATAGTCGAACCAGAAGCGAAACGAGAAATGGGTCCGCTCGCGCAAGTACGGCCGTTCCGGCGTCTGTCCCTGGTAGAGGTCCCAGTCCAGATTCGCGGGGACTGGCTGCGCGGCGAACGGCCCGCCTTTGTACGAGTAAAAGGGCAGCAGCACGGCGACTTGCCGCAGCTTGCCGACGCGGCCGTTGCGGACCAGTTCGCAGGCGGTGCGGAAGTGGGCCGCGCTCCGCTGCTGCGTGCCGACCTGGACGATCCGCCCCGTCTCGCGGACCACGCGCCGCAGGATCTTGCCCTCCTCGATCGTCAACGTCAGCGGCTTTTCCGTGTACACGTCTTTGCCCGCCCGGCAGGCTGCGATGTTCACCGCCGTGTGCCAGTGGTCGGGAGTGCCGTTGATGACCACGTCGATGTCGGGACGTGCATCGAGCAACTTGCGATAGTCCTGGAAGACGGCCGCCTTGCCGCCCAGGGTGGTCCGAGCCTGTTCGGCGCGTTCCAAGTCCACATCGCAGACCGCCACCACGTCGCCGAACCGGGCGGCCTGCTTCGCGTCGTGCATGCCGCGGCCGCCAGGACCGATCACGGCGACCAGCGGACGATCGTTCTTGGCCTGGAACGACGCGGCCCGCGCGGGCGCATCGGTCACCCAGTAGGAAGCGACACAGCCCAGAGCACCGGCGGCCGATGCGGATGTAATGAACTGTCTGCGGGACAGCGAATTCGACATGGATCGATCCTCTCAAGCGGGTTTCAGAACGAGCCGCGACAACTCGGCATACGTGGGCGCCAAATCGTCGTGAATGCGGCCGTACAGCGGAAACAGCTCGGCGTAGACCTTGACCGCCGCTGGCTCCGGCTGCACGACGTCGCGGATGCGGACGCACTGCTGGGCCGCCGCGAGCGTGTCGGCAAACAGCCCGACGCCCACCCCGGCCAACAATGCCGCGCCGAAGCTGGCGTCGGAGCCCGCCGGACGGACGACCGGCCGGGCAAAGACGTCGCTGATGATCCGCGTCCACAGATCGCTCTTCGCGCCGCCGCCGATCAGCCGCATCTCGTCGACCGGCAACTGCATGTCCACGATCGTGCGGTAGCAGTCCCGCAGCGAGTAGGCCACGCCTTCCAACAGCGCCCGGACGAAATGCGGCTTGCCATGCCGCATCGTCGCACCCACGAAGCTGCCCCGCAGATTGGCGTCCCAGTACGGACTGCGCTCGCCCAACAGATACGGATGGAAGAACAAACCTTCGGAACCCGGCGGAATCTGCCGGGCCACCTCGTGCAACTGCTCGTAGACGCTGCGGCCTGCGCCGGCCGCTTGCTCCATTTCCTGCTGGCAGAACACGTCCCGGAACCAGCGTTCGGCCGAAGCGGCCGTGTTGGTGGCCGATACCGTGTACCACAATCCCGGAATCACGTGCGCGTAGGTCAGGGTGCGCGGATGCGGATGGGCCTTGGCCGTCATGACGTTCACGTTGCCCGCCGTAGCCAGCTTGACAATCATCTGACCCGGCCGGATCGCGCCGGCCGCGTAATCCTCGACGGCCGAATCCGAGCAGCCGGCCACCACCGGCGTGCCCGCCCGCAAGCCGGTTTGCTCGGCAGCCTCTTTCGTGACCGAACCCACGACGGCGGTCGGTTCGACCAGCGGCGGCAGCACGCTTGGCGGCAACCCGGCCAACTGGCAGAGTTCCTCCGACCAGCGGCGTCCGGCCATGTCGTACAGCAGGCTGCCTTGGGCGTCGATGTGATCCGTTTCCCAGGTGCCGGTCAGCTGATGCCGCACGTAGTCTTTGGTGAACAGGATGTGCTTCGTACGGCGGAGCGGTTCCGGCTCGTGCTCGGCGATCCAGACCAGTTGCGGCAGCGTCCAGGTGGGCGTCGGTTTCTGATAACCGATCCGGAAGATCTCCGCGCCGGCCTGGCTTTCCAGCCGGGCCGCCTGTTGCACGCTCCGCTGGTCGGTCCACATGATGGCCGGACGGAGCGGCCGGAAATCGCCGTCGGCCAGCACCGCGTTGTGCGTCGATGCGTCCAGGCCGACCGCGGCGATCTGCTCCGCCCGGCATTTCCCCCGCTCCCAGATCGACTGCAGCAACCCGCAGGCGACCGCGTACCACTCGTCGGGATCCTGCTCCGACCAGCCCGGATGCGGACGCGACGTGTGGAACTCGGCCTGCGCCGTGTCGACAATCTTCCCCTGCCGGCCGATCGCGGTGATCTTGCAGCCGCTGGTGCCGATGTCGATGCCCAAGAGCAGTTCGTTCATGGTGTGCCCTCACCCCCCGGCCCCTCTCCGTTTCACGAAAAGGGGTCAGGACTCTTTTCGCGAAAGCCCATTCAGGCAACCCAGCCGTGGTCGGGATCGAGGCGGGATAGGAACCGTCGGTTTTGGCCCGCCATAACCCACAGATAGTACATCGAGTAGCCCGGAGCCGTGGCCACGGGATGATAGCCTTCGGGGATCAGCACCGTGTGGTGGTCCTGGATCGTGTACGTCTCGTCGATCGAGCGGTTGTCGGTGTAGATCTTCTGGATGCCGAAGCCCTGCGGCCGGTCGAAGCGGAAGTAGTAGATCTCTTCCATCTCGACTTCGTAGGGCAGGTCGTCAAAGTCGTGGCGGTGCGGCGGGTAACTGGCCCAATTGGCCGGCGGCACGATGGCCTCGCCGATGAACAGGTAGTCGGCCGGCACGTCTTCGGTGATCATCATCAGGGCCCGCCGCTGGAAGCCGGGTTTGCCCAGCGAAACCTCTTTGACTTTGTCCGGCGGGATCACCAGGGCCGGACCGGATTTCGTCGAAGGCGCCTGGCACACGGCGATTTCGCAATCGGCGGTCGCCGCGACGTCGCAAACGTTCCGGGCCGGCAGGAACACGGTCCAGGGATTCTCGCGAAAGAAATCGGCACGCGGACCGATCGCCTGCCGCTCCAAGCCGCCGCCGCTGACCGTGGCGGACCCCGTGAGCAGCACGAGGGCGGTTTCCTGGTCGCACGGTTCCAGGCGATACGACTGGCCCGCGGCCAGCTTGAGCATTCCGTAACTCAAATGCTTCATCCCGGCGTCGCCCGGTTTGGACAACGCAGTGAATCCGGGACACGGTTTCCAAATAACGCGATAATTCATGATCATTCCCTTACGATCCAAACGTGTGATGTCCCGTCTCTTCCAAGCCGGGCCGTTCGCCGCTTCCGCACGGCTCGGAGAGCCATGCTACGGGGATGCTGTCCCCGCATCGACGTCCAAGGTTTCCAAATCCAGCCAGCGGGCCACGCGGCGCAGGTCGTCGCGGATGTCGGCGTGGACCAGCGCCGTGTGATGCTCCAGTCCTTGGCCGATCACGGCATCCACCACCCGCCGCACGGGCGTGTCGAAACGCACGGCCCAGCAGTTGCCGGGCAACTTCGCCCGGACCGGCACCGACTGGCCGCCCGCGAAGAACAGCCGCATCCCGCGCGGGCCCACGCCCAGCCGGGCCATCGTGACCGGTCCCTCGCCCGCGACGGGGAAATTGACCGTCACCCCCCGCTTGCCGCCGCCTTCGACCGTCGCGTGTTTGCCCAGCCGGTTGTCAACGCCGGGAGCCTTCAAGCACGTGGCCGCCGAGCCGCAGTGCCAGGCGAGCCCCTCGTTGCGCTCGTCGTCGATGGCGATGAAGTCGGCGAACATCGTCGGCTGGCCGCTCAGGTAGTTGGCCATCAGCATGGTGACCGTGCCGTAGATGTCCCCTTCACACGCCGTCAGCAGCCCGGTGTCGTTCAAGCGGCTGATGGTGCTGCAGGGCATGATCCCGTAATGAGCCGTGAATTCCGGCCAGCACTTGACGGCGAACCCGCTCAAGCGGTGCCGCTCGGCGATGTCCCGGAAAGCCAGCATCAGCCCGCCCGCCTGGTCCAGCTCCGCATCCGTCACGTCGCAACCGGCCGCCGTGGCCCGGATCGCCTCGGCTTCCGCTTGCCGGCGCGCCGGCTCGATGGCCCGCGCCACGTCGAACAACTCGGCCGTCGTGACGTGATGCACCTCGACGCCCAGCAGTCGCCGCAAGCCCATCTCGTCGAAGGTCGAGGTGTAGAAGCCGGGCACGCGATAGCCGACCAGGCCCAGCCGCACGCGGCGGAGCCGGCGGAGACAGTGCAGCACGCGGAACGCCGGTTCCAGGGCCGCGGGCGCTTCGTCGGGGTTGCAGAAAATATAGTCGTACTTGCGGCCCAATCGCATCAGCGTGTGGGCGTTCATGTTCAGGCCGCAGAACGAGTTCGAGCGGAGCTTGTGCCAGTCGAGCGTCGGCTCCGGCACGCCCCACAACATGATCGGCGCGGTCAGCCGGTCGGCGAAAATGGGTATCAGGGTGCCTAAGGCGAACGTGCCGTATTGCGCCAGGATCACGTCCACCCGCTGGTCGATAAACTGCTCGGCCAGCGCTTCGGCATCTTCTTCCGTGATGGTGAGACCGGGACCGTGGACCAACTCCACCTCCATCCCCGACAGGACTTCCAAGGACTGCTCAAACAGCTGCTTGGCGTAATCGCCGTCGAACGTCAACCGCGCGCAACACACGAAGCCGACACGCAACTTGCCCATTGGTATTCCCTTTCTCACTTCCCCGGCACCTTGGCCCAATCGTTGTTGAACTGGGTCAGGATCACGTCGGTCATCGGATGGTTGTACAACTGCTCCATCACGTCCATCGGAATCGTCGCGATGTCGGCGCCGGCCAAGGCCGATTCGAGCACGTGGAGGGGCAGCCGCACGGAAGCCACGATGATCTCCGTGCTGAAGCGGTAGTTGTCGTAGATGGTCTTGATCTGGCGGACCATGTCCATGCCCACCTGGCCCATCCAATCCCAGCGGCCCACAAACGGACTGACGTACGTCGCCCCGCACTTGGCCGCCAGCAGGGCCTGCAGCGGCGAGCAGACCGCCGTGACGTTGGTTTTGATGCCCAGTGCGGCCAGTTGCTTGACAGCGATCAGCCCTTCGCGGATCAAGGGCACCTTGACGACCACGTTGTCCGCGATCGTCGCCAACTGTTTCGCCTCCGCCACGATGGCGTCCGCCTCCGTCGCCAGGCACTCCATGCTCACCGGCCCGGGGACGATGCCGCAAATCTCGGCGTACAAGTCGCGCGGCTCCCGGCCGGTCTTCGAGACCAGCGTGGGATTGGTCGTCGCGCCGTCAACGATCCCCCAGCGGACCGCTTCGCGAATATGATCCAAATGAGCCGTGTCCAGAAAGAATTTCACAGTCGTCTACTCCTCAGGGGTTGCGATTTGTCATTCGTAGCATGGCGCTTCGAGCCGTGCTACACCGGAGTTTACAGCACTTTCGTCACGCCGGGCACGGTGCAGGCGTAGATGCCGTCGGGGCCGGGCAGCACGGGCGGGGTCGCGTCGAAGTCGTAGCGGTCGGGGGCCAGGGCCAGTTCCGACTTGAAGGCGTCCTCCCACATGATCACCTTGCCCAAGTACGTCGCCATGCGGCCCATGGCCGCGGTCATCGTGCTGATCGCGCTCTGCTCCGCCTTGCCGGCCGCGTCGACCGCCACGGGCTTCTCCATGAACGCGTGTTTGCCCTGCTGGGCGGCGTGCTCGAAATGGATCGGCCGGAAGTGGGGCGCGGTCGTCAGGATCACCACGTCGACGCCGCTGTCGATGGCCTGTTTGTAGGCGTCGAAACCGATAAACCGCCGTTCGGGCGGCACTTCGATCTTGCCGGCCAGTCCCTTGTGCGCCGCCCGGTCGTATTGGGCGTCCTGGCCGGTACAAAGCGCGGTCAGGCTGGTGTCCAGCTTGTCCGCCAACAGGTCGGCCATCGCCCACAGTTTCACGGACCCGGAGGTCGACAGGGCCTGTGCCGCCGCGCCGGCCCCGCGGCCTCCGCAACCGATCAGAGCAACCTTCAGCGTGCCGTCGCCGGCCGCATGGACGTGGCGGGGAAAAGTCAGCGCAGACGCAGCCAACACGGCCCCCGTCCCGCGGACGAAGGTCCGGCGTGTCAGTCGTCGAGACTCGATCTTCTTCTGCGGGCTACTCATAGGAGCGTTAACCTCCGAACAGTGGCGAGAGTTTAAGATATTTGGACTTTGGGTTTCGGATCTATTTCGGATCTATTTGAGATTTGAGATTTCAAATTTCAAATTTCAAATTTCAAATTTCGCTTTTTTGGATCTGAAATTTCAAATCTGAAATTTCAAATCTGAAATTCGTAATCTCAGAATTCGTGCCACCGAGGTCGCGTCACCGTGTGCGTTTGGCCAGCGTGGCGTCAAAGGCGGTGGCCGAGGGCGAGAAATCGAGTCGTCTCACGAAGGCCAGCGCGTCGCGGGCGCCGTCCTCGCGGAACATCCCGCAATCTTCCCATTCCACGGACAACGGCCCCTCGTAGCCGATCGCCGTCAACGTGCGGAAGATGTCCGCAAACGGCACGTCGCCGTGGCCGGGCGAACGGAAATCCCAACTGCGGCGCGGGTCGCCGAATTTCAAGTGCGAGCCCAGCATACCACTGATGCCGTCGGGTCGGATCGCGACGTCCTTGACATGAACGTGGTAGATCCGATCCGAAAACTCGCGCAAGAAACGGATCGGATCGACCTGTTGCCAGAGCAAATGGCTGGGATCAAAGTTGAAACCGAAGGCCGTGCGGCCGCCCAACGACTCCAGCGCCCGCCGGGCCGTGGTTCCGTCGAACGCGATCTGTGCCGGGTGTACCTCCAAGGCAAACTTCACGCCGCACTCGTCGAACACGTCCAGGATCGGATGCCAGAGTTCGGCGAACCGGGCAAAGCCCGCCTCGATCCATTCTTCGGGCACCGGCGGAAACCGGTACAGCAAGTGCCAAATGGGCGAACCGGTGAAGCCCGTCACGACGCCCACCCCCAGGTTCCGCGCGGCCCGTGCCGTGTTCTTCATCGCCTCGACGGCCCACGCCCGTTTTTTCTCCGCATCGCCGGCACAGGCCGCAGGCGCCAGCACATCGGTCCGGCTGTCCTCGTTGGGATCGCACACCAGGTGCCCCGCCGCGTGGTTGCTAAGCGCGTAACACCTCAACCCGTGACTAGCCAACAGATCGAGTCGCTGCCGGCAATACTCGGCATCGTTGGCCGCGCGGTCCACGTCGATGTACCCGCTGCGGCAGACCATCTCCAGACCGTCGTAGCCCCAAGCCGCCGCCTTGCGGGCAAGTTCCTCGGGTGCAAGATCGGTCCATTGACCTGTGACCAGCGTTACCGGCCTGCTCATGATCGGCTCGTCTCCGCTCGCAATCTGCGATTCCCCGTAGCACGCGCTCTCCGAGCCGTGCATTTGGCCGTACAACTCCGACAAAATCTGCACGGCTCGGAGAGCGCGTGAGCCGCAGGGCTCAGGGCTAAGTCTACCACGGAAGTTATTCCGTGAACAAACGGTGAGGTTAGGAAAGGAGGATACCCATGTAAACCAAAGCCTACCTGGGCGGGACCGTACCTGTCCAGAAATCTCTGCTCGAACTCCGCGACGGTCAGCGGAGGTACGCAGCCAGGGCGGGGGCACCGGGAGGGCCGGAGAAGCCGCCGTCACGAAGGGGCCAGGCAGAGATACTCCGGGAGAATGCATTGAGGCCTTTGAGACGCGTCAGACTCCGCTCTCTGTTGAAACGCAGGGGTTGCCCAGACCCTCCGTCGTCGGCGGTACGGATGCCGGCTACGGGTTTCGGGGGTGGTACGTGTGGTCGCCTGGAGAAAATGGTCCTGTGCCTGACCGGCGAAGCCCTACGTCGTCCGACGGTTGGTAAGCCGTGGTGTATAAGCCTCTGGTGAAAGCCCACGGTGACGCGAATTCGGTGAGGAGAACGTTGCCTTGATGGCCTCCTCTTTAAGGGCAGCAGCAGAACCGGAGTAGCCCGCTGGCGAGGGGTAGCCCCAGGTGGGTGAAAGGGGATACCGATCGAAGACGGAGAACGAACTGCGAGTCCATGAGGAAAGTTAGCCCCTCGGCTACCGCCACCAAATGGCCGGCCCGTGCTCTTGCCGGGAAAACGCGAGGAAGCCGCCGCCGATACGCCACTCGGAGGGCCGGTGCTAAGAAACATCCCCCAAAGC
>Ga0302240_1001796_pt1 | contig 15992 bp, 14 predicted proteins | sample AAG_UR_His_MG_FD_193538 | JGI IMG/M metagenome (GOLD analysis project Ga0302240, IMG submission 193538) | Enriched activated sludge microbial communities from anaerobic digester in WTTP, New Holstein, Wisconsin, United States - AAG_UR_His | ecosystem: Engineered > Bioreactor > Anaerobic >... | reverse complement strand
GTGTTGCCGCCGCTTTGACAACCGTACGCAGCGCTTTGGCGATGCGTCCCTGCTTGCCGATCACTTTACCCATGTCTTCAGGAGATACCTTGAGCTCAATGATGACCGACTGAGAGGTGACTGTTTCGTTGACTTCAACGCTCTCCGGGTGGTCGACCAGTGCCTCTGCTATGACTTTGACAAGTTCACCCATGGTGATCCCTCCTTCACGAGTCATGCTTTGAAATTACTTGACGAGTTTTTCGTAGACGCCGTGCTTTTTGAACAGAGCCTTGACGGTCTCAGTAGGCTGAGCGCCATCATTCAGCCACTTAACGGCCTTTTCTTCGTCAATCTTGATCTGAGCTGGCTCAGAAATAGGATTGTAATAGCCGATTTGCTCGATGAATTTGCCGTCTCGAGGCGCTCTCGAATCTGCAACCACCAATCTATAAAAAGGCTTTTTCTTAGCACCCATACGCGTCATTCTGATTTTAACTGCCATTTTATACATCACCTCCAAAATTTTAATAAATCTATCTGGACCGAGGACGTCATGACCTCGTGATCCTCCATGCGGGAAAGCATTACTTTGATGGTACTAGAAAGGCATTCTCATGCCACCGCGCTTCATGCGCTTGTCCATACCTGAAAACTGCTTCATGAGCTTCTTGGTCTGCTCAAACTGCTTCAACAGTTTGTTGACCTCCTGGACACTCGTTCCGGAACCGGCCGCGATGCGTTTCTTTCTGCTGCCGTTGATCAGGTTGGGATCCCGGCGCTCCTTGAGCGTCATGGACTGGATAATGGCTTCGAGTTTTACGAATTCCTTCTCGTCTACCTGTACATCCTTAAGTGCCTTTTGATTGCCAAGACCCGGAATCATACCGAGCAGGTCCCCAATTGGACCCATTTTTTTCATTTGCTGTAGCTGACTCAGAAAATCCTCAAAGTCGAAATTGCCCTTTTTCATTTTCTTCTCGAGCTTTCTGGCCGATTCCTCATCGAAGCTGCTCTGTGCCTTTTCAATGAGGGTCAGGACGTCGCCCATACCCAGGATTCTGGAAGCCATCCGGTCAGGATGGAATTCCTCAAGCTCGCTCAGTTTCTCACCGATGCCCGCAAATTTGATGGGCTTTCCGGTAACTGCCTTGACAGACAATGCAGCGCCGCCGCGGGTATCACCGTCCAGCTTGGTCATGATCAGACCGTCAATGCCCAGCTGTGCGTTGAAGCTTTCCGCCACATTGACGGCATCCTGGCCTGTCATGGCGTCGACAACCAGAAGAATTTCAGTCGGTCTTGCGGCCTTCTTGATTTCCACCAGCTCATTCATGAGCGTCTCGTCAATATGAAGCCGCCCGGCCGTATCCAGAATCACGACATCATTGCCATAGCGGTTCGCGTGGTTGATCGCTGCCTTGGTGATCTCCACAGGATTGATCTCGCCCATGGTGAACACCGGAATGCCCAGGCTGTCCCCGACGACCTGAAGCTGCTTGATCGCTGCCGGTCTGTAAATGTCACAGGCGACGAGCAAAGGTTTTTTGCCCTGCTTTTTAAGATAATTGCCCAGCTTGCCGCAGGTTGTCGTTTTTCCGGAACCCTGCAGACCCACCATCATATAGACCGAAACCGGACTCGATGAAAAGGTCAGCTTGCTCCTGGTCGTACCCATCAACGTTGTCAGCTCTTCGTTGACAATCTTAATGACCTGCTGGCCCGGTGTCAGACTCGACATGACTTCCTGCCCAATCGCACGGTCCGTGACCTTCTGAACAAAGTCTTTGACAATCTTAAAGTTAACGTCCGCTTCGAGTAAAGCCAGTTTGACTTCACGCATGGCAGCCTTGACATCTGCTTCCGTCAGCTTGCCTTTTCCACGGAGCGCCTTAAACGTGTTTTGCAGTTTATCTGCCAAACTTTCAAAAACCAAACGTTAAAACCTCCTAAAACTCGGGTGTCCGCAGCAGTCTATTCAAGAATGGCGTTTGCTTCCCCGATCAGCTCGGAGATACGCTCAAGCAATTCTGCTGCCTCAGCGTCTTCCCTAATTTTCAAGTCAATCTCCTGCATGCCGTCGACGAGGTGTCGAATGGCTTTTTCTCTTTGTTCAAACCGCGCCGCCAGCCCGAGCTTCTCCTCGTACTGGTCCAGCTGCTTTTCAGCGCGCTTGATCGTATCATAGACCGCTTGCCTGCTGATTCCAAGCTCTTCAGAAATTTCTCCGAAAGACAGGTCCAGAATGCAATAGTCTTCCAGGATTTCCTGCTGCTTTTCCGTGAGCAGTTGTCCGTAAAACTCAAACATATTGCCGAGCTTGATTTTTTTGTCGAACATCTGAGCCACCGCCAATAGTACCAGTCGTGAAGACTGTATCAGTAAAGGTTTTTTACTTTACAGAAGTATTCTATGGGAATGACGCCCTCTTGTCAACTCTTTTTTGAAGTGAGACTAAAGATTTCAAGTACCTTCAAAGACTATGCCGATGGTGGCGGATCCCACAACCATCGGCATAAGCTTTTTCCTATTTAGATGTCCAGAAGGGCGCTCACAAACTTTTCAGGCTCAAAAGGCTGAAGATCATTTAAGCCTTCGCCGACCCCTATGAGTTTTACAGGGATCTCAACCTCATGGAGTATGGACAAAACGACGCCGCCTTTGGCAGTACCGTCCAGTTTTGTGAGGGCAATGCCGGTAATCTGGGCGGTCTCCTTAAAGATTTTTGCCTGCTGAAGGCCATTTTGACCCGTTGTAGCATCCAGCACCAACAGGACTTCCCGCTGGGCTTCAGGGAAATCGCGCTCGATGACCCTGAAAATTTTTGCCAGTTCGTTCATCAGATTCTTTTTATTGTGGAGCCTTCCCGCTGTGTCGCAGATCAAAACATCTGTCTTTCTGGCTTTGGCAGCCTGAATGGCGTCATAAACGACCGCAGCCGGGTCTGACCCCTCCTGGTGCGCAATGACCGGCACTCCGGAGCGCTCACCCCAAATCTTGAGCTGATCAATAGCGGCTGCCCTGAAGGTGTCCGCTGCTGCCAGCATAACCGTCTTGCCCTCCAGCTTGAGTTTGTGGGCTATTTTCCCAATTGTCGTCGTCTTGCCGGCGCCGTTGACGCCAATCACGAAAAGAATCGCCGGGCTTTGGTCGAGATTCAGATGATTGTTCGAGTGCGCTTTGAGGGTATCGACCATGACATCCCTGAGTACACTTTTAACCTGAGAGGCGTCTGAAATGCGCCGTTCCACCAGGGCTTTTTTGAGGTCGTCAATCAGGGACATAGTCGTTTCCATTCCAATGTCCGCTGTGATCAGAATCTCCTCGAGTTCCTCATAAAGTTCCTCGTCGATCTTGCCATAGTCATTGAGAAGAAGATCAATCCGGTCTGTGATGGCTTTGCTGGTTTTGGTGAGTCCCGCCTTCAAACGCTCGAAGAAGCTCAGGCTTGAAGTCTGTTGCTCCGGCATTTCAGGGGCATCCAGAATCTCATGGGAAAATTCCTGTTCTTCCTCCACCGCCAAGGCAAGTTCCTCATCGGCGACACCCGTCTCGAGTACTGCATCCGTCTTAACTTCAGCGACAATATCAGTTTCAACTATTGCTTCTGTTTCGGATTCCACTTCAGTTTTTACTTGAGTTTCAGCTTCAGTTTCAAGTTCAGCTTCAAGTTGAGATTCACCTTCTGCTTCCTGCGACGACCCCGCAGCATCAGAGTTTGTTTCTTCAGCTTCAACGGCAGTCTCTGCGACAACTTCTTCGTTAGTTTCATCTGCGGCAGCAGTCTCCTGTACTGCCTCGCCTGTATGCTCCCCACCTATGCTATGCGCCGTCTCTGGCGCTTTCTCCTCAGGTGTTTCCATTAATTTCGAGATCCACTTCTTAAACATTCCAGCCAAACTGAATCACCTTTCCTTTCTGGCCGAACTATGCTGGCCGACATTGCTTTCTAACTGACAGCTATTTCTTCCAATTTGACCGAGACTACCCTGGATACGCCGTACTCCTCCATGGTGACGCCATAAAGGGCATCCGCGATTTCCATAGTGCCCTTGCGATGAGTGATAACGACAAACTGCGCCTGCTCTGACACGTCCTTCAAATAGAGCGCAAATCGATCGACATTCACATCATCCAGGGCGGCTTCAATTTCATCAAGCACACAGAATGGCGCAGGCTTGACCTCAAGAATGGCAAAGAGCAGCGCAATGGCAGTGAGCGCCTTCTCACCGCCTGACAGCAGATGCAGGTGCTGAAGCTTTTTCCCGGGCGGCTGCACATAGATTTCAATATCACTTTCCAGCGGATCAGAGGGATCGCTTAGTCTGACCTGAGCAGTACCGCCGCTGAACAACCGTTTGAACGTATTTTGGAAAGCTTCCCCAATCAGAGTGAAGCTGTCTCTGAATTGCTGCTTCATGGCATGGTCAAGCTCTCGGATGACTTTCTTGAGTGCCTGCTCGCCCTGGATCAGATCATCCATCTGGCCTTTCATGAACGTATAGCGTTCAGAAACCTCTTCATATTCCTTGATTGCGCTGATAGTCACGTCACCAAGTGCTTTTATCCGATTTCTTAGGGACTTCGTCTGCGACTGAGCCGAGCTTAAATCTACTTCCAGCGGCTTCTGACGCGCTTCCTCCAGATCCAGTTCATATTTGTCATGCATCTGAGTCAAAAGTGATTCCCGCTCGATAAGACAGCGTTCCCGCTGAAGTTCAACGTGATGCAGCAATTCCCGCAGCCGATCAAGCGCTTCACTGACCCGGCCGACCGCTTGACGCAGTTCTGTCAGTTCGAGTTTTCCGGCGTCCCTTTCGCATGAAATTTCCGCACGCTGTGCTTCCAGCTTCTGAAGCAGCAGGCGCAGCTCAATCTTTTTCTCAAAGCTCTCGCCTTTGAGCCTCAGGGTTTCTCTGCGGTCACTTTCAAGCTGAGCCAGTCTCGAGGATGCAATTTCAGACCGTTCTTTCGAGCGCAGCAAAGTATCTTCAATACGCTTGATTTCTCTTGTGATGCCACTGAGGCTCTGTTCGTGAGTCGCAGTCTCAACTCTGACGCTGCTAAGCTCATCAGAGAGCGACTCATAGGCGCTTCTCAGTTCAGTGCGCTTTTCCTCCTGATCAAAAACAACGCGCTCGAGTTCTGAGGAAGCGGCTTTCCAGACTTCAATCTCTTTTTCAAGTACTGTATTCTCTTCCTGAATTCTAAGCACATGAGCATTCTGGTCCTCGAGCTCAGCGCCAAGTCGTCTGATCCGTTCCTCCAGGCGCGTTTGATCCTCTTGAAGAGCTGTCTCACGAAATTCAAAGCCTGCGAGTTCTGTGTCCACCAAGCTCATGTCTGCTGTCAATTGTACTTTGGCCTGTTCTTCGACCTCGACCCTGGACATCAGCGCCGTGATCTCCTGATCCAATGCCGTCATACGGTTTGTCTGAGCTTCAATCTGCTGCGTCAGTAAGATTATCTTACCGCGTCTTGCAAGAACACCTCCGCCGGACTGTTGCCTGGAACCGCCTGTAATACTGCCGCTCGGACTGAATACTTCTCCGGCTTTTGTCACCAGGCGCCATTTCCCTCCAGTCTTTCTGAAGGCAGAAACCGCCTCGTCATAGCTTTCAAAAATAGCGGTACGGCCTATCAAATGCCTTACAGCTGCCTGAACAGTATCCGGCGCTGTCACCAGGCTGTCAGCCATACCGACAAAACCCTTGAGATCTGACAAATTTCCAAATTGTGTTGATGATTTTCCAATCAAGTCGAGAGGTAAAAAGGTCACTCGTCCCAGTTGCTTTGATTTTAGTCGTTCAATCAGCCGCTTTGCCGTCTGCTCATTGTCACAGATGACATTTTGGGCGCCTCTGCCGAGGGCGACCTCAATAGCCGTTTCATAGCCCTTGCTAACCTGGATCTGTTCTGCCAAGACACCCAGAACCCCTTGTAAAGCATTCCCCGAGGTCTCCTTTTTCAAGTCCTGCATCAATCGCTTGACACTAAGGTCATAGCCTTCATAATTGCGCTCCAGATTCTCGAGCGCTTCCTGCTCTGCCACCAGCTTGTGCCTTTGGTTTTCTTCCTGGCGTTTCAGATCCTCCAGCGTTTTGACTTCTTGTGCAGTAGCCTGGCGCACAGCAGTCTGTGACGTCAACTTATCAATTAAGACATTTTTTCTCTTCATGGCATGCTCTCTTTGTACGACCGTTTCACTGTACCTCTGAGAAATAGCCTCCAACTGAGCCTTAGCTCCGGCGGCTTCGGCCCCCAGCTCCTTCATGCGTTGGTCGAGATGAGCCATATAATCCCGCTTGACACGAATCTCTGACGCTGCCCGCTCTGATTTTGAAATCAGAGCTATAGCCTCACTGCGAGCGGTGGATTCCACTGATTCCAGCGCCGCCAACGACCCTGTCAGCGTTTCCATAGCTGTTTGCCGCTCATTCAGAATGGCTTTTAAACCCTTCAGTTTTTCAGCTATTTGTCGATCCGCTTCGACCAAAGCCTGATACTCAACCTCCAGAGCGGCCTGCTCGCCTTTTTCCTGATCCAGGGTCTCATGTAGTCTGCCATATTCAATTTCGGCGTTTCTAAGTTTTTCATCCCACAGTGCTAAATCCCCGTCCAGCGCCTTGTCTTCATTGTTAAATTTCAAGCGGTCCTCTTCAAGGCTCTGCCACTGGAGCTCCATGCTGCCAAGCATCTCCTCAAGGGTCTCAAGTCGCAGCTTTTTTTCAGTAAGCGCTGACTCTTCAGAGGCTTTTTCTTCTGACACTCGGTCATAGTCTGCCAACACTTTGTCAAGTTTCGCGGTCAGCTTGTCGTAGTCCGCCAGAAACACCGCGACCTCTATCTCGCGAAGCGCTTCACTCAAAGCGACATAATTCTTAGCTTTTTCGCTTTCCTGTTCCAGCGGCCCAAGCCTCGATTTCAGATCCATACTGAGATCCTCAAGGCGCATAAGGTTTAATTCTGTGTTATCCAGCTTTTTGAGCGCCTCTCTTTTCTTTTGCTTATATTTTACAATACCGGCAGCCTCTTCAAAAATCATGCGCCGGTCTTCCGAGCTGCCGCTGATGATGGAGTCAATCCGTCCCTGTCCAATCAGGGAGTACCCTTCCGTTCCCACCCCAGTGTCCATGAAGAGTTCTCTGACATCTTTCAGTCTGCAAGGTGCGTCATTGATCAAATACTCACTCTCGCCGGATCTGTAAAGTCTCCGAGCCAGGACAATCTCGCTGAAATCTATTGGAAATCTGCGGTCTTCATTTGAAAAATGGAGTGAGACCTCTGCAACGCCCAGGGCAGAGCGCCGGTGTGTGCCATTGAAAATGACATCCTCCATTTTCGAGCCTCGCAGGGTCTTAACCTTTTGTTCGCCGAGCACCCACCGTATGGCATCTGTGATGTTGCTCTTGCCGCTGCCGTTTGGCCCTACGACGCAGGTCAGCCCTTGCATCAAGTCAATGGTGGTCCGGTCTGCAAACGACTTGAACCCCTTCAGTTCTATTTTTTTAAGGTACATGCCGTCACCTCCCGTCACTTTCCGTCATAGTGATGATATACCTCATGGCGGGGACAGTCTCGTCCCTGATGACCCTGATTGTTCTCGCGCCATAATGGTGCTTTAAGTAAATCAGATTTCGCCTCTGATGGCCCACAAAACTGCTGAGGTCCTTGCCTCTGACATGAATCTCCAGATTTTTATCTGTCCAGAGAAAACGCTGTACATCCAGATCCAGGCGCATTTTAAATCTGAAGGTATCCACCAGGCTTCTAAATGCGGGATGATGTGGTCCTGCCAGAACTTCCCCCGAACCGCTCAGCATTTCGTTTTCCTGAAGTCCTACCCGAATCAGTTCAAGGTATGGCTGAGTCCCCTCTGCATTTTTCTCATCGACGGCATCCATCATGAGCGCAACACGCTTCACAGCCTCATCCAGTGATAATGGCATATAATTGCCCATTAAGAGCGCCTTCTCCAGGAGCGTCCCTCTCAGCACTAAAGCGGGATAAATTCTGAGGGTCGTCGCACCGAGTCTAAAGGCTTCTGAAATGCCCTTAAGATCCGTTGCAGGTGAGTCCCCCGGAAGTCCGACCATCAGTTGAAGACCAAGATCAATGCCTGCTTCATGAATCCTATCGGCAGCAAGCTCGATGTCCTCTGCACTGTGTCCTCTTTGCGACATGGAAAGCACCCGGTCGTCAAACGACTGGGCGCCGAGTTCAATCCGGCTGACGCCATAGGCCTTAAGTAATTTGAGGTGGTCCGGATCAATTGCATCCGGACGGGTTGACAAACGGATCGCCCGGATCAGGCCTTTTTGTCTGTAGTCCTCTGCGAGCTCCAGATAAGCGAGCTGCTCGGCATAGGGAAGCGCAGTGAAACTGCCCCCATAGAAGGCAAGTTCATGGGGCATCTCCACGTCAGACCGGGCCAGCCAGGCTTCAATTTCTTTTCTGGCGGTCTCTGCAGTAGTCGGATTATCACCCAAACCGGTTATGGTTTTCTGATTGCAGAACACGCATTGGTTGGGGCAGCCGAGATGCGGAATAAACACCGGAATTATCATGAGCCTGACAACGCCAGTGAAGCAATGGCAGCCCGGGCAGCTTCCTGCTCTGCTTCCTTTTTGCTTCGACCCTGACCCGCTCCTACGATCTCTTCGTTCAGCAATACCTGGGTATGGAATACTTTACAGTGATCCGGACCTTCCTCACGAATAATTTCATATCGGATTCGATTGTCCCGCTGGGTCTGAATCAGCTCCTGCAAGTGCGTTTTATAGTCGAGGAACACTTTCCCGGTGATGGCATCTTTAACAGCCTGATCCATTTGGCGGTAAACAAAATCTGCCGATGCTTCCATACCGCCGTCCAGATAAATCGCCGCTATCAGCGCTTCAAAAGCGTCAGCCAAAATTGAGGCCCTGCTGCGTCCCCCTGTCATTTCCTCACCGCGTCCGAAGCGCATCACCTCACCAAGCCTCAAAGTCTTGGCGCAGTCGCTGAGCGTGGCCTCACACACTATCTTCGAGCGTATTTTCGTCAGTTCTCCCTCCGGCAGATCTGTGTATTGCTTGAACAAACGCTCACTGATCGCAATACTGAGCACTGCATCCCCTAAAAACTCAAGACGTTCATTATTTTGAACGTTCTCACCTCTTCGTTCATTCGAATAAGAACTATGCGTCAGCGCTTCGGTCAGCAGCTTGCGCTGTTTAAACCGGTAGCCAATGACACTTTCAAATTGTCCATAATCCATTGTTATACAGCCCTTTCCGCGGCAAAACGCTTTCTAAACTCACTGCATAGAATGTGCTTAAAAAGCGCTTTTCCAGATCCCTATCAGAGTTATTTTATAGGTTTTGAGCAGAAAACACAACTCATTAGAAAAAACCCGCAGGTTTTTTTAATAACCTGCGGGTTTTGGGAAGATCTCAGGGAACAAGGTATTAACCTTTATACTTTTTGAGGATGAGGGTCGCGTTATGACCGCCAAATCCGAGGGAATTCGACAGCGCATACTCCACTTCCGCAGTGCGTCCTTGGTTGGCGAGAACTTCAAGTCCAATTTCAGGATCGATGTTCTGAATGCCATAAGTACCGTGCATATAATCCTCTTTGACCGCCAACAGGCATGCCACGGCTTCAATTGCGCCGGAAGCGCCAAGAAGGTGACCCGTCATGGATTTTGTGGAGGACACGCAAAGATTCTGCGCGTGCTCACCAAAGACGGATTTGATCGCCATGGACTCAAACCTGTCATTGTATGGTGTTGATGTGCCATGAGCGTTGATATAGGCAATCGCAGAAGGTTCAATACCCGCATCCGCCAAAGCGCTCTTCATGGATCTCGCTGCACCTTCACCACCCGGAGCCGGGCTGGTAATGTGATAAGCATCTGCGCTCATGCCAAAACCAACGACCTCACCGAGAATGTTCGCGCCTCTGGCGAGGGCATGCTCCAGAGATTCGAGCAGCAGAATGCCTGAGCCCTCACCCATGACAAAGCCGTCACGGTCCACATCAAACGGACGGCTGGCTGTTTTTGGATCATCATTTCGAGTTGACATGGCTTTCATACTGCAAAAGCCTGCAATGCCAAACGGCGTAATAGAGGCTTCAGTTCCGCCTGCAAGGACGAGATCCGCCTCACCGCGCTGAATCAGTCTGAAGCCTTCTCCAACAGCGTTTGTGCCGGATGCGCAAGCCGTTACAACACAATAGTTTGGACCTTTGGCATTCAGTGCCATTGAAACAGCCCCTGCCGCCATGTTGCCAATCATCATGGGGATCAGAAACGGACTGACACGTCCAGGACCTTTTTCCAGCATCTTGGCATGCTCTTCTTCCATAGTCAGGAGACCGCCAATACCCGAACCGACAACACAACCAAAGCGATCCGCGTCAACAGCCTCAAGATCGAGTCCGCCGTCTTCAACCGCCAGCTTGGCCGCTGCCACAGCAAACTGCGTGAAGCGGTCCATGCGCTTGGCTTCCTTCTTTGGTATGTAGTTCTCCGGTACAAAATTTTCAATTTCCGCAGCCACCTGCGTCGTATACTCAGAGGCGTCGAAGGACGCAATAGGCTTTATTCCGCAAACGCCTTCCCTGAGTGCCTTCCAATACGTTTCACGGCCTATGCCGATAGGTGTGACCGCGCCAGCACCTGTTACAACAACTCTCTTATTCAAACGGCTTCCCTCCCGAGAAATGGTACCTATTGAAAAAGGGGCAGCCAGTGCCCCTCAAGTCTTTGGTTATTCAGCTTTTTTGGACTGAATGAAGTGGTAAATGTCACCAATGTTCTTGAAGTTTTCAGCATCTTCGTCTGGAATTTCAATGCCAAATTCGTCTTCAAACGCCATGATGATTTCAACTGCATCCAGTGAGTCTGCTTCAAGGTCTGCCATCAGGGAAGTCGCTTCCGTAATGACAACATCCTCGTCAAGGCCGAGCTGATCAATGATAATTTCTTTAATTTTTTCGAACATAATGTCCACCTGTCCTTATCTTTTTTTTGTTTGTTTTAAATTTAACCCTACGTGAATAGACTATATCAGCAAATGTCTATTAAATCAACATGCCGCCGTCGACATGAATGACTTGCCCTGTTAAATAAGCGCTGTCCTGTGCGCACAGGAAGCTGACAACTTTGGCGACGTCCTCTGGTGTACCCGCTCTTCCAAGGGGAATCTGCGAAGTAAAGTGGGAAGTTGCGTCCTCGCTGAGAACACTCGTCATGTCGGTCAAAATGTAACCCGGTGCCACCGCGTTTACTCTAACACCGCGGGGAGCGAACTCTCTGGCAAGTGATTTTGTCAGTCCTATGACGCCGGCCTTGCTGGCGCTGTAGTTGGATTGTCCGGCGTTGCCCATGATGCCGACTACGGAAGTCAGATTGACCATAACACCATTTCTCGCCTTTAACATTAACTTGCCGACCGCTTTACTCATCAGGAAAGCGCCTTTCAAATTGACATTCATGACCTCATCCCAGTCAGATTCTTTCATGCGGATAATGAGATTATCTCTTGTGATTCCAGCGTTGTTGACGAGAACGTCAATTTTGCCAAACTTCTTGACAGCTTCAGCGGTTAGCCTTTCAGCATCTTCAGCTTTGGATACGTCCGCCTGGATGGCAATCGCTTCACAGCCCATAGTCGCCAGCTCTTCCACCAGCGCTTTGGCTTTTTCCTCACTGTACGTATAATTGACGACCAGCTTGGCACCCTTTTGCGCAAATTCAAGGCTGATTGCCCGTCCAATGCCCCGAGTGCCGCCTGTAACCAGTACCACTTGATCCTTAAACATGGGCTGCCTCCTTCAATGTCTCTCTGAGCGCCTCAAGATCTTCCGGCTTTTCAACATTATAAACATTGACTTCTTTGTCAATTTTTCTAATAAACTTTGTCAGCGCATTGCCAGGACCGACTTCAATAAAAGTCGTGATGCCGTCTCTGACCATTGCGGCGACGCAGTCTTCCCAAAGAACGGAGTTGAAGACCTGTTTGACGAGGTTCTCCCTGACATCTGTATCAGCGTTCAAACGATCACCCGTCACATTCGAATAGACTGGATGCACCGGGACTTTGAAGTCGTATTTCTGCATTTCCTGACTCAGTTTTTCCCCGGCTCCGAGCAGCATGCTCGTGTGGAATGGGGCTGATACCGGAAGCAATACCGCTTTTTTAGCACCATAATTTTTAGAGATTTCAATAGCCTTTTTGACCGCCTCAAGCTCGCCTGCAACCACGACCTGCTTAGGGCAGTTGAAGTTCGCAGGTTCGCAGATGCCAAAAGCCGAGGCTTCCTCACATACCTTCAGGACATCCTCTCGCTCAACACCCAGGAGTGCTGCCATACCCCCTTTTCCAAGAGGGACTTCTTCCTGCATGAACTGTCCGCGCTTTCTGACAATCCGCACTGCGTCTTCAAAAGCCATGGCATCCGCAGCGACCAGTGCAGTGTATTCCCCTAAAGAAAGTCCGGCAAAAGCATCCGGCTCAAGACCTAAAACTTCCTTGAGGGCGGTGTAGATGGCATAACTGACTGTCAGAATGGAAGGCTGAGTATTTTCAGTCTTCTGAAGTGCTTCTTCACTGCTGTCAAAGCAAAGGGCGCTCATATCCATATCGAGACTTTTACCTGCCAGATCGAAGATCGCTTTAGCGCTTTCGAACTGAGCGGCGAATTCTTTGCCCATGCCTACATATTGGGCACCTTGGCCCGGAAAAACTATTCCAATTTTACTCATCTTTCTGCCTCCTACCACTGCATGACACAAGCGCCCCAAGTCAGACCGCCGCCGAAGCCGACCATGACCACATGATCCCCTTCACTGAGTTTGCCTTGAATGACCGCCTCATGCAGTGCGACAGGGATTGAAGCCGCTGACATATTGCCGTACTTATCAAGATTGACCTGAACCTTTTCCATAGGCAGCTGAAGTCGCTTTGACGCCGCCAGAATAATACGTTCATTCGCCTGGTGCGGAACCAGGAAATCGATATCCTCAAATGAAACCCCTGAATTTTCAATGGCTCTGAGCGAAGCATTTTCCATGACGCGCACGGCAAACTTGAAAACTTCCTTGCCCTCCATCTTGAGGAAATGCTCACGGGCTTCTACAGTTTCAAGGGTCGCAGGCTTATCTGTACCGCCGGCAGGCATATACAGATACTTGCCGCCAGATCCGTCAGATCCCAGATCAAATCCCAAGAGGCCTCGGTTTTCATCTTCAGAAGGCCCTAGGACAACCGCGCCCGAACCGTCTCCAAAGAGAACACAGGTGTTGCGGTCCTTAAAGTCAATAATTTTTGACATAATCTCAGTACCTATGACCAAAGCGTGCTTATACATGCCGGAGGCGATAAAGCGGTCTGCAATGGCAAGTCCGTATAAGAATCCGGAACAAGCGGCTTCAAGATCGAAGGCTGCTGCTTTTGTCGCCCCAATTTTGTCCTGTACTATGCAGGCTGTTGCCGGAAACACCATATCCGGTGTAATTGTCGCGACAATGATCAGATCGATTTGATCTGCGGTTACGCCGGCATTTTTCAGAGCCATTTCTGCGGCTTGGATGGAGAGTGAGGAGTTGGTCTCGTTACCATCGGCAAAACGTCTTTCAGAGATGCCCGTTCGGGTACGTATCCACTCATCTGAGGTTTCGACGATCTTTTCCATATCAAAATTGGTCACAATGCGTTCAGGGAGGGCCATGCCGGTTCCTAGAATGCGACTCTTTCGGTTGATCAAAATATCATCTCCAGATGTTAAAACTTGTTATTTATTTCTCGTATTAGTATCTGCTACTAATATATACGATACAACGCCATATGGCAAGTCCCTGGGCGAAAAAAAACAGGCACTTACGTTGAAGTGCCTGTTCCAACCCGTGTTTTCAAGGGATTCGAGATTTCTTAAATTAGTCTTAAGCTTCAATTCAATGCTGTCTCAGCTTTCCTGAGGCTCGGCCGTCGAAGACTGTCTCGCCGCCTCGAGATCTTTTCTTCCAAGCTCTTCGCGGATCCGCTCCACCACTTGGCTTTTGACACAAACCTCGGCGTAACGGATGGCATTTTTAATGGCTTTCGCGTTCGAGCTGCCGTGGGCTTTGACGATAAGGCCTTCTGTCCCGAGAAACGGTGCGCCGCCATACTCAGTATAGTCCATTTTCTTCTTGAGCTCCGCAAAGACACCCTTAAGCAGCATGCCGAGCAGCATGTTCTTTTTGGTCTTCATCAGCTGAGCTTTCAGCATGCCGCTGAAGCTCGACGCAACGCCCTCGGACAGTTTCAAAATAATATTCCCGGTGAAACCGTCACAGACTATGACATCACACACGCCATCCGGTATATCCCGCGCTTCGATATTGCCAATAAAGTTGAGCTCACTGGCTTTCAGAATTGGATAGGCATCCACCACGAGAATGTTGCCCTTCCCCTCCTCCGTGCCGATGTTCGCGATTCCCACCGTAGGATTTTCAATGCCAAGGACATCACGGGCATAAATAGTTCCCATGACGGCGAACTCATAGAGGTTATGAGGCTTGCAGTCTGCGTTGGAACCCGCGTCGATCAGGACGCTGAAGCCTTTCGAAGTCGGATATGGCAGGCAGAGCGCCGGCCTGTCAAGGCCTTTGATTCTGCCGACTTTCAAAAGTCCGCCGGCTAAGAGTGCGCCCGTGTTGCCTGCAGAAAGGAGCGCGTCGATACTGCCGTTTTTAAGCATTTCAAAACCAACGACCATGGAAGCATCTTTTTTACTTTTAATGGCTCTGACGGGTTTATCTTCGTTCTCAATGACCTCGCTGGCATGATGGATCATCAATCGATTCGCATCATAGTTTAAAGAAGCGAGCTGTGCCTTGATCTGATCTTCCATGCCAATCAGCACGAGATCTGCGCTGATCATGGAGAGGGCTTCTACAGCGCCTTTAACGACAGCTTCAGGCGCATGGTCACCACCCATGGCATCTATTCCAATCCGGATTGTCATACTTAAGTCACACTCCCATCCAGGGCAACGAGAATGAACTTGCCCCTGAATACTTGATCATGATTGCTGGTGATATTGATGTGAATAAAATACTCACTGCCCCTGACTCTGACCAGCTCCGCTTTGGCCACCAATTTCTGACCGGCGATGACCGGTACGCGGTATTTGATGTTGGCAACGCCGGTCAAGGCGACGTGAGCGTCAATTACTGCCATTGCCAAAGACTCCGCCATGGCAAAAATGTAATGGCCTTTGACGATCTTGGTTTTTTCGAAGGCGAGCGTTTCGTCTGTCTCAAGGACAGAAATACCACGCTTGTTGAGTTCCAGATCGATCAGTTCTCCGACGATTTCGCCGCGCCCAAGGGTTTTTACCTTATCATAGTTATCAGTCGCAACCTTACGGACGCGCTCTCTCAGTTCAGGGATGTTCAGCTGCATGCGGTCCAGACGGATGGTCTGAATGCTGACACCCAACTCTTCGCTGAGCTCCTCATCCGTCAAAAATGGATCCTGAGTCAGAATCTCGGTCAGACGATTCAAACGCTCCTGCTTTTTATATCTGGCCATAGGGGAATCACTCCATTTGCTGTAGCTTTTAGCGCCTGGTCCTATTATAACATAAATATTTAAGTTCTGGCAGACCACCTTTTGGACATGCAAAAAGCAGGCTGAGATCAACCTGCTCTGAATACTGTTTGCGTATTCAATTGAATAGCACTGAATTACTTAACGGATACCACTTCTATGCCTTTATAGTAACCACAAGAGCCACAGACACGATGCGGTACGTTAGGCTCATGGCACTGTGGGCACTCAATGATGTTCGGAGCGTCCATCTTAATGTTCGAGGCTCTTCTCTTATCACGTCTTGCTTTGGAAATCTTACGCTTAGGTACTGCCATTGATCACACCTCCTTAATTCTGACTAAAAAAGTTCTTGAGGCTCTCGAGTCTAGGGTCGACCCTGTCCTCGGAACATGTACATTCATCCTCATTCAGCGACTTTCCGCAATT
>Ga0302240_1001794_pt1 | contig 16014 bp, 16 predicted proteins | sample AAG_UR_His_MG_FD_193538 | JGI IMG/M metagenome (GOLD analysis project Ga0302240, IMG submission 193538) | Enriched activated sludge microbial communities from anaerobic digester in WTTP, New Holstein, Wisconsin, United States - AAG_UR_His | ecosystem: Engineered > Bioreactor > Anaerobic >... | reverse complement strand
CCTTCTTTCAATACCGCTATTATCTGTTCTTCGCTAAATCTGCTCTTTTTCATCTTCCCCTCCTTGTGCCTTATTTTACCTTCTTTTTCCTAACTTTTAAATGGCACTACTTTCAGGGGGAAGGTCACGGTAAATTTAAAAATATTTTTGATATGTTTGTTTTTTTGGGCAATTAGTTTTTTATACAACTTACTGATGGTCGCAAAATTTGGATCTCTTTTAAATATATTATCTTTAGTTTCATATGTTTTAAACACACAAATAACAACATCATCATTTACGGTAATATTGCTATATAACTTTTCCAAATAATTATTTTCAATCCAATCATCGGAATCTATAAAGGTTATATATTCGCTATTTGAAAGTTTAATACCTCTATTTCTTGCACTGTAATTTCCTTCGTTTTTTTGAGATACTATTTTTAATCTTTTATCTTTGTTTGCATATTCTTGTAAAATTGATAAGGAATTATCGGTTGAGCCGTCATTAACGCATATACATTCAAAATCCGTAAATGTTTGGCTTACAATACTATCCAAACATTGTCTTAGATATTTTTCAACATTGTAAACAGGTATAATGATTGAAATTATAGACATATCTTATTTAACTCGCATAATATAATATAAAGCATAATATGGTGGCATATTATTATGTGCCAATGTTCCTCCAGAGTCATTTGTTACCCATATATTATTAAACTCAAAAGAGGCACCAGCACTGCCAACAGTGTTAACAATATTACTAGCCCCACTTTCAGTATTATTTTGCACATTAATAGTATGATTATGACTTGGCATCTCATCTATTGTTAATGTGTGTGTTACTTCTCCGCCTGTATCATTTAAATTATAACTTGAACCTGCGCCGACTATAAATCTGTCTCTTAAATCCGGCGTTTGAACGCCGTTATGCACTTGTCCGTCGCATAACGCCCAGCCGTCGGGAATTGCAGATTCTTCTCCGTACCACATTATAATCATCCCTTTAACAAGACCGTTATCAGCATGAATTGCATAGGGAACCGACGTAAGTTTTTCTCTGGGAGTCATTACTTTACCGTCTATTACGACTTCAAGATAACAATCTTTAACCTGCCAATTTACGTTTGACGGCTGCATTACATAAGAAAAAATACCGCTTGAAACAGATACTGATTGACTGCCGGACTGCCACAATAACGAACCGCCCGTTAAACCGTCAAAAATCAAAAAATTCATATTTTTTGAGCCGTTTGCGTCGCTGCCGTATGTTTTAAGTTTGCCGTTATATCTTATTTCATAAGGAGCCCCCGCATAAACTGAAGCGGCGCATGTTATAACAAACATTAAAATTAAAATTTTTTTCATACTTAACATTTTCTGCCTCCGAAGTTTCTATTTAATATATTATGCTTCATTTTGCATTTTTAATAAAAAAATAGTTTCCTGTAAAAGTTTGGTTTTTACCCAAACTTTTTGTTTATCATTAAGCAATTCCCCTAATCCCGATACTATTTGCCTGTTATCTACTTTTTCCAATTGCTTAATTGCTTGTACTATAAAATCTTTATATTTCATATTTGTTCTGGTTTCTATAATTGCTTTATTTGGCGTCCATCTTTTGTTTAGAAAGAAATAAACATCATAAATGTCTCTGTTTGCTTTATTAATTCTTTCATACATGGCAACTAATTTATGCGCCAAAATATCCTCTTTCGTCATTACCTGCATTGATATACCTAGAAAGTTAAGTATCTCATATTTTGAATTGAAATTTCTTATATTAATTTCAACTTTAATATTAGGATTTGTCAAAACTTTACCGTAATATTCCAGTAAAAAGAATAAATTATATCTTTTTTCACGTTTGTCTTTTAATTTCCCGTAATTTAATAATATCTTCTCTACTTTTCCAAAAACAAGTTTCTGTTGTTTTACGTCAAGCAAATCAAAATCAAGATCAACTGAAAATCTGTCCAAGCCGTGAAATAACAAACAGGCAGTTCCGCCTTTAAAGCCCAAATATGAGGCTATTGATGTATCGGTATAGATGTCTTTTAAAATTTGGATTAAAATTTTTCTATGTTCAGAAACATTAAGCATTTTTGCTTTCCTTATAATGTTTGTTTACCATCTTAATCATATTTTTATTTTGATATATCGGCAAAATTTCAAAAACTTTATCCCAATTTAAATTTGATAAATTATCAAAATAATAATTTTTATTTAAATATATTATATCTAAAAATGCCCTTTCCGCCGAAGCAATATTATATGTTCCCGTATTTTCAATACCGGCAAGATTTGTCAAAACGGAATCTTTCAGTTTTCTGAAAACATATTTCTGTTTTAATATTTCTATTTCTTTTGACTGGTAAGTTGCAATAAATATTTGACTGTAATATTGAAATGTTAATCCTGCTTTAGCCGTTACAGTTTCAAAACTTATATACGAGGGAGTCCATAGTTTTACGGCAAACTCCAATCTATCAAAATTTTCGTTTTTAGCATAAATTGCTTTTTTAATTCTGAAAAGTTTATTTGCTTTTGTATATCTGTAAAGTTTTTTGTTAACAAAAGGCATATCGGCTGTTTGCCATAATAAAGATATATTCTTGACAGTAAAAACAGTTTGATTTAAATTAAATAAGTCTAATAAATAATCTTTTTTCATAGGTTACAAATGCCCATTTATGTCCATTTGCAAATCATAAATACTATTTTTGAAAGCATAAGTCAAGCATAGCAAGTAAGCTATATAACACGGTATCTCTTATTTTGAGACAATAATAATTATTTTTTGCCTCCGATACATTCATATTTAAAATCATGTTTCTTAACTTTTTTTAAATCCAGTATATTGCGGCAGTCAAGAATATTTTTATGTTTCATAAGTTTTGAAATCTTTTTTAAATCCATTTTTTTAAACTGTTCCCATTCCGTTAATATAACGGCGATATCGGCGTTTTTAACCGCATCATAAAGCGTATCGGCATACTGAATTTTATCGCCTAATATTTTACGGCATGTATTTGCGGCCTGCGGGTCATAAGCGCTTATGCTGACGTTATGTTTCAATAATTCTTCAATAATATCTATCGCCGGACTTTCACGGCAGTCGTCGGTACCTGCTTTAAAAGCAAGCCCTAAAACAGCTATTTTCGGATTTTTAATATTTTTTACCGATTCCAAAATTCTCATGCTTATCTGTTTTTTACGGCCGGCGTTTTCTCTGATTACGGTTTTTATCAAAGGCATATCAAGATTAAACGTATTTGCCATAGCCGCCAAAGATTTTGTATCTTTCGGGAAACAGCTTCCGCCGTAGCCGGGACCCGGATTTAAAAATTTACCGCCTATTCGGCTGTCTGACCCTATTCCGCGCGAAACTTCATTTATATCAGCGTTTGTTTTTTCACAGAAATTGGCTATTTCATTGATAAAAGCGACTTTTACCGCCAAAAAAGAATTGGCGGCGTATTTTATCAATTCGCTTGATTGTCTGTTAACAAATAAAATCTTGGTTTTATTTAAAAGAGGTTTATACAGTTTTGTTATAATTTTTTTTGCTTTTGAACTTCCGACGCCGGCAATTATGCGGTCCGGATTGAAAAAATCAGCGACGGCAAACCCTTCCCGTAAAAATTCAGGAAGCGAAACGATATCAAAATCGGCCTTATGATTTAATTTTTTTATTAAACTCTCGGCTTTATCGCATGTTCCGACGGCAACGGTAGATTTTACGGCTATTAATTTATATTTATTCAAACAAAGAGCCGTTTTTTTTATAACATCAAAAACATCCCTCATATCCGACATATTTATATCGGCGTCTACGATAGGAGTTCCCACCGCTATTATTATAACATCCGATTTCTTTATGCATTCTTCAATTGAGGACGTAAAACGTATTCTTTTTAATTTTATATTTTTAAGAAGAAGTTTTTGAGAATCTTTTTCATACAGAGTAATTTTACCCTGATTAAGCATATTTACTTTGCTTTCATTCTTATCCGCACATATTACGTTATGTCCCAATTCCGCAAGACCTAACCCCGTAGGCAGACCTACATATCCAGTTCCTATAATCCCGACTCGCATTTATTATTTTTTCCTTTTTCAGATATTATACATATTTACAGAAGATTTTTGGCGTTTGATATAACGTCAACTTTGCCGTTTTCTATGTTTATAACGTGAAATCCATAAGTGTTTACCACAAGAGTTTCGTCAAATCTGGTAATTTGGGCGTTTCTTTGATCGTTAAAATGTATGTGCCCGTGAAGCCAGACAATAGGTTTAAATTTATTTAAAAAGTTTTTAAATCTTGAAAAACCCTGATGGCATAAATCTTTCTGGTCGTGTATTCCCGCTAACGGAGCATGCGACACAACTATAATTTTTCTTTTTTTTCTTCTCAAAATTAAATCTTTCATCTGCATAAAATATATTGTGTTTTCCATTTTTTTTACTATTTTCGTCATTTCGTGCTGGGTATACTGGAAAGAACCTTTATTATATTTCATTGAACCTTCAAATCCTATAAAAATATAATCTTTGAATATTTCAGCCCTTGCGTGAAGATTAATCCCGCCGAAATTAAAATGTTTATCGGTATCATATATATCGGAAATAAATTTTTCAAGATAACCCTTATGGTCCGAAGGATAAAAAGTCTGATGGTTTCCTCTGACGAAAAACAGCGGTTTTTTTAAACTGTCAACGAGAAATTCAAGATATTGGCTGGAAATATCGCCGCATGACACAATAACGTCAATATCCTGCAAAAATTTCATATTTTGAAGGATACAAGCCTGCAGTTTTGAATCATCTTTGTCCGAAACAGCAAGAATTTTCATACAAACCCTTTAAGCAGAAGCTTAGAAGTTTGGAAGCCGGTTTGTCGGGCGGATTTGCAAAGCAAAACGAAGAAGCTTGGCAATAACAAACACCAACAACAAATACTTCCAGACAACGCTTTAAATATTTAAGCCTCAAAAAAAGCGGCAAACATTGTTACAGCTATAGAATTTCTAAACTTTGATACATCATTTTTTTATTTTACAAGATGTTTTAAAATATCGGTAACTATTGACGGAAGCATATCAAAAAACTTTTTATTTTTAAATTTTTCGGTAAAATCCTGCGCTGTAAAATCAAAACCCACGTCGTAGCCGGCCTCCTGGCTTAAATAATATTTATGTTTTTGAATCCAAACGTATAAATCGGCATAAGTTCTGTCGTGAAATTTTGACAGTATTTTTTCTTCTTCCATAATTTTTACCGCCGGAAGAAATCTTTGGGCATACCATTTTAAAGAAGAAAACACTATATGTTTTTTTGCAAGCTCGCCTTTATTATAAGTTTTTTGAAATTCTATTATTTCTTCGTTAAGTCTGGTATAACTTTTTAATTCGGTGACTTTGATAGGCTGTATGAGTATATCATTATTTAATAAAGTAGACTTTTGAAAAGCGTCTTCTTCCAGCTTGATTAAAAATTTTTTAGTGTGTTCCGTGTCAAACGTATATTTTTTATCGCTTGAAAGCTCAAATTTAAACCTTACTTCTATAACTTCAGCGTCTATATATTTGGCTTTAAGTTCATTTTTGGCTACGGCAAGCCTGTGGTGACCGTCTATAACAAAATAATTATCAAGCACCTGATAAACCTGAATCGGCGGCAGTATGCCTCCGCCTTCCATTATGTTTTTAATATCGTTATATCTGGCGTTTACGGAATCCCTTTTCGGCAGCAGATTTTCGGTAAAATCAAAATATCTCCCGAGACTTCCGACTATTTTATCTATTTCAATGGCATGTACGCCCTTATTTTTCAGCGTATACGCGTTGAAATTTTTTTCTATTGAAGAAAAATCAACTAAATTATTATTTTTCATTTATTCCTTCTCTTATTTTTAAAAATTTATCTAAAATAATATAAAAAACATTTATTTTACTTTCAGAAACATTATTTGTTGAATTTTTTTCTGGTTTCATGAGATAACATAAGCCTGCATTCCCGTATACAGGAACCATATTCATGTTTAAGCATTTGTTTTCTGTAATTTTGCATTACTTCGTTATTCCATATGTCATTTATATTATTATAACTGTCAATATTAACAAAAGAAGTATATCCGCATGCACTGTGAGGCTTAACGGTATTATCTTCTAATATAAGCAGACCATACCATGGTAAATGGCAAAATAATCCTTTATTTTCATTTTGGGAATTTACAATATAATCTTTTATTGTGTCGTTTTTACAATCATTATTATTAAATTCCGCAAAAGTATTTATAATTCTGATATTATATTTATCTGCTTTTTCTTTTGCCAATTTAATATACTCCATAACATCTTTCTCATACTCTTTTGTTATTTTAAGGCTTTCATTGTCTGTTATACATCTTAAAAAGGCAACCGTTGAAAAATTATATCTGTGTGCAAAATCAATAATATCCGGAATTTCTTTATAGTTCATAGGCATTATTACAAAATTAATCTGCAGATAGACTTTACTTTCTGACTTGCTCATACAATCATTTAGTTTCTTGATATTTTTTTCAAGCCTGTCAAAACTAGCGCCAATTCTTATTTTTTCATACTTTTCCTTTATTATACTATCTATTGAAATAATAAAATCTATATTGTTTTTTGATATCAATTCTATTATTTCATCGCTTATATTTTGAAAATTTGAAATTACAGTGTAACGAATTCTTGGATAATTTATTGTCTTTACCAAAATATCCTTAAAATATGGTAATGTCAGAACTTCTCCGCCTTGCCATATTAATTTCTCAGTATATTGGAGATTGCTAAGAACAATATCTACAATTTTTTTATCAATATTTTTTAAAGGCGTTCTATCCTGATGACACATAATACATCTTATATCACATATGTTTGTCAAAATCACCATTATATTTCTAGGTTTGCTGTCCAATATTATCTTGTGGGTTGCAAGTTCGTATTCACTTAACAGTTTATTTGAAAAAAAAGCGTCATTTGAAAAAACAGATTTATATTTTCCATATAATTCTATCGTTTTATCATAATCGCAATTATAATTATGCATTTGCATAGCGTCTATGATTTGATTTGCTTCATCAATATCAAAAACATCTTTGTTATTTAATATACTATCCTTTGTTTTTTTTTGATATTTTTCATTCATATTTTATTTCTCTGATATTTTTTAACATCTTTAAATATTCCCATCGTACAAAAATTTCCGGTTGAAACATTATATTTTTAATATCTGCCAACCCTTTGATTATTTTACATAAAATATATCATAAATTATACAAAATTCTTTAATATTGTTATGGCGGTAATTATTATTAATAGAATTTTTATTTTACAATAAAAAAAAATGGGTAGAGAGGGAATCGAACCCTCACGGCTCTTGCGAGCCTCAGGATTTTAAGTCCTGTGCGTCTGCCAGTTCCGCCATCCACCCATTTCCATGAATTATGTATAATAATGCTCGACAATTATACCATATTATGATAAAACCGCGCAACTAACTAAATTTAATTTGATCTGTTATTGTGTCTTATATCTTTGCCGTTAACCATAAAAATTACGTCTTCGCATATATTTGTGGCGTGGTCGCCGAGTCTTTCAAGTCTTTTTGCTATAGATACAAGGTTCATTGCTCTTATAACTGTACTTCTGTCATTTGTTTCTATCATGTATTCAATCAAATCTTTTAATATTATTCTTTTAAGTTCGTCAACCGCATCGTCTTTTTCTAAAACTTTTTGAGCTAGTTCCGTATCGCTTAAATTAAACGATTCTATACTTTCTTTAACCATTTCAGTAACAATCACTACCATTTTAGGTATATCAATCAACGGTTTTAGTTCCGGATATTCCAACAGTTCAACACCCGTTTCGCATATATTAACCGCTTCATCGCCCATTCTTTCCAAATCGCTGTTAATTCTCATAGCCGAAGTAATAAATCTTAAATCAGAACCTACCGGCTGGTTTAACGCTATAAGTTTTAAGCACGTATCGTCTATAACTATTTCGTCAAGATTAACTTCTCTTTCAATAGAGAAAACATCTTTTGACAATTCTTTGTCTCTCTTGACTACAACATCTATAGAAATTTTTATCATCTGCTGTACTGAACTCGCCATATCAACAAGTTTTTTCTTTAATTCCGTCATTTCCATGTCAAAATGTCTCATTTCTTCCCCCTAAAACGGCTATCTTATAAAAACGTTATTATTGTAGCATTTCGCATAAATTCAAACAACATTTATGTTTGAATTCATTTATTAAAATTTTTTCTGTAATCTGACGATATCTGTCTGCATATATCCAGACATTTGCCGTTGTCCGATTTCAGAATCTGTTTTCTGTATTCTTGCATTGCTTCATTATTCCAAATATCATAAATATTGTTATATTTATCCGTATTTGTTAAATGCGCATATCCGCATGTACAGTGAGGTTTAACCGCATTGTCTTCCTGTATAGTCATTTCATACCAAGGCAAATGGCAAAATAATCCTTTATCGGCGACTGTTTTTTTATCTTTTAAAGATTTTACTGTTTCTTGGCCGTTACAGACGGCATCATTAAATTCAGAAAACACGTCTATTATTTTGATATTATATTCTTGGGCTTTAATATTAGCCTGCTTTATATAATTTTCAATATCTTTTTTATGTTCTTCCGCGATTTTAAGATTTTCATCATCAGTTATACACTTCAAAAAAATAACCGATGTAAATCCGTATTTGGCAGCGAACTCAATAATATCCGGAATTTCTTTATAATTTATTTTCATTATTAAAAAATTAATCTGTAAATTTATTTTACTGCCGTACTTTGTTATATAATAATTTACTTTTTCAAGATTCTCTTTTAATTTATCAAAATTTGCTCCTACTCTTATCTTTTCATACGTTTCTTTTACGACACTATCTATAGAAATTATAAGATTTATATTGTTTTTTAATATTAGTTCTATTATATCCTCACCCACATTTTGAAAATTTGAAGTTATAGTTTGCTTAATCTTTGGAAATTGTAAAGTTTTCAATAATATATCTTTAAAATACGGCAATGCAAGAACTTCTCCCCCCTGCCACTTAATATTTTCTAAGTATTGCAGGTTATTCATAACAATATTTACTAATTTTATATTTATATTTTTTACAGTATTTTTATTTTGATAACACATTATACAATCTAAATCGCAGGAATTCGTTAAAATAAGCATTATGTTTCTCGGTTTACTTTTCAAATTTGTTTTATGAGCAGCTAATTCGTACTCGTTTAAAAAACAATTGGATAAAAAAACATTTTCCGAATATTTTTTATAATATTTTTTATACAAATCTATTGTTTTTTTATACTGTCCGGAAAAATTATACGTTTGCATAATATTTAAAATCAAATCACCTGAATTTTCAAAAATAATTCTATTCGTAAAATATCTGTCTATAACTCCAAATATACCGGCATTAAATTGTATTTTTTTTTCTTTAATCATGCTGATTAAATCATCAATAAGTTTTATTACGTCAATATATTTTTCGTGCAATTCTTCAATTTGACAATTCAATAAAATATCAATTGATTCATTATATTTTCCTTGTTGTTTTTTTACCGCAGCCAGATAATACTTTGAATATTCCCTGATGTTTCCCGATAATGAAGAACCGTTTAACAACACTTGAAATAAATTTTCGGCATCGAAATATTTTCCCGTATAAAAATAACATTTGCCCAAATGAAAAATAACATCTTCATTATCCGGAAAGTTTTTATGCAATTCAGTCAGCGACTGCAAAGCCTCGGCATACATTTTTTTTGATATTTTTTCTTTGGCAAGTTCCAAATCAACCATTTAGATACTCCGTGGATATCCGTTAAAAGAATTATCCAAAACGGCCTGAGACATAATCTTCGGTTTCTTTTTGCGAAGGATTTGTAAATATTTTTTCAGTCTTATCAAATTCTATAAGTCTTCCCAAAAGCATATATCCCGTTTCTTTTGAAATTCTTGCGGCCTGCTGCATATTATGCGTCACTATTACTATCGTATATTTTTCTTTAAGTTCCTGCATCAATTCTTCAATGTGCGCCGTAGCCATAGGATCAAGAGAAGAGCAAGGCTCATCAAGAAGAATCACATGAGGTTTTACGGCAACAACTCTTGCTATGCAGAGCCTCTGCTGCTGTTCAAGAGAAAGGCTCAAAGCGTTACTTTTTAATTTATCTTTCAGATCATTCCAAAGTTCGACATCTTCAAGGCTTTCTTTAACAATCTGGTCCGTTTCGGATTTACTTTTTACTATTCTGTTAATCTGCAATCCGAAGGCTACGTTGTCATAAACGGAAAGAGGAAAAGGATTCGGCCTCTGAAAAACCATTCCGACATTTCTTCTTATTTTATCTACGTCCGCGCCTTCGGCGTAAATGTTATATCCGTTTATCACTACATCGCCCGTAATCCTTACTCCTTCTATTGTATCGTTGATTCTGTTCAAAGTTCTTAAAAGAGTGGATTTCCCGCAGCCCGACGGGCCTATAAGCGCCGTTATCTGGTTTTTTTTAAAATCAATGTTCACGTCTTTAACGGCGTGAAATTTTGTATAGTACAAATTAAGATCTTTTACATGTATCGCAATATCTGTCATTATCCAAACCTTCCGGTTATATAATCTTCCGTTCTTTTATCTTTAGCCGAAACAAACATTTTCGCCGTCTCATCAAGCTCAATCAATTCTCCCATAAGGAAAAAAGCCGTTCTGTCTCCGACTCTTGAAGCCTGTTTAACATTATTTGTTACAAGAACTATCGTATATTTCTGTTTAAGTTTTATCATCGCCTCTTCAACTTTTGAAGTTGAAATAGGATCAAGCCCAGAACACGGTTCGTCGAACAAAATAACTTCGGGCTCAATGGCAAGAATTCTTGCTATGCAAAGTCTCTGCTGCTGTCCGCCGGAAAGTTTTATGGCCGAATGATCAAGCCTGTCTTTTACTTCATCCCAAAGAGAAGCGTCTCTTAAAGCTTTTTCAACAACCGCATCTATTTCACTTTTTTTTGACAGCAAACCTATTCTTTTAGGCGCGTATGCAATATTTTCATATATTGACATAGGCAGAGGAATCGGCATTGCAAAAAGCATTCCGACTCTTGTTCTGAGCAATTCCTGATTCATTTTAAATATATTGTCATCGTCCAAAAATACTTCGCCTTTCCTTGAATAATTGATGTTGTTGTCATTCATTCTGTTTAATGTTCTTAAAAATGAAGTTTTTCCGCTGTTTGACGGACCGATAATCGTAAGTATTTCATTTTTAACGACATTTATATTGAGCGACTTTAAAGCATGCTTGCCGCCGTAAAAACAATTTAAATTTTTAACTCTTATTTTATCTACCATTTTCTGGTTTTCCTGAAATATATTCTTGCCACTATAGCCACAAGACTCATTGACAAAACGAGCATTAAAAGAACGAGCGCTGTTCCGAATATTATATTCTTTGGCATATTTGGTATCTGCGTTGAAATAATGTACAAATGATAAGGAAGCGCCATAACCTGGTCAAACATTGAATTCGGAAGATGCGGAACGTAAAAAGCCGCAGCCGTAAAAAGAATCGGCGCGGTTTCTCCGGATATTCTTGCTATGCTCAAAATGGCGCCTGTCATAATTCCCGGCAGCGCGTTAGGCAAAACGACATAACGTATTGTCTGCCAGCGGCTGACTCCCAAAGACCAGCTTGCTTCCCTGAAAGGATAAGGAACGCTGTTTAAAGCGGCTCTTGATGTCGTAATAATAACGGGAAGCTCCATAATTGAAAGGGTTAACGCTCCCGCCAAAATTGAAACTCCGCAGCCTAAAAGCATAACAAAGATGCCAAGTCCGAAAAGTCCGTAAACGACTGACGGAACTCCTGCCAAATTCACTATCGCAAGTTTTATTATTCTTGTAAGAAGATTGTCTTTGGCATATTCGTTAAGATAAATTGCGGCAAGCACTCCTATCGGAAGCGTAATACATATTGCGCATAAAACTATTGAAAGCGTTCCTATAATGGCAGGGAATATTCCCCCCGCCCTCATACCGTCTTTCGGCATTGAAAATAAAAATTCCCAAGAAATAGCCGAATAGCCGTTTTTAACTATGTTAAAAATAATTATTATAACCGGAATAATAACGAATATCGTAGCTAAAAATAAAACTGAAAACGCCAGTTTTTGCGATAATTTAGGGTTTAATTTTAAATTCATTATTTCCTGTTTTTATTTAAAAATAAATCAGCTATAAAATTTATGATAAACGTTATTGCAAACAATACCAGTCCTATCGCAAAAAGCGCTCTGTAATGAAGACCGCCTTTTACCGTTTCGCCCATTTCGGCCGCAATTGTTGCGGTTAAAGTTCTAACGGGTTCAAATATTGAAGACGGAATATGGGCGGCATTTCCTGTTATCATCATAACCGCCATAGTTTCTCCGATAACTCTGCCTATACCAAGCATAACCGCCGCGATAATTCCCGGCATTGCCGTTTTTAAAACTATTCTTCTTATTGTCTGCCATTTTGTAGCACCTAAAGCATAGGCGCCTTCTTTATAAGACCACGGAACCGACCGTATGGCATCCTCCGAAATGGAAACTATCGTAGGCATAGCCATAAAAGCAAGCATTATTGACCCTGAAAAAGCGGTAAGACCGGTAGGAATATCAAACAACGTCCTTATCACAGGAACAAGCGTAACCATTCCGACAAATCCTATAACGACAGACGGAATAGCGGCCATAAGTTCAACGCCTGATTTTAAAATATCGCGTATCCATGCCGGCGCTATTTCGGCAATATACAACGCAGCCATAATCCCCAGCGGAACCGCTATCGCTATTGCCCCCAAAGTTACAAGAAGCGAGCCGACTATCAAAGACAAAACTCCGTACATAGCCGGATTTGACGTAGGATACCATAATTTGCCGGTTAAAAAATTAAAAATTCCGTACTCTTTAAAAAAAGAAAAACCTTCTTTAAATAAAAAACCAAATATTAAAACAACAAATACTATCGTCAGTATTCCGCATATAAAAACAACTTTTTCCATTATTGAATCTGTTGCATTTCTAAACATTATTATTTCCTGATAGGTACAAAATCCGTTTCAGCGACAATCTTCTGCCCTCTTTCCGATAATGAAAAATCTATGAAATCTTTCGCCGTTTTATCGGGCTGTCCGTTTGTGTATAAAAATAAAGGCCTTGATATAGGATACATTCCTGACTTTACGTTTTCAAGACTCGGATAAACAAACACCGCCGAATTCCAGTTTGATATGCTTAATGCTTTAACATTGTTATTTATAAAACCCATGCCAACATATCCCAAAGCATGCGGATTTTGGTATATCTCGTCAAAAATAGCCTGTGACGACGGCATAAGAAGAGAACTCGGCGAAAACTCATCTTTGTTGTTTTTATCTCCGTGCCTTATAACATGCTCTTTAAAAAACATATGCGTGCCGGAATTGCTTTCTCTTGAAAGAATGACAATTTTTCTGTCTTCTCCGCCGACTTCTTTCCAATTAGTAATTTTGGCCATAAAAATATCCCGCAACTGGTTCATCGTAAGATGATTTACGGGATTATTTTTATTAACTAAAACGGCAAGTCCGTCCAAACCGACTATAAATTCTTTATATTCTATATTTTTTGCTTTTGCGAGTTCTATTTCTCTGTCTTCAGCCTGCCTTGAAGCCATCGCAATATCGCAGGTACTGTTTAAAAGAGCGGCAAAACCTGTTCCGCTTCCTCCGCCCGTAACGCCTATATTGCATTCATTATGCAATTTAACGTACTCTTCCGCCCAAACCTGAACGAGATTTACAATTGTGTCAGATCCTTTTATCTGCATTGCAACGCCGGAAGAAGCATCTTGTCCTCTGGAACAGGATGCAAAAAACAACACCAACAGAAACAATACCTCTCCGTATTTTTTCAAGCGATAAACCTGTTTAAATTATTTGCACATACCGATTCTTTGCGCTCTCTGAAACAACTTGCCTTCCGATTTTATATCCGGAGCTATTATAAGTTCTGCCATCTGCATTTCTTTTATCGTCATAGCGCCTACCGTTCCCATACATGTTCTGAGCGCTCCGACCAAATTTTGGGTTCCGTCGTCAAGACTTGCAGGGCCGTAAAGAATTTCTTCAAGAGATCCCGTTACTCCTACTCTTACTCTTGTTCCTCTTGGCAAATTATGGTGAGGCGTCGCCATTCCCCAGTGATAACCTCTGCCGGGCGCTTCATGCGTTCTTGCAAAAGCAGACCCGACCATAACCGCATCGGCTCCCGAAGCAAAAGCTTTGCATATATCTCCGCCGGAATTCATTCCGCCGTCGGTAATTATTGAAACGTATTTTCCCGTTTTCTTAAAGTAAAAATCTCTTGCGTTTGCGCAGTCAACGGTTGAAGTAACCTGAGGAACTCCTATTCCCAAAACGCCTCTTGAAGTACATGCGGCTCCCGGTCCGACGCCTACAAGTATGGCGGCGCAGCCCGTTTCCATAAGTTCAAGCGCAGCCTGATATGATACGACATTTCCGAGTATTACGGGAATCTTCATTGTTTTCTGGCAGAATTTAGCCAAATCTATCGGCGTATACTGCGTTGCTTTATGTTTAACGGTTATAACCGTACCCTGAGCTACGAATATGTCGGCTCCGGCATCCTGAGCAATCTGTCCGAATTTCTCTGCATTTGCAGGTATGCATGAAACGGCGGCTTTTACGCCGGCCGCTTTTATTTGTTTTACTCTTTCCGTTATTAATTCCGTTTTTATAGGCTCTTTATAAACACTCTGAACAAGCGCGGTGGCTTCTTCAGGGCTTGCGGAGGCTATTTTATCAAGCACTGCCGCCGGATCTTTATATTTTGTCTGAACTCCGTCAAGATTTAAAACTGCAAGACCGCCGAGTTTGCCCATGGCTATCGCAAAATTTACGTCAACCACTCCGTCCATTGCGCTTGCCAAAAAAGGAATTTCAAGTTTAACAGGACCGACTGAAGTGTTTACGTCAACTTCTTCGGGATTTCCCGTTTCGGTACCCGGAACTATTGCAACTTCATCAAATCCGTATGCTCTTCTTGCTTCTCTGTCTCTTCCAATGTAAAAACCCATTTTAAATACCACCTGTTTTAATTTATTATTTTAACTATTTTAATATTTTTAAAAATAAACTGTCAACGAATAAAAACGGTATTTATTCCAAATATTCTTTTAAAGATTTGCATCTGCTGGGATGCCTTAATTTTCTTATCGCTTTTGCCTCTATCTGTCTGACTCTTTCTCTTGTAACGCCGAATTTTTTGCCTACTTCCTCAAGAGTTGAAGGATATCCTACTCCTATACCGTATCTTAATCTTATTATTTCAGCTTCTCTGGGAGTCAAAGAATTTAAGACTTTTTCCAGTTCTATCTGCAGTCTGTACTGATGCGTTTTAGTAACCGGATTAGGGCTGTTTTGATCTTCTATAAAATCTTCCAGTTTTGAATCTTCCTCTTCGCCTACAGGCGTCGCAAGAGATACCGGTTCCTGCATCATTTTCAGTATTTTTCTCACTCTGTCGGTTGACATTCTGAGTATTTTGCCGTATTCTTCGGTGGTCGGTTCTCTTCCCTGATCCTGCTGGAATTTCTTTTTTAATTTCGTTAATTTTGAAATAAGCTCTTTCATGTGGACGGGAATTCTTATGGTTCTTGCCTGATCGGCGATCGCCCTGTTAATAGACTGCCTTATCCACCACGTTGCGTACGTTGAAAATTTAAAACCTCTTTTCCATTCAAATTTTTCAACGGCTTTTGAAAGACCTAAATTCCCTTCCTGTATCAAATCCGACAATTCAAGGCTGCTGATGCCGACGTGTTTTTTTGCTATTGAAACGACCAGCCTGAAATTCGCCTCTATAAGTTTCATCTTGTCTCTGTGTATCACTTCTTCAAGTTCTCTTATTTTTCTGTC
>Ga0302240_1001789_pt1 | contig 16028 bp, 14 predicted proteins | sample AAG_UR_His_MG_FD_193538 | JGI IMG/M metagenome (GOLD analysis project Ga0302240, IMG submission 193538) | Enriched activated sludge microbial communities from anaerobic digester in WTTP, New Holstein, Wisconsin, United States - AAG_UR_His | ecosystem: Engineered > Bioreactor > Anaerobic >... | reverse complement strand
GACTCACCCCGAACAGGCTCTATATGCCCTTCCCTTATGCCGAAATACTCTGCTTTCACTGATACCTGTGATATAAGCCTTCTCCTTGCTTCAACTGAAAAATTCTTTATGGCGGCTTTGTTCATGTTTATCCTCCCAAATAATATTTTTTATAAAACTGTGCCAGAAAACCTCGTCTCCTTGCGGGCGAAGATGAATGGCACACCTGTTTTCAAAAATATTCAAAAGCAAAACCTCTCTAATATTTGACTAAAAATGTCTATTCTATGAGGTAAAGTTTACACGAATTACACAGATTTCAAAGGGAAAAATAAATCCGTGACATCCAGTAATCCATGTCATCCGTAATTGCGAATTAAGTTACTTCCCTATTTAACATAAAGACCGCAGAATTCTCCCCCTATAGTCGGCTAGACTTAGGGGGAGATGAATGCGGAGTTATTGTGATAGTTCAGGTTAATAGCTCTTGTTTTTGGATATACTTTTTTATTATGTCTATCGTTGCTCCCCCTGTAGTTAGAAGACAATAAGCCCTTGTCCAGAGAACAGGCTTCCAATAAAAATTACACAGATGTTTCGAGAAATTTTTCCTCACAAGTCTACTTGAAACAGTTTTGAAATTATTAACAAGAGTAGACATTTTTATATTGGGGTGAGTAGCAAGTAAAAGATGGACGTGGTCTTGTTCACCATTGAATTCTAATAGTTCTATTTCCCATTTTTCTGATAGTTTTTGGAATATTTCTTTGAGGTAAAGAAGTATATCAGGTGTGAAACATTTTCTTCTATATTTAGTAACTAACACCAAATGATAATTCAGATTGTAGACACAATGATAATGAGCTTTTAGTTTCATATAAAATACCTTGATGCTAAATGATATATGAAGTATAATATAACACAGGGAGAGTGTGAAGTCAATGATGAAGAGTTATAAATACCGAATATACCCGGGAAAATCAGAGGAAGGTAAATTAGAAAACACTTTGAGTATGTGTCGCCATCTCTATAACTGGTCCCTCAGAGAAAGGAATAATAACTATCAGTTATGGAAACAGGCCAAGACCATAGAGAAGAGTATTAATGTTGAGGTAGATAAAAAGGTCATTTTCTCCTCTCCAATGGGACAGTTCTTCTATAAAAGAGGGAATGAAGCTATATCGGTAAAGACCCTTACCAGAATTGAAGGTATATTGGGAATTATGTTTTCTTCTACCTGGGAGAATGTGCCGAGGAATATAAATTATAATTATCAGCAGGATAACTTATCTTCCTTAAAAGAAGAACGTCCCTGGTTTAAATCTGTTCATTCTCAGGTATTACAGGATGTCCTGGGGAGAGTAGATGAAGCTTACGAAGGGTTTTATAATGAGGGAAAAGGTTATCCGAAATATAAGAAGAAAGGTCAGTATTCATCAATAACCTATCCACAAAATATTAAATTTCCAAAAGAAGATGAAAAAACCCCTGGTAAATATAAAATAAACGTATCAAAAATAGGAGAAACAAAAATAGTCTATCATAGACATATGCCCAAAGTTGCAACAATAAAAACCCTGACAATAGAGAAAGATGGAGGTAAGTGGTTTGCCTGCTTCTCCTGTGAGTTAAAACATACTCATATAGAGCCTGAGCAGGACTTATCAAAATCAATCGGTATAGATATGGGCTTGATTGACTTTTATTACGGTTCTGATGGGTCACATGTGGAAGTTCCAAAGTATCTTCGTAAGAGTGAAAAGAAATTACAAAACCTCCAGAGGAGATTCAATAATGAAGAGAAAAGGACAAAGAGATGGTATAAGCTATTAAAATCCTTACAGAAAGTCCATTATAAAGTAAGAAGTCAGCGAGAAGATTTTCTTCATAAAGAAGCAAATAGATTACTTAAGGATTTTGATATCATAATTTACGAAGACCTGAATATACAGGGGTTAAAGAGAAGGCCAAAACCGAAACAGGATGAAGGTGGTAAATATCTTCCCAATGGTGCAAGTGCAAAATCAGGTTTGAATAAATCAATCTCTGATGTTTCGTGGGGTAAATTCTTTGAGATACTTAAATATAAAGCCCTTGTAAGAGGAAGAACTCTTAAGGCAATAGACCCAAAATATACAAGCCAGATATGTTCTCAATGTGGAAGTATGGTAGAAAAATCTCTATCTATGAGGACTCATATATGTCCTGTTTGTGGTCTAATAATTCCGAGGGATTATAATTCAGCACTCTATATAAAAAGACTCGGGCTGGAGTCTTTGAGTAAGGTTACTCAAGAAGCCCCCGCTATATCGTGAAGCGATAGCTGAACGATTAGCGGTGGGAGCAGTCACAGAGTACTCTCCTATTATCCCAGACTCAGTAAGCCTGAATTCTGCTTCCTTCACATCGGAAGAATTTGTCCCCACAAAAACTTTAAAATCTCCCTTCTCCACTCCGTAAGACATATCCCTTCTGTAGAAGGCAAGATCCTTTGCAGTAATTTCAAAGGTCACAGTTTCCGATTTACCTGCCGGTATATTAACCTTTTTAAACCCTCTGAGTTCCTTTACAGGTCTTGTGACACTTCCTACGAGATCCCTTATGTATAATTGAAGTACCTCTTCTCCATCGAATTTACCCGTATTTTTAACAGTTATAGTTACGTTAAGAGTATCATTGAGGCCTATTTCTTTTTTATCCAGACTGATGGAAGAATATTCAAAGGTTGTATAACTCAGTCCATAGCCGAAAGGATAAAGAGGAGTGTTTGGGATATCCAGATATTTGGATGTATATTTATTCTGCAGATCCATGGGACGGCCCGTATTTTTCATATTATAATAAAGTGGTATCTGTCCTACACTTCTCGGGAAAGTGACAGTAAGTTTTCCTGAAGGATTATAATCTCCAAAGAGGACATCTCCTATGGCATTTCCTGTCTCTGTTCCCAGGAACCAGGTTTCCAGAATAGAATTCATATTTTCTTCTTCCCAGGAAATTGTAAGAGGCCGGCCATTCATAAGAACCATTACTATGGGTTTTCCTGTTTTCTTAAGTTCCATAAGAAGTTCTTTCTGAACGCCCGGAAGGTCAAGACAGGAGCGACTTGCAGCCTCTCCGCTCATATCGGCACTTTCTCCCACTACCACCACTACCACATCGGATTTATTCGCCACTTCCACTGCTTTTTCAAAACCCCTTTTATCACTTCCTGTTATATCACAGCCCTTTTCATAAAGAATTTCAGTGGAGGAAGACACTTTTGACTTTATCCCTTCCATAACTGAAACAGCTTTAGTCCAGTCTCCTGCAGCACACCAGGAACCCATGAGGTTCTTTTGATCATCTGCAAGAGGACCTATAAGAGCAAGAGTTTTTATATCTTTTTTAAGAGGAAGAAGTTGATTTTCATTTTTCAGTAGTACTATGGACTTTTTAGCCACATCTCTTGCAGTATTACGGTACTCGGAAAGCATGACATAATCTTTTTCTCTTTTTTCATCACAGTATTTATAAGGATCCGTAAAGAGTCCTTTTCTGTATTTCATCTCCAGAATTCTTCTTACTGAAGTGTCTATCTCCTGAACAGATACCTTACCTTCTTTTACAAGTTCAGGGAGATATTTATAATATAAGGCGCCCTCCATATCCATATCAAGACCTGCCTTGAAGGCAAGAAGAGCAGCCTCTTTTTCATCTGCCACTATACCGTGATTAAGCATTTCGTTAATCGAAGTATAATCTGACACAACAAATCCCTTAAATTCCCATTTATCTCTCAGAAGGTCTGTAAGAAGATATTTATTACCTGTACAGGGCACACCATCTAGCTCATTAAAGGCACTCATAAAGGTGCAGACACCTTCATCCAGGGCTCCTTTAAAAGGAGGTAAATAGGTAGACCAGAGTTCTCTACAGGAAATATCCACGGTATTGTAATCCCGGCCTGACTGGGCTCCCCCGTAAGCACAATAGTGTTTTGCACAGGCAAGAACCGAATCGGCTGCAGAAAGGTCTTTACCCTGGAAACCTTTTACCCTTGCTCTGGCGATAAGTGTTCCCAGATAAGTATCTTCACCGGAACCTTCACTTATTCTTCCCCACCTGGGATCACGGGCTATATCTACCATAGGAGCAAAGGTCCAGTGAATACCTTCAGCAGAAGCTTCTATAGCGGCAATTCTCGCACTTTTTTCTATGGCAGAAAGATCCCAGGAACAGGATTCTCCAAGAGAAATAGGAAAGATTGTCCTGTGACCGTGAATTACATCATAGCCGAAAAGAAGAGGTATATGAAGCCTCGTTTCCTCTACAGCTATCTTCTGTAAATCACAATTATATTTTGCCGTATAAGCATTGAAAATTGATCCCACCTTACCGCCTCTTATATCCTCTTGATAATTACTTCTCATAGTAGGGCCTGTTACATCCCAGTCACTGGTATAAAGGGTAAGTTGACCGATCTTTTCCTCAAGAGTCATCTCTTTTATTAAAGAATTAATCACCTTTTCCATATTTGAGTCATCCTTCCATGCTGCTCTGTCCTCATAGCTTAAGGAGACTGCTATGGTATAGAAACAAAATACTGCAAAGAGTAAAACAAATGCGACTTTTTTCATTAAAAAATTCACCTGACTTTCTTCCTTAATTTAAGGAGCCTTCTTTCAGAGGACTATAAATTATTTATCCTCCATACCCGCATATTCCTGTTCTGGGAGAATTAACTACAGGAAGTAAAATGCCGCATGCATGCTCTTTAGAACAACCCTCACAGATAGGGCCACAGGAAGAGCAAATAACTGCTGCTATTTTTTTATCACACTGATAGCATATCATCTCAGGAGGATCATTTCTTGCCATAACCTTAACAGATTTTCCCTTTACTTCACCCTTATATTCAGATAAGACCTTCAATTTCAACTCTGTTGTAGAACCGAAATCATATTCATGAGTAAACACCATACCGGGAGTGAGTAAGTCTGAAAGTTTAATCTCCATATCTTTATATCCCGTATAATCATCAGGATAAGACACATAAGAGTTTTTCCCCAGCCTGAAAGCACTCAGATGTCCACAGCATTCAAGCCATATATCCCTCAAAAAATTATCCAGATCCTTAAGTTTTGCAGTAACAGGAATTCCTATATGAAGCCAGTATATTTTACCACAATCAACAAGGATATGAAAACATTTTTCCCCTTTCTTTTTCTCAAGAATTTTTTTTCTTTCTTTGCATGTTTCAAGATGTTTCCACATACCTGATTTCGAAAATATTTTATTACAATAAGTACATTTACCTTTTGTTACACGTGGTGTCATATAAAATTCTTCCTTTTTTTTCAATTATTCAATTTCCGCAATCCCAGAATTGCCGCCCCGAAGGCCCCTGTAAGTTCCGGCTCTTCCGGCACATTTAACTTTATATTGAGAGACCTTTCAATTGCTCTTACGACTCCTCTATTTCTGGCAACTCCTCCTGTCATTGTCACCTCAGGTCTCATGCCGACTCTTTCCACAAGCCCGAGTGTTCTCTCTGCCACACCTCTGTGAAGTCCCCTTATTATATTTTCCTTTGACTCCTTCTCAGCCATAAGGGAAATGACTTCTGACTCGGCAAACACCGTGCATATACTGTTTATGGAGATATTCTTTTTAGCCCTTTCATCATATTCTGCCAGATCTTCTAAAGGCACATTCAGTGTCCGTGACATCATTTCTATAAATTTTCCTGTCCCTGCTGCACATTTATCATTCATAACAAAATCAAAGGGTTTACCTTTCTCGTTTATTGAGATAATCTTGCTATCCTGTCCTCCTATGTCTATAACCGTTCCGGTACCGGGGAAAAAGTGATTCGCTCCGGCACCGTGACAGGTTATTTCCGTTATCTTTTTATCAGAACATATGAGACTCTCTCTGCCATAGCCTGTAGAGACAATATACTTTATATCTTCTCTTTTAATATTGAGTTGTGTTAAAAGTTCTTCAATCATAGTATTTACGAGTTTATCAGGATCTGTATCGGAAGTTCTGCACAGACCGGAGAGAAACTTACAATTTCTGTCTATTATGACACACTTTGTACTTCTTGAACCTAAATCCACACCGAGAAGGTATTCCATATTTATCTACCTCACTCAAAGAGTTCCAGAAAAGCTTCCAATCGGGTTTTAAGCTGTCCCTCTGAATAATTTCTGCTGTCTATACAATCACCGGAAAGGTCCAGAAAAAGTATATTTTTCTCTTTAAGAACATCTTTAATCACTCTTAACCCTCCATTACACTTTCTGCAGCTCAGGTGAGAAAAATGTATTACTCCCGCTACATCATAAAAGTCACAGAGAGAAAGTATCTTCTCCAGTCTGTTCTGAACAGAACCACAGAAAGGGGAAAGGAAAATCCTTTCGGCCATGCTCTCCAGAGGGTTTTCCTCTGATACTTCTTTCCAGTAGATATTATTCATTTCTTCAAAGACAACAGATACCCGGCCATTTTTCTCCAGAACCTCTGTAAATTCCTCCTTATAAAAGGGAGTAAAATGAAGCCAGAGTATTTTCACTAAATCTTTCGAAGGTCTCCAGGAACGGGCTTTCTCCTTCAGTTCTCTGAGTAGAATCTCAGAAATCCTTACCCCTTCGGAAGAACCGTAAAAAAGACTGAAATTAAAAAGGCCAAAAACAGGTTTATAGCCCATTATTCCGGGATATTCCCTTCTTAATTCCATAACTTCCATCATATTTTTTCTCAGGCTATTTGAATATTTAATCGACTCTGAGAATTTTTCTTCTGAAAATTTCTTTCCTGAATTAACCTCAAGCCATTTTATAAGTTCTGAAAGCTGTTCTTTTACGTAAAGAAGACTCTCTTCTGTTTTAGTAAAAGGAACATCCAGATAAAAATGGGACGTACCTGAGATTTTAGAATAAAACTCACCGATTTTCCTTATGGAATCACATACTTCCGAGGAAGTGACTATCATTTCAGGAACCGGTATCAACCCGCTCCTCACTGCTCCTGCAGCACATTTGTGAAAAGAACAGAGTTCTCTCGTTAATCCCGCACATTCCATAAGAGAAATCAGCCTGTTTGAGAGATTCATTTTAGCCAGTATGGAAGATGTCATTTCAATTACAAAGGGAGAAATATTCATGGAATGAAATATTTCCGTAGGGAATAAAATACTCTGCCATACGGAGCTTTTATTACTATCCAGTGTATCTGTATAAAGATTGATACTGGCAAGAGTTAAATGCTTATTGTATTTGAATCTCCGATCTATTTTAAGAGGGAGAAAAGCCGAAAGGAGAATTTTAAATAATAGAGGATGGCGATGAAGGATTTCTATAATTTTTAATTGATTCATTTGTCTTCCTCCAGCATTTCTATAAAAGCCTCTATTCTGCTCTTTATCTGTCCTCTGCTTTTTACAGGATAATCTCCTTCTATTATGAGAACAGGTATCTTCTCTGAACGAAGTTCTGAAGCTATCATATGTGTTTCCCAGGAAAATATATCACAGAATTTAATTATATAAAATATAATTCCTTTTATAGAATAATCTGTGATTATTTTTCTTATATAATTTAACCTCTCCTTATAAGAATCCGCTCTTCTGGCACATGGAAACTGCGTGATATAACCCTCAGCTAAAGCTTCAAGAGAAGGCTTATTGCTCTCTACAAATTTATTAAAGGTTCTTAAAAAACAGAAATCTTCATATATAACTCTTGCTTTAGCCTCTTCTATAATCTTTATGAGAGTCATATCTTCCATAACACTTCCCGAAAGCATAAGGGCCGGTAATTTCTTTTTCCCTTTGTAAAAATTATCTTTCTTATCCAGAATTTCCTTTAACTTGATATTAAGCTGAAGAGGTGAGGGATAGTTTAGTATTATCTCCATAAGCTGAGAAGAAGGAAGATAAAAATCCTCTTCCTTCCTGAGAAGATTTATTTCTCTTAAAAGGTGTCTGCTTATGTTATATAAAAGAATGGATTCTTTTAATTTTTCCTCTGTAATTTCATATTCTATAAACCTTTCAAGAGCGACTTTAAGAAGAAGTAATTCTTTTAAAAAATAAGCCAGTGCCGAAACATCATTCTTCCTGGGAACAGAAAGAAGGTGAATAAAAGAAAGCGGTATATAACTTTTCCATACATCATATAATCTCTCCATAGCATCACAGGAGTTAATAAAAATCACACCGGCAAATCTGCCGGGGTTCAGGGTAAGGCCTTCATTAAGACAGTTTCTTGCAAACATACAGAAATTACCGGGAAAATAACTGTAAGATTTATCGGCAAAATCTCCGAGACCATTCAGACGGTAAGGAATTAACCCTGCTGCAGAAATAAGTTCAACAGGAACATGACAGCAAAAATAAGCCATATTTTTCTTATCCAGAAATAATCACCTGCTTTATTCTAATTAGATTCGAATGTATTACCAGGATGTAGAATTTAAAAATTCCAGCTCTTCAAAAAGAATATCATAAATATATGCGAAAATAAAGGATCTGAAAAATTTAATTCATTTCATACCCGAGATTCTTGATATTTTCTTTACTCTTACAGGAAGGGTCAAAGAAGAATTTGGCATAGGAATCAGGAAAAATACTCTCCAATAGTAGAATAATCTTATAATTAACTTACTTTATTTCACAGGATTATAACATTCCCATAGAATCCATTCTTTCTCATTATTATAATAAGTCACTGTAAGTTCCAACATTATAAACTTATTCTTCCAGATATAATAAATATCTCTTCTTCCATCATCTGAGAGAGGGATTTCTTTTGTTTCATGAGGAGATCCATATTGAGCAATGAAAGAATCTCTTATTTTTTTTACTTCTTTTTCACTCTTTATATAAGGACTCTGGAAAAGAATCTGGTTAACTCTGTTCTTCTCATCAAAGTAGATGGTACCTTTCCAGCCCTTTTTATCCAGTGTAAGATAAATATTTCCTGTTTTATGAAACATTTTTTCTTCAAAAGAAATTGAAGCTTCTTTAAGAGCTTTTTTCACTTCCTCTACAGTCATATTCATTTTTACCACATTCCATCCACGGAAAGCTTCAAAATTTTCTTTACTATTACAAGGAGAATTTAAGATTATGTTTAAAATAACAAAAATTAAAATAATATATTTTATCATAAATAAAACCGCCTTTCTTAATAACTATAAAGAGGAGTAATTATGTTTTTTGCCTTTATCTTTCTGATTTTTATAACATTTCTTTTAATTCGCTTTCGATTGATTAAAGTATCAGATAAAAAAGAATTTCTTTCTTTATTACCAGTAGTTATTATTATGGACTTATTTTTTCACTTCCTTTCTATTTTTTATCTCTTCACAAAAGATAAATTAATTTCTTATACAGTAACTCCTATTATATCATCAATAAAGGAGTTTGAACAATCAAAAAAGGGTGAAAAATTAATTGTACAATGTAAAGTAAGTAAGACAATGCCCTTTATTTATGAAAATTTTGTCTCATAAACAGATTCCCTTTGATGATAATGATGATTTTGTAGTAAGAAAAACTCCTCCTCTTGAACTTGAACTTGAGGAGGGGAAAATAAATTTGAGTAATGAAGATTATAAAGGAAAAAGCAACGGCAGAGACTATTGTTACAGATTATGTGGCAGGTATGACTGACCTTTATGCACTGGAATACATGAAACAGATTACTCTGCCTTCACCTATAGTTTTTAATATTAATTAGCTATTGGCTATCAGCTTTTAATAATTTATCAACCTGACTTCATTTAAGGCTAAAAAGTGAAAAGTCCTATAATATTAAATTATTGATTAAATTAATAGTAATTAAAATTAGAGATAAAATATTTTTCTATATATATTTGACAATAAAGATATAATAGTTGATATTATGAGTAAACTATTATAAAAAATTTTCTCTAAAATAAATTGACTTATATGAAAATATTAAGTATAATAAAAAGTATAAAATACTCATTTATAAGGAGGTAATTCAATTCATGAAAAATCATAAGTCTCTAACGATTATATTAATAGTATATTTAATAGCAATTGCGACAGCAGGCTATATTTATGGTGCCGGTGAGAAGAAGGATATAGTGGATACGGCAAAAGCTTCAGATTCCTTCAAAACCCTCGTGAAAGCTCTTGAATCAGCAGGTCTTGTAGACACATTAAAGAGCAAAGGTCCTTTTACGGTATTTGCTCCTACTGATGAAGCCTTTGCAAAACTCCCGAAAGGCACACTTCAAGATCTGTTAAAACCTGAGAATAAAAATAAATTGAAATCTATTCTCACTTACCATGTAGTATCAGGAGAGGTTTTTGCAAAAGATGTGGTAAAACTTTATAAAGCGAAATCACTTCAGGGCCAGAAAATTACTGTAAAGGTAAAAAATAAAGTTGTTATGGTTGATAATGCAAAGGTTGTAAAGACAGACATAAAAGCAAGTAATGGTGTAATCCATGTTATAGATACAGTAATCATGCCTCCTCCGAAGGCTATAGAACCAGACTGTGGTGGCTGAAGATAATCTTAATTCAGGAGTTTCCTGATTGACTACATAACAGGCAATAGAAAACTTCTGTTGCCTGTTAAATTTTTTATTACTCTGCTATTTATTAAAGAGAGCTCTCTGCTCACTGTTCACTGTTCATTCTAACAGACATGACAAAAAAGTTATACTTCTGCTGTTTATTATCTTTATTACCAACAAAAGACCACATCTCGTCACATTGTATTCTTAAGGGCTCTTTTTTTTATCTTAATTTTCACTTCCTGCTCTATAGCAGAATATTTTTTATTTACATAATTTTGCAACTACTACTCTGAAACGTCAGTAACTCTTGCTATACCTTCTTTTTCAGTACAATCTTGTATATATTTAAAGGAAATCTCTATAAGTAAAGAGAATTATATCATTACATATTTTCCAAGAAGGACATGGATTAATGTATCAATATCCGGAAAAATTTGAGAATTTCCTGGTAACGTTCCTTGAAAATTAGTGGCGGGAGAGGAGGAGTTTATGTCAGACTTTCATAGGCCGGAGGATGTTTATAAAGAGGCGGACAGAAATCTATCTCCTTTATCAATAATCTCTGGCCCCTCTGTTAATTTTAATCCAATAATGTCGGAATATCGTTCAAAAGCCAGGGGGTTTCTTAAAGAGGCTGAAAAATACACTGTCAGAATTTATGGTTCCACTGTGGTGGCTCTTGAAACTTCATACAGAGGAGTATGGAACGGATCAGGATTTGTTGTACACATAGATAAAGAAAATAACTGTGCTTTTGTCACAACAAATAAACATATCATAGGAGACGGTATAAGTTCCCTTCAGATAAGCTTCAAGGACGGAGAAAGACTTCCTGCTATTCCCGTATATATAGATCCCATATATGACTTCGGTGTATTAAAATTCAAACTCACAGAAGTGGGAGTTCCTCCCGATATTATACCGGCAGAACTCGGGTTTTCAGATAAAGTAGATGTGGGACTTCCTGTGGGAACTTTCGGCAATCCTGTAGGACTTGAATACTGTGCTACAGAAGGGATTATTTCCAGTGTAACCAACAGGCCGGGAAGTTTTGTGGGAACCTTTCTTCAGACTGATGCCGCTATAAACCCCGGTAACAGCGGAGGACCTCTCATATCACTGGAAGATGGCAAAGTTATAGGGGTAAATACGGCAACAGGCTATAATGTTGCAGGAATAGGATGGAGTCTTGCTATAGATCAGTTAAAACCTCTTATAGAAGAAGTAATAAAAGGTGATATACCCTATTCGGGTCATATGGGATGGACAGGTCTTCTAGTAAATGAAATAAATGTAGATAGAGCAAAGGAAGATTTCGGAGCGAAGTTCAGTTTTCCTCTACCCAGAAAGGCTCTCATAATAACAGGGATTTTACAGGAAAGCCCCGGTGAAAAAAGTGGTTTTAAAAAAGGAGACATAATACTCTCTGTAGATAACAGTGTACCTGTAGATGGTGCTGATTTCTCGGTAAAAATGAGAAGTATTGCCGAAAAAATCACTGACTTCCTTGTATGCAGGCTGGGACAGGAAATTCATCTTAAAGTAAAAGCCCTGGATGGAGGTATACTCAGACCGGAATCATATGTCACTTTTGCAGGAATGGTAATACAGCCCAGTACTCCCACAGTTTATGAGTGGTATTATTCCTGGATTACTCCTGATTGTGTTTATATAACCGATATACTTGAAGGAACTTCTGCCCAGACATGGGGAGCCAGAAGAGGAGCTGTCACCGGTCTCGTGATAAAACTCACCTATTATAGAATCAGATCTCTTCAGGATTTCTGGAATGCCATAAAGGATGTAAAACCTGGCCAGCCTGTTGAAATCTTCTATCTGACCGATAACTGGGGATCAATAGTTAAAGTGGTTTATTATTCTGACCATGAAGCCCCGGAATGGCATGATGTAAGTTCTAAAAAATAAATTCAATAATTAATTTATTAAAAACACTCTAATTCCCCCGTAAGCTGACTGCTGACTGCTGACCGCTGATAGTTTTTAAAAAATCTTGACAACATTAATCTGTTATGGTATTCTAATTAACATTATTTAGAAGTTCTAACTATTTTAAGTTCTAACTATTTTAAATTCTAACAAAGAGGAAATTTACAAACTTTCTGACAGGAATTTCCCGGAAGCAGTAATATATTAATTAATATAGAAGGGTGACCTTATGGAACAACCAGAGGAACAGTTGGCCGAAGAAATATATAATACCATTACTGCCGGCAGTTACAAAATGGATAGAATAACCTTAAACAATCTTGTCAAAAGGGGCGGTAAACTTAAGAACTTGAGTTTATCTCAATTAAATGTCCTGAGCTTTTTAGAATCCCGTGAGTATGTCATAATGAAAGACATAGGGAAAGAACTGGAGATTAAGCCCAGTTCAGTCACTAATTTAGTGAATAGACTCATAAAGGCAGATTTAGTAGAACGCTCCTACGATCCTCACGACAGAAGAATAATAAAAGTAAATTTATCTGAAGAGGGTAAAGCTCTAATTGAAGAAGTGAGAAATGCTAACAGAAAATACTGGGAGAAAATACTAAAAAAAATAGAGAAAACAGAATATGAGGAAATATTAAGGGTTCTTAAAAAACTTCATAAGATTTTATGTGAAACTATAGAAAAGTGAGAAGTGAGAGGAAAGAATAACATCTCTCACCTGCCACTTATTCGTCAGTAACTCAGTAATTTTACAGATAAAGAAAGTCAGTTTTTATGTATAAATTTAGAAAAGTATCAATTATAGTAATATTAATTTTACTTTTAACATGTCTGAAAGTTTTTCCTCAGGAAAAAGCTATAAATTATACCATTGAAGAAACTATTACTACTGCTATTAAAAACAGTCTTCTCCTTGCAGGTATAGAACAGGATATAATGGCATCCCAGTCAAGAGTTTCTCAGGCAGAAACAGGATATTATCCGGGTTTTTTGTCAAAAGCTTATTATTCGCGAGTCCACCCTCTTCCTTCATTTAATATGGGAGGGGAAGAACTTGAATTAGGAGAACCGGATCAGGCACAGATTATCTTTAATCTCAATTATTTAATATATGACGGGGGACTTACTCCAAATCTTACAGATGAGAGAACTTTTGTAAAGGAAAGTCTGATTTTAGAGAAAGAAGCTTTGAGGCAGGATGTGATTTTTAATGTAATAGAAGCTGATTACAATGTTTTAAAGGCACAGGCTCTCTTTAATGTATTTGAGAACAATCTGGCCACGGCTCAGGAACAGCTTAAAAGGGCCAATGCTTTTTATAGAGAAGGTCTTGTCCCTATGGCAGATGTCTTAAATGCTAAAGCACAGGTGGCAAATGCAGAACTGGATATAATAAAAGCAAAAAGTAATATTGAACAGACAAAATTATTACTTAAACATGCTATGTATATACCTCTTACAACTCAGATTGAATTAACAGTTCATATACCGGCCTGTGAATCTCTGAGAGCAGATGTCACTTATATTACAAACCTGGCATATAAAAACAGACAGGAGATTAAAAAAATGGAAACCCTGGTCCTTGCCCAGAAATCAGCTATTGAAGTAGCAAGAAGTCAGGGGAAACCGAATGTATATTTTAATTTCGATTATGTTCCTGCCAGTTCAACTATCTTTACTCCTTCAAACAGTATAACAGCTACTGTAGGAACAACCATACCGATCTTTGACAGAAATCTTACGAAATATAAGGTAGAAGAGGCAGAAGCAAATTATGAAAAGTCAGAGGTTTCTTTAGAAAATGTAAAAACTCTTATAGAGCTTCAGGTACAGCAGGCCTATATTGAACTTATAAAAGCAGAAGAAGAAATGGTAAAGGTAGAAGAAACCCTGAAAGCATCAGAGAAAAATTATAAAGTGGCATCACTCAGATATAAAGAAGGTATTGCTCCTTTCCTGGAAGTTACTGATAGCAGGGCTTTACTTACAAGAGCCGAAGCATCCAGGGTACAGGCTCAATATAACTATTTTATTGCCGTAGCCAGAATCATAAGAAGTGCCGGATTACTTCCGGAGAATGGAAATCTCTATAATATAAAATTGATAGATAATTCAGACGGGAAGGAGTAAAGAGGCCTTATGCCTTATATAAAAGATGCATAAAAAAATATTAATTCTCATAATGCTCCTGTTATTTATATGCAGTTGTAAGGAGAAAAAAGAAGTAACGAGAGAAGAACTCCATAAAAAAGAGGGTATTCCTGTGGAAGTGGTAATGGTAAAAAAAGGGGATATCCTTATAACGGTAATGGCAAGCGGAGAATTGAAAGCAGATGATGATATAACAGTAAGTACAAACAATAAAGGAACCATAGAAAAAGTCTCTGTAAAAGAAGGTCAATATTTAACAGCAGGGCAACTTATAGCAGTAATAGACCCGGTGGATCTTCAGGATCAGACTTCTCAGGCTCAGTCTGCCCTTAACAGTGCAGTTTCAAGACTTTCCCAGGCACAGAGTAATGCCATACTCCTTGATGATCAGGTGGAAGCTTCAATAAAACAGGCAGAAGCCGGAGTAAAAGGAGCTGAAGCACAGTATATTCAGGCACAGGCTGCCCTTAAAGCCGCGAAAGAAAATCTTTCCCTTGTGGAAGAAGGTGCCAGGAATCAGGAAATTGCCAGAGCAGAACAGGCCCTCATACAGGCAAAAGCAAATTTAGAACAATTAGAGATAGATCTCGGCAGAGCTAAAAGACTTTATGATGAAGGAGCCATATCAAAACAGAACCTGGAAGTAGCCCAGCTTAAATATAATGTGGCCCTTGCTGAATACAGATCAGTTGAGGAACAGGTTGATCTGGTAAAGGAAGGTGCAAGAACACAGGAAAAAGAAGGGGCAAAACTGAAGGTTGAAATGGCACAGGCTGCCCTGGACACAGCAAGGGCAGGACTCGAACAGGCAAAAGAGTTACTTAATATTCAAAAATCAAAGAGGACTCAGGTAAAGGTGGCTTATGAGGCTGTTGAGGTTGCCAGAGCAGATATGGAACAGGCAAAGGCAAATCTTGCCATAGTAAAGAGAAATCTCCAGAAATCTTTTGTTAAAGCTCCTTTTGCCGGATATGTTACAAAACTTTATGTAAAAGAGGGAGAATATACGAATAATCCCGGCACAACATCTTTAATAGACATGTTTAACCCTTCCACACTCTATTTCGAGGGAATAGTTTCTGAAAAAGATATTCAGAATATAACTAAAGGATTGACTGTTACAATAAAAATAGATGGAGTTACCGGTAAAACCTTCAGCGGTTATATAAAAGACATTATTCCTCTTGCTTCTGAGAGCAGGCAGTTTACGGTAAAAATAACCTTAAATGAGACGAAAACGGATTTAAAGCCGGGAATGTTCGCCAGGGGCGAAATACTTCTGGCATCCCACAAAGATATTCCTGTGATACCTGATAAATGTATAAAAACACAGGATGATAAGACCTATGTTTTTATAGTGAAAGACCTTAAGGCAGTGAGAAAAGATATAGTAAAAGGCCCGT
>Ga0302240_1001787_pt1 | contig 16036 bp, 11 predicted proteins | sample AAG_UR_His_MG_FD_193538 | JGI IMG/M metagenome (GOLD analysis project Ga0302240, IMG submission 193538) | Enriched activated sludge microbial communities from anaerobic digester in WTTP, New Holstein, Wisconsin, United States - AAG_UR_His | ecosystem: Engineered > Bioreactor > Anaerobic >... | reverse complement strand
TGAATCCACATTCTATATTTCTTTCTGAGGAAGGAATATTAAAACTTATAGATTTTGGTATTTCCAAAGAATATGAAATTGAAGGTAAGACAAGAGATGTAGCTAAAGTTATGATACCTCATTATTCCCCTATAGAACAGCATAGTGGCGGGACTGACACAAGATCTGATATTTATTCACTCGGTGCCACTCTGTATTATTTAATAACTAAAGAACCCCCTATGGATTCTTTAACCCGTTCTTTTGAAGATGAACCTATGAAAACCTGTAAAGAAATTAATCCTCATATTTCACTTGAGTTAGATGGAATTATAATGAAAGCTATGGAAATGTCGAGAAAAAATCGTTATCAGAATATTGAAGAAATGAAAGCTGATTTAGCGTGTCTTTTAGAGTTATTGAAAGATGATAATTATTTTCCTCCTGAGGATGAAGAAGTTCCAGTTATTACTGATTTATCAGGTGAGCTTTCTCCAGAGGAATCACGGGAGTTCATTAAAGAAGAGCCTGACACTGGCGGTGTAACTTCTATGGATGATTACGTTGAAACACCTATTCAGAATGTTTATGTTGCTACAGATGGGATTACCGGGGAAAAGGCTTTTAGCAAAGATATTTCTCTCTCTGTTGATACATACCGAGGGAGAGACTCTTATAAAGATGAAGTCAGTCCTGTTATACCTTCAGAAGTGCCTTTAGAAGAGGAGAGAGACTACTCCAGTCATGTTATATCTTCAGAAGTGTCTTTAGAAGAGGAGAGAGACTACTCTTATAAAGATGAAGTCAGTCCTGCTATACCTTCAGAAGTGTCTTTAGAAGAGGAGAGAGACTACTCCAGTCCTGTTATACCTTCAGAAGTGCCTTTAGAAGTGCCTTTAGAAGAGGAGAGAGACTACTCTTATAAAGATGAAGTCAGTCCTGCTATACCTTCAGAAGTGCCTTTAGAAGAGGAGAGAGACTACTCTTATAAAGATGAAGTCAGTCCTGCTATACCTTCAGAAGTGTCTTTAGAAGAGGAGAGAGACTACTCCAGTCCTGTTATACCTTCAGAAGTGCCTTTAGAAGAGGAGAGAGACTACTCTTATAAAGATGAAATCAGTCCTGTTATACCTTCAGAAGTGCCTTTAGAAGAGGAAGTGAAAGAGGAATTACTAACCCGGGGAATAGAAGAAAAAGGAGAAGAAGAAAAGATAAGTTTTGAAGAAAGGATTCACGAAGTATTGGAACCTTTATCTCATATCTCTGATAAATTAGATGAAAACCTTTCGGTTAATAGAGAAATAAATATAGAAGAAGTTATCCCACTGCCTACTAAAGGCAGGTTAATAAGAGAGAGATATGAAATAATAGAATTACTTAAAGGTCGTCATCTTACAAAGGTTTATAAGGGCATAGATATGAAAAGACATGTTCCTGTAATTATAAAAGAATTTTTTCTGGATAATGTCTTAAAGCCAGAAAATGCAAAAGCCCTGGATTTTATTTATTCAAAAATAGAGTTAATCTTTAAGCTTTTCCATCCGAATCTACCTGTCTTTGAGGAATTTTTTGCTTATGAAGATAAAGATTATCTTGTTATGGAATATATAGACGGTGAAACTATGAAATCTATTATTGAAAATAGTAATGTCCTTCCACCGGTTGATTTAGTATTAGAATGGGCTCTTCAACTCTGTGGTGCTTTAGATTATTTACATAGTAGAGAGGCCGGGTCTATTATTTTTAGTGCTCTTTCACCGGATAATATTATCAGGGATATGGCAGGCATACTTAAACTGGTAGATTTTGGTATATCAAAATTATATGTTCCTCCTGAAAGTATTCTTCTTGGAACAGAAGACATAAGCATAAATTTTTCTTCTCCTGAGGAATATAATGGTCAGCTAGATACACGGAGTGATATATATTCATTGGGAGCAATGCTCTATTATTTGCTGACAGGGAAAGTACCTCCTGATGCAGGAGATAGAATGATATGGAACCTTTCCTTTCAACCCGGTGAGTTTAATCAACATATACCATCCGGTTTAATAGGGATAGTTTTAACAGCTACGGAGATAGATAAAAATAAAAGATTTCAGAGTATATTAGAAATGCAGGAATGCCTGGAGAATTTGTAAAATTGCAGTTACATGCTTACTCCTGCACCAACACTTAACTGGTGAGAATTAATTTTGATTTATATTATTAATAGCACCTCTTATAGCCTGTTGAACCTGTACGGGTTCATCCTTTACCTGTAATGCTTTTTTTAGAGGTGTAAGAGCTTTTTTATTCTTCAACTCTCCAAGTGTTATTGCAGTTTCTTCCCGGACAGATTTATCCTGATCTTTTAATAATTCACAGAGAGGAAGGACTACTAAATTGGAGTCTGCTATGTTATTTCTGAATTGATTTACAACAGCTTTCTTTACATAGGGATTCTCGTCTTTAAGCCCCACCTTCAGCAGTATATTTATAGCAGCAGGACCTTTAATACTGGCAAGAGCTTCAACTACATTTATGCGAACCAGATAATAAATATCTCTTTTTAATATATTTCCCATAGGCTGAACTGCTTCATCTGACTTCATAAGACCCAGTGATTTCGCAGCACAGCACCTCACATTCCAGTTCTGATCCTGTAGAGCATTTATAAGAGATTTTAAGGCTTCTCTGGCTTCGAGATCTCCTAAAGCCAGGGCCGCAGTAGCCCTGACATTAGGTTCCTCATCTTTACTATCTAAAATTTCAATTAATTTATTAATAGCATTTGTATTTTTTCTCTGCCCCAGCTGATAAATAGACATGTTTTTTGTTCTCGCATTTTTACTATTAAGGCTCAACATTAACCGCCAGTCTATAGTGAACCAATAAAGAGCAGTAAGACAAAAACAGAAGAATACAAAGGCCCATCCTATAAGTTGTTTTCTTTTTCCCTCGGCTTTCCTTGCCATGATTATTGGAGTATCCTCCTCGTCCCGATCTTTAGCCTCTCCTCTTTCAATAGCTGCCATACATTCGAGCCTTAATTTTTTTGCTCCCATATGGTTGGGGTTAGTTTCTAAAAATTTGTCCAGACAGGTTTTAGCTCTTCTATGATTCTTCATATTACAGAGGCATATTGCCTGGTTATACAATAATCCAATTTCATCTTCTCCCAGTTCGATTGCCTGAAGGTAAATTTTCATTGCTTCTCTGTAGTTTTTACTTTTCTCTAAAGTTTCTCCCAGCATTTTACAAACATATTTATCCCTGGGATTCTTTTTTAAGGAGGTTTTAAAAGATATTATAGCTTTCTGATAATCATCGGTCTGTAGATAAGACCGTCCTTCAAGTCCTTCCATAACTCCACCTTTTGCTCTTAAGTTCGCCATTTCAGTCTTAAGACCCGGTATATTAAATCCCTGCTGTTCCAGAAGAAAGAAAAGTTCTACAGCTTCAACATAGCATCCTATCTTACTGAGAATATGTCCTTTCTCTGTAAAAGCCTTAACTTTTATATCTCTATCTGCATCACCTGGATTTAACATGGTAGTAGCTACATCTGTTGCCTTCGTCATAGCTGTAATAGCTTCTGTATAACGTTTAAATTCTTTTAAAACTAAACCTTTGTAGTACCATGCTATGGGAAGTTCGTCATCATAACTGATGGCCTCTTCAAAAATTTGTAAAGCCTGTTTATAGTTTTTTTCTTCAAAGGTTTTTATACCCTGTGTCGCTACTGCTTTGGCTTTAGCTGTTCTGCGTTGCTGCATTTACATTTTCCTCCTTAATCTGACCTCCTGTCTTTTTTGTCATAAAACTTTAAATAAACCTGTTAGAGAATAACGTCGAAATCTTTTTTTAGTATTATTGTCCTGAATTTTTCCCTTTATATTAGCAGTAAAATATTTTGCTATTACATAGAAGCCAAGTTCTTCCATTAATTGTCTGTCTGTATTATCAAAACGTGATACTTCGGTAAAACATTTATAATTGTTCTTTTCAACCAGTTTTGCCATTTCAGAAAGTAGTAATTTTTTATAACCTTTATCTTTATAATCCCGTTGTATTATAATCCCAATTTCAGAACAATTATTTCTTACTGCCTGATGAAAGCCAAGCCCTGTGACTTTAGAATTTTCAATTAAACAGAAAAATATATCTTTATTTATTGCATTTTTTAGCATGTCTTTCTGTGAAGCTTCTCTTCCATAAAAAGAATCTTCTGCTAATATTTTCCAGCATTCTTCTATTAAATCTGAAGAAATGGGGGCAAAAACCAGAGTTGGATCATTTATTTCAGATAGTACCTGCCGTTTGTCCCTGGCTAATAAGTATCCTCCTTTTTCAAGGTCTATTGCATAATTAAAAACCAGATTTATTAATAAGCTGTCGTCACTCCTTATATTTATTACAGGATATTGCAATTCTTCCAGTACCTTACTAAAACAGTCATCAGCAAGATAATCAAACTCTTTTTTTATATAAAAATCAAGTATTTCAGAATTTTTATTTATATAATATCCTATGATTTCATTATTTTCTATAAAAGTATGAACTATTCCACCATATATAAGTCTTTCCTGGAGAGAACCAAGGCAGGGAAAAAGTAATTCACTTAATTTTTGTTTTCTTAAATTTCTTATATTTTCTAGAGAAGATATTTCTACTATCAATTTTTTTACCAGCCTTTACTAAGTACAGTTAGTTCTAACAATCCTTAAATAAATGAAAAGTGATCAGTAATTAGTGAACAGATTTTCTGCTCACTGTTCACTGTTCACCGTTCACTTTATATTATAACAATAGACACTTAATAATACAAGCCCTAAAACTCGTGTTGATTTTTTACGATATTTATGATAAAATTTAGAGGAATATAGAATTAAAGAATAGAGGGAATTTCTATGTATATATTTAAAAAATCATCAAAAGGTTTTACATTACTGGAATTAATGATCTGTATAGGTATCCTTGTTACCCTTATGTCTTTTGTTATTCCAGCTATGCAGAGAGGAAGGGCCAATGCCAGGCTCTCTGCCTGTATGCAGACCATAAAAAATCTTGCTACCTGTATAGAAACATATGCTGTAGAAAACCATTATCAGGGCCCCCCCCCGGGAGATACTTTAGGGATACTGATACCTGATTACCTTCGCTCTATTCCAAAGGAACAAAATGAGGAATATGTTTATATAGGACCTGAGTCTGCGTCAAAGGAAAAGAACTATACAATTCATTGTCCCGGTGCCAATTTTCACCTGGATGTAGGGGTACCGGCATATCACCCTTTTTATACTCCACTGACAGGAGAGACACAGGGTCTAGGTGTAAAGTAACTTTTTATGGAATGTATAAAGGGTTTTTCAAGAAGTTGTTTAAGTACTTCTTTTTACTGGCGGGAAATGGAAATTCTTCTTGATTGTGGGCCTTTTGCATCTCTTTATGGTATAGATGGAAAGTATATATTTATATCTCATTCTCACAGTGATCATATAAGTGGCCTTCTTAATTTACTTTATATGAAATATTACAGAAATAAGCTTCAGAATTTAAAGATTTATGCTCCTCCTGATACGTGTCTTTATATATCTGAGTTGATTTCATTAAGTTTTAATAAAGGAGTAATTAATTCCTGTTCAGAAATAGAAATAAAGCCTTTTTTAAATACCATACAGATAAAAGATATATTATGTCACCCCTTGAAGACCTTTCATCGCTGTGAGAGTACAGGCTTTGTATTTACAACAGGAGAAGAGATATTACTTACATATACATCTGATACAAACAGTGACATACTGACTCACCCTTATGTAACCAATGCAAAACATCTTATGATAGAAACAACCTATCTTGAAAAAGAAAATATATCAAAGGCTTATGCAAGAGGTCATATGGCATTACCTGAATTAAATAATTTTGTCCATAAATTTAAAGGCGAAAAAATATATCCCTTTCATTTTCTTGAAGCCTATAAAACTGACGATATTTATAGCGCTATAAAGAAGATGAAACTCAGTTTTTTGTTTAAACCTGTAGGATTAACAATTTAATAGTCAATAACCATTTTACTGATAATATCCTGCTGGCGTTGGAGTTGGCATTACTTCTGGTTCAGGAGAAGGAGTAGCAAAAAGAGGTCTGAAGGATTTAGGTTTACCGAGATCGATAGCTCCTCCCTTGATGAGTAAAAGATTACCTGTAAGAGGTATCTTTAGATTCCAATCTTCCCATCCTCCAAGATTTTGAGTATCAATTTCTGCAGGAGATGTAGGTGGTTGATCTGCAGATGTAAGGGAACTATGTCCTGCATCTATTATGCTTTTTTCGTCCTGAAAGTTGCGATGATAAAATCGAACTTTACCTTTAAAGACTCTAAGAGTAGTTTTATTATCACCTGCTGAAATATCGAAATCGGCTCCTAGAGGTTCAATAAAGGCGTTATCAGTAGTTATCTGAAGTTTTTCTTTCTCAAATTTACTTTCTCCTGCTATCTGGCTGACCCAGAGGTTGCCGCTTACAACGTCGAGTTTACAGGTATAACCTTCATCTCTACTTCTCTGTATAAGACCAATCCTTAAATCAGTATTTTCTCCCATTCTGGCAGAAGTATTTTTTGCTATAACAAAAACCACTGATGAGGAACTATCAGTTTTGAGTTTATCTCCGACAGAAAGTACAGGATAACCGCTAAGCTTTTTTAATCCTGAATTATCTGTACTTTTTCTTATATCTACATCGCCATAATAGTAAATTACAGGTAAGCCAAAGGAAGGGAAAAAAATCTTCACAAGCATGAATATTATAAATATAGTTACCAGAGAAAAACCTCCAATCCAGACAGGCCTTGGTACCTTTGCAAATTTTCTTTTTATCTGATTCATATAGATAGTAACAGGCGATGGTTTTGGAAGTTTTTCTGACAGGGTATCATAAAAAGTAGCAGATGTTTTTTGTTTTACAATTCCATTTATTGCTGCCTGCATGGCTTTCAGTTTTTCAGAATTCACTGAACATGTCGTACAGGAACGTATATGGGTCTGCATTTTTATATATTCAGAAGCTTTTGGCTTATCATCTTCTTCACCGAGGTAATATCTTCTGAGATCATCTTCAAACTCTGTACAACTCATAATAACTCCTTCCCAAAGATATTAGATTAACATCTTTTGTAATTTAATCTTAGCAAGGAAAACTCTGTTTTTAATAACTTCAGGTGACATGTCAAGTATACTGGATATGTCTTCATAGGTTAATTGCTCTATATCTCTTAATACAACGACTGTTCTGAATTCATCGGGGAGTATATCTATAGCCTGTAATACAAGGTCTCTGAATTCTTTGGTTTTATATTTTTTAGCTGACTCTTTTTCCAGTTCTTCCTGCTTATGTGTAAAAAGGTACTCTATTTCTTCTTCAGGATTTGTATAGTCTTCATCATTATTCTGGACATTCTTGCTTCTGATTCTTGCTAATTCAAAATTGGCCATTTTTAAGGCTAACTGGTAAAGCCATATGGTAAAGGCTCTTTTATTTTCAAGATTTTTCAGGTTATTATAAACCTCCAGAAATACTTCCTGGGCCAATAACTCTATTCTATCTTTAGCAACTCTGGTACCTAAAAGATAGAATAGTGTGTTAAAAATATCATCTTTATAGTTTTCTGTAAGTAATTGAAAGGCCTCCATATCTCCATATAAAAAACTTTCTATCAGAGTAAGTTCATCTTGCTGTTTTTTCATATTTTTTACCTTTCTAAATTTAGAGAATTTGAAGAAAAAAGCATTTTAAATATTTTGATTCAGGCATGGAAATAAGTACAGGATGATCCTTTGCCTGATTGCCACAGGCTATTACTCTAATCTCTTTATTTACTTCAATAGATGCTTCTTTTATCAGTCTTGTAAAGGTATCTTCTTTTAGATTATAAGAACAGGAACAGGTTATAAGAATTCCTCCCTCTTTAAGTAATTTCATGGCTTTGAGATTTAATTCTCTATATCTATAAATTGCTTTTTTGATACTTTTTTTGTTCTTTACAAAAGCCGGAGGATCTAAGACTATCCAATCAAAGGTTTCTCCTCTGGTAATATTTGAGGAAAGGAATTCAAAAACATCTTCTTTTCTAACTTTTATGTTATCAATTTTTGAATTTAGTTCTGCATTTATTCTGACCAGAGAAATAGCAGATTCTGATGAATCTAAGAAAGTCACCTCAGAGGCTTCTGTATCTCTCATTCCCCAGGCTCCTGAATAACAGAAACAATCAAGCCCTTTTCCTGAAAGAGATAATGCAGAAAAATAGTCTCTATTATCTCTCTGATCAAGGAAAAACCCGGTTTTTTGTCCCTCCCACAGATCTACTTTAAATTTTATATTTCCTTCCTCTATAATAATATCTTTATTTTCATTTTTAATTCCACCTAATATTATCTTTTCCTGCTTAAGTCCTTCTAATTTTCGAAAAGAAGAATCATTTCTTAAAATTATACCTTCAGGGTCAAATAGTTCTTTTAGAATATCTATTATATCATATCTAAATTTTTCTATTCCAAGGGTTAAAAATTGCACTACCAGGAAGGACTTATATTTATCTACAATAAGGCCCGGTAAATGGTCTGATTCTCCAAAAATAACCCTGAAGGCATCTTTTTCTCCGGTAATTTTCTCTCTGTATTGAAGTGCTTTAAGTATTTTAGATTGAAAAAAAAACCGATTTATTGCAACATTTTCTCTTGTAAGGATTCTTATGGCAATCAAACTGTGAGAATTAAAATAGCCTGACCCTATATATTTTTTCTTATGATCATAGACATCTACTATATCTCCATCTTCGTAAAGACCTTCACAGGTTTTTATTTCATTACTGAAAATCCAGGGATGTCCCTGTCTAATTCTTTTATCTTCATTTTTTTTAAGGTAAACATTTGCTCTCATGTTAATTATTTAATGATGCATAAAGGGTTATTTATAAACTAAATTTCTTTTCTGCTTCTATAAAATCCTTTATTATTTTGAAATTTTATGGAAAATTTGTGGTATAATAAATAGCGTGAGACGTGAGACGTGAGACGTGAGATGGGAAATGAGATTTTTATTCTTGATTTTGTTTATTCTTATATTCAGTGTATTTTCTGGAGGATGTAAATCTTATAAAATTTCCACTACAGAAACACCTTTACCTGAAAAACCTTCTGAAATCTCCTATACTGAAGAAACCGGGGAATATATAACCAGAGCCTCTATTCTTATGGAAGATAAGAAGATGGAAGAAGCCATACAAATTTTAGAGCTAATAAAACCACAAGAAATCTTATTTAAAAATAGAAGAGATTTTTTACTGGCCCTTTGCTATCTTCAGGATGGGGAATATAAAAAAACTATAGACCTGATGGAAAATATGGAATATTTACCTGAATACAGGGATTTTTTTATTTATATGGCCTTTATGAAATTGGATGAGGATAAAGCTTTATATGAATTAGACCAGATTGCCAGTAAATATCCTGAAAGTCCTGTTTTATCTGAAGCCTTTTATAGAGCAGGTAATTTGTATTTTTATAGAAAAAATTACAGTAATGCCATAAAGTATTATGAGAAAGCTCTTATGGGTAAAAAGAGATTTAATTTTTTTCCGGAGGTTTATTACAGGCTTGCCAGGATTTTTGTAAAACAGAGAGATTGGAATAGAGCTATCAAATATTATTCAAAGATAATCTATTTATATCCTTTTCATTCACTTGCTTTTGAAGCAAGAAAGATGGTTATTTATATAGAGAAAAATAAACATACATCACCTTATAAACCTGATTCTGAAGAACTTGCTACTGCCGGAGAGGAATATAGAAAAAGGTTTAAATTTAAGGAGGCTCTGGAATATTACAGAAAATATACCGAACTCTATCCAGTAGATGCTCTTTCTTCCGGTGGATACTATAAAAGGGCCTTATGTGAATATGCAGCAGGTTCTCCGGCAAAAGGAGAGGAACTGTTGAAAATAACATCTCTTTCTGGAGGAAACTACAGTTATGAAGCTCAATATGATCTTGCCCGTGGTTCTATTCAGGAAATGAAAAAATTTGCCAGAAAATATAGAGGCACTTCCATTGGTAGCAGAGCTCAGTACATGGCAGGTTATTATCTGGAATGTAATGGTAATATATCTGAAGCTATAAAAGAATATCGCCTTATGGCAAGGCTTTTTCCAAAAGGAAGTTGGGGTGATGCAGCTTACTGGAATCTCGGCAGGATTTATTACAGACAGAAACTTTATGCCAATGCCAGAGATGCTTTTCTTCGGGCTACAGCTATATATCCTTATAATGAATGGTCAGGTCAGTGCATGTACTGGCAGGCTAAATGTTATGAAAAACTTGATAAACCAGAAGAAGGAGAAAAAATTTATAAAGAAGTAGTTGCCCGTTATGATCATACCTATTATTCTTATAGAGCAAGGGCAAGATTACTGTTACGAGGTTATGATGAATATCTTCTTAACAATGAAGAGCCTCCCTTTTTTCGAGAAGGTCTCAGAAGAACTTTTGAGGGGCAGGGAGATAAAAATTATAAAAACTTTATAGAACTTGTGCAACTGGGACTGTTTGATTACGCTGAAAATGAGTTGATTTTAGCAGAGTTTCCCACAGAAAAAGAAAAACTTTTTTCCTATGGTCTCCTTCTGGCCGGACAGGGCAGATATTTTGAGTCTATAGAGCATATTAACACCGAATATGATAAGGTAATAGCACAGGGGAGAGTTAAAGATTTACCAAAAGGTATAACCTGTGCAAATTATCCTCTCCCTTATTGGGAATATATATATGAAAATGCCACCATGAATGGTCTTGACCCATATCTGGTTTCTGCTCTTATTCGAGAAGAGAGCCATTATGATGAAAGTATATACTCCTGTGTTGGAGCCTGTGGCTTAATGCAAATTATGCCAGATACCGGTAGATACATATCAGATCAAATAGGAATAAAATTTGAGCCCTTTATGCTGTTAAAACCGGAAACCAATATAATGATGGGAACCTTTTATCTTTCAGAAATACAGAAAAATGCAGATAATAATGTAGTTCTTGCTCTTGCAGGTTATAATGGGGGACCGGGTAATGCTGAATACTGGTGGGCTACAAATTATAAGGGTGATATAGATGAATTTATTGAAACTATCCCTTACAGTGAAACAAGAAATTATGTAAAGAGAGTGCTAAGAAGTTACTGGGAGTATAAGAGATTCTATGATAGGGAACAACCGGATTATTTGTCGGTATATGATTGTGAAGAGTGATGGGTAATCTGTAATCGGTCATCGGTATTTAACCTTTTACCCTTTACGTTTCACGATTTTATTGCAAAAAAAGGAGAAATCCAGGATTTTATAGAATATTAACTTAAATTTTACTTACAGAGAGGTGGTATTATGAAATTTTGTTTTAAAAGGTCGGCTTTAATTTTGTTATTAATTACTTTAATTCTTTTTTCAGTTATTCTTTTTGCTGAGAATAATGGTGGTGTTGCAAATGCTGGTGAACCATTTCGTGTTGTTATAGTAACCTGGCCCGGCTTTGGTCCTCTTTTTGTGGCAAAAGAAAAGGGATTTTTTGAGGATCTTAAAGTGGAAATCACCATAATGGATGAAACAACTGGAAGAAGAGCTGCCTTTACAGGTAAAAAAGCGGAAGCCATAGCAGAAACACTTGATTCCTTTGCCAGTGTAGCTTCTACTCTTGGAGGCAAAGCAGTCCTTAAGACTGATGACTCTGCCGGGGGAGATGGAATTGTTGTAAAGAAAAATATTCAAAAAATTACCGATCTTAAAGGAAAGACAGTAGCTTTCCCCCAGGGGCTTCCATCCCACTTTTTCCTTATTTATCTACTTAATAAAAATGGTCTTTCTGCAAAAGATATAAAACCTCAGTACATGGAACCTGATAAAGCTGCGGCAGCTTTTATGGCAGGAAAGGTTGATGCCTGTGTTACGTGGGAACCATTTTTAACTCAGGCAGGCACTTCACCCGGGGGAAAAATCCTTATGACTACAGATGATTCTCAGGGCCTTATCTTTGATATTATAGTTGTAAGAAAGGATGTAATTAAAAATCGCCCCGGGGATATTCAGAAATTTGTGAATGGATGGTTTAAAGCATTGGAATTCTGTAAAAAGAATCCCGGAGAAGCAAATAAGATAATGTCTGATAATCTTAAAATTTCTGTGGAAGACGTGGAAGCTATGCTGGGCGGTATAAAACTGGCTGATTTAGTGTCAAATAAAGCCTGTTTCGGAACCTTTCAAAAGGCCGGTAATTTTGTAGAAGTCTTTGATTCCGCAGGAGAAATCTGGCAACTGGAAGGTTTAATTAAAAAGATACTTCCAGGGAAAGAAGCCTATGACACACAATTTATACAGTCAGTTAAATAAATAATGCAAGGAGGATATTATGTCATTATTTTGTTATAAAAAATTTACAGTAATATTAATTATATTATTATTTATTTCTATATTTACTATGGCTTGTTTTGGGCCAAAAGGTGGACAGAAGACTCCTGTAGCAGTAGAAACTCCTTCTGGAGATACAGGTGATGCAGGTGGAGATATTACACCCCCTACAGGCACTACAGGTACTACAGGCACTACAGTCACAAAACCGCCTTCCGGGAAGGTATTTAATGTTGTAATAGTAACCTGGCCTGGCTTCGGACCGCTTTTTGTGGCAAAAGAAAAGGGATTTTTTGATGACCTCAATGTTGATATTACGATAATGGATGATACAGTCGCCAGAAGATCAGCCTATACAGGTAAAAAAGCTGATGCCATAGCGGAAACTCTGGATTCCTTTGCAAGTGTAGCTTCTACTATAAAAGGTAAAGCTATACTTAAAACAGATGAATCCTGTGGCGGAGATGGTCTTGTAGTTAAGAAGAGTATTCAAACGATTAATGATCTTAAAGGAAAGACAATAGCTTTCCCCCAGGGGCTTCCTTCACACTTTTTTCTTATTTATTTACTGAATTTCAGCGGCCTTTCTTCAAAGGATATAAAACCTCAGTATATGGAACCTGAACCTGCTGCAAAGGCATTTATAGCAGGAAAAGTTGATGCCTGTGTCACGTGGGAACCGTTTTTAACTGAGGCAGGAACTTCACCCAATGGAGAAATACTTATGACATCTGCCGATGCCCAGGGATTGATAATGGATATCATAGTGGTAAGGGATGATGTAATTAAGGATCGACCAAAAGATATTCAGAAATTTGTGACAGGATGGTTCAGAGCACTGGAATACTGTAAAAAGAATCCTGCTGATGGCAATAAGATAATGGCAAAAGATCTCTCTCTTTCTGAAGATGATGTGAATGCCATGTTAAGCGGTATAAAACTTGCTGATTTAGAGGCAAATAAAGCTTTTCTTGTGAAAGCTAAAGACCCCGGTCAATTTGTAGATATCTTTGATACTGCAGGTAGTATCTGGAAAGATGAAGGATTGATCAAAGAACCTGTGTCAGGAGAGAAAGCCTATAATCAAGGATTTGTTCAGGCAGTTAAACCGGAAATGGTGTTACAGATTCAGGTGAAAGCTACAGAAGTTCCAGCACCTACAGAAGTGGCAGTAGCTGATACTCCTGTAGTGGAAGAACCGACAGAAGCCCCCCCACTTACAGAAGTTCCCACTGCTAAACCTGTGGTGAAACCTACTCTAAAGCCGACCCCTTCCAAACCAAAGGGAGAAGAGATTGCGAAAATGAAGGTTCGACCAATACATTTTGCAACAGGTTCTTCTGAAATAGCAGAGGATTCCAAGTATATTCTTGATGAGATTGGCAAACAATTAATTCATTTTCCCAATCTTTATATAAGAGTTGAGGGTCATACTGATAGCGTGGGAGATCCTGGAATGAATTTGCAACTTTCCCAGGAAAGAGCAGGTTCAGTAAAGAAATATTTACTTAAGAATTTTCCAAAGATAAAAAAAGATCATCTCATAGCTAAAGGTTATGGAGACAAGAAACCTGTTGCTTCTAATGATACTGATCAGGGACGTGCTAAAAACAGGCGTACAGAATTTATAATTATCAGGTAAATTAGCTATCAGCTATCAGAGGTCAGCTTAAAGCTTTTATTTTTTAAGCTGATTGCTGATAGCTGAGTGCTGAAAGCTTTATATTATGCAAAAAACAAGAAAAGATGAATATATAAGAATTGCCCTTGAAGAAACAGTAGAATATACTGAAAAGACGAATGGCTTTGAAAGATATGAATTAGAATATCTTGCTTTTCCTGATATAGATTTTGATAAATTGGACACAAAGGTTATGTTTGCAGGGAAAGAATTAAAAATTCCTTTTATGATTACAGCTCTCACAGGAGGAACAGAGAAAGGTGAAAAGATAAACAAAAATCTTGCAAAAGCCTGTGAGAGACTGGGTATAGCAATGGGTCTTGGTTCCCAGAGAATAGTATTTGATCACCCTGAAACCTTAAGAAGTTTTTATGTCAGGCATGAGGCACCTCATGTATTTTTATTTGGTAATCTTGGTATTCACCATCTGAAGGAATTTGGACCGGAAAAATGTAAAAAAGTCGTCTCAGATATTGAAGCAGATGGACTTGCAATTTATTTGAATCCTATCCATGAAGTTTCTCAGGAAAAAGGTAACCCTGAATATTCCGGGTTGAAAAATATACTGGAAGAGTTTTGTAATGAAGTTCCTTTTCCTGTAATAATAAAAGAAACCGGTAATGGTCTGTCGGAAAAAACAGCCATAAAACTTAAAGATATAAAAATTTCGGCTATAGATATAGCCGGAGCAGGAGGAACTTCCTGTGTTATAATGGAATATTATCTTGCAAAGTGTTCTTCAAGAAAAAAAATATTAAAGCCTTTTTTGAACCAGGGTATACCGGCGGCTGAGTCTCTTCTGGCTGTGAGGAAGGTTTTCCCTCATATACCGCTTATAGCATCGGGAGGTATAAGGAGCGGTCTGGATTGTGCGAAAGCTATTGCACTGGGAGCTGATCTGGTGGGTATGGCCCTTCCTTTACTTAAGCCTGCTCTTATATCATCGGAACATGTAGAGGAAAAGCTTATTGAAATTATAGAACAATTTAAGATTGCAATGTTCACTGCAGGTGTAAAGAATATAGAGGAATTAAGAAAAATACCTTTACAAAAGAGAGGTTGATTGGTATGAGAAATATTGCCTTGAGCTTAATTTTATATTTAATTATATTAAGTCTGACTTTACTCGTCTGTGTTGCTCAGGAAGGAGAAAATGAGATTGATATAAAGGGTTCACGGCAGGCCTTTATTTTTGGTAAACAGCACTATAATACCGGTAAATATGCAGATGCTAAAGAGCTTTTCAGTAAAGCTATAAATATGGATCTCAACAATGTAGAAGCTTATTATTACAGGGCTCTTTCTGCTAATAAAGATGGAACTCTTCAGAAAGATATAAGTTTTTACACCCTCAGACTGAATACTAATAAAGATGATTATCGCATCCATTTTGGCCTTGCCTGTTCCTATCTGATTTTGAGTGAAACCTTTGAAGGTAAAAAGGAAGATGCCAGAAAGGAATTAAATAACGTTATTGCCCTGGATAAAAATGGACCCTTTCGGAATAAAGCCGTAGAACTTGCTGAGCAATACAAGATTAAGCTCACAACACCTCCTTTTAATATAATGGACCATAAGTGGATCTTTGCTGTTATAGGAGGTATTGTTCTTCTACTTATAATAATATTAGCTACTATTATTAGGAAATCTGTAGCAACATTTTCCGGATCCATAATTATTACAAATCCCCAGGGACAGATTATGCTTAACAATAAACTGGATAGCCTTCCCAAAAAAGATAAGAAGAGATTAACAATAGGAAGTGGTAATTTTAACGATATAATTCTTGCAGGAGGAAATGTTGAAAATGTTCATGCAGAACTCATACCTATTAAATTTAATAAAAAAGATCGTATTCGTATTATACCCTTACAGATGTCAAAAATAAGTCGTGAAACAGGAGATAAAACTGAGCAGGTCTATGAAGATCTTCTCTGGGATAATGATAC
>Ga0302240_1001786_pt1 | contig 16044 bp, 14 predicted proteins | sample AAG_UR_His_MG_FD_193538 | JGI IMG/M metagenome (GOLD analysis project Ga0302240, IMG submission 193538) | Enriched activated sludge microbial communities from anaerobic digester in WTTP, New Holstein, Wisconsin, United States - AAG_UR_His | ecosystem: Engineered > Bioreactor > Anaerobic >... | reverse complement strand
TCTTTATCCTCTCTTCTTCTTTCTTTATCCTCTCTTCTTCTTCTTTCTTTATCCTCTCTTCTTCTTCTTTCTTTATCCTCTCTTCTTCTTCTTTCTTTATCCTCTCTTCTTCTTCTTTCTTTTTATCTTTTATAACTTTTAGATCTTCCTCTTCACCTTCTTCGATTTCTTCTATATCACCTTTATCTTCCTCTATTTCTCTTACTTCACCCTCCATTCCCATTTCTTTTCTAAAAGCTTCTAAATCCTCAGCAGTTATTTGATACTTAAATATCCTCCTATATTTTACTTTTGTTGCTTTCAATTTCCCTGACTTTATATATTTATTAATAGTAGCCCTACTTTTACCTAATTCCCTTGCTGCCTCATTAATTTCATAATAATCTTTCTTCATATCTTCAGATCCTTTCAGATTCGTATTTAAAAATAACAATAATAAATTTTACTGTCAGGCTAAAGAAATTTTACATGCATTTATAATCTTTATAAAAGACTCTGCATTCAAGCTAGCTCCACCTACTAAACCGCCATCAATATTATCCTGCATAATTAAATCCTTCATATTATCAGGTTTTATACTACCACCGTATTGTATTCTAACTTTTTCAACTACTTCAGAATTATATAACTGAGAAAGAAGATTCCTTATATACATATGAACATCTTCTGCTTGCTCTGGGGTAGCTGTATCCCCTGTACCAATAGCCCATACCGGCTCATAAGCTATGGTAACCTTCAAAATATCTATTTTATCTATTTCCCTCAAACTATGAGTAATCTGTTTCTTTATTACTTCTTCTGTACGTCCCTCTTTTCTCTCTTTACGTGTCTCTCCTAAACAAACAACAGGAAGTAATCCTTTAGAAAGAGCCATCTTAAGTTTCTTATTTATAATCTCATCAAACTCCTGAGGTTCACCTCTTCTTCTTTCAGAATGTCCGAGTAAAACATATTTACAACCTACATCTAACAACATTTTTGCTGATATTTCGCCTGTATAAGCTCCCTCCTCGGCCCAGTGCATATTTTGAGCACATAATTTTACAGGAGAATTTTTTATTATTTCGCTCACTTTTTCCAGAATAGTAAAAGGAGGACAGATAAAAACATCACATTCTGTAAGGTCACACAGATTATTTACTAATTCTTTTGCCAGTTTAATTCCCTCATCTATAGTTTTATACATTTTCCAGTTTCCACCTATAATAGGATTACGCACTTCATTTCCTCCTTTACAAATTATACTACTCTAACAATAACAACTAAAAATATTCTCTAAAAAAAAATCTTTCCCTTCTTAAATTTTAACAATTTCGTAATATTTCATTATCAGTAGAATACTTGAAGAGTATGCATAAAAAGTGTAAAATAGTATAAGTTATCAAATGAAAGGATAAAATAATAAATTATGTTTCTAAATTTTTTTAAAACTTTATTTTCCCATAAATCGAAACCCAGAGAGTATTATGAACCTGAAAAATATGATATAGAAAAAGAACTGGAAAAATATCAACATATGGTTGAAAGAGGAGAATTGGAAGAGACTTCAAATTATCGACTTGGGAAGCTCTATCAACATAAAAAAGAACTAAAACTGGCTATTAAAAGTTATAAAAAAGTACTCCACGTTAATCCCACTGATGGAGAAACTCATTATAATCTGGGAATGATATATTTTGAAAAGAATAATTTTAAAGATGCTCTTCAGGAATTTAAGGAAGCTGTAAAATATAATCCTCGGGACCTTCATGCCTGTAATGCCCTGGGCAATACCTTTCTTAAACTCGGTGAACTGGATATGGCCTTAAGACAATATAAAAATGTAATTAAAATAGATAGGGAAAATGTTTATGCTCATATGGGCATTGGTAATCTTTACCTTGAAAAAAAAGAATACGAAAAAGCTCTTGAGAGATATAATAGAGTTATAGAAAAAAAACCATTTCCTGAGGGTTACATTAATAAAGGGAATGTCTATTTTTGCCAGAAAAAATATGATCTCGCCATAGAGGAGTATAAACATGCCATGGAATTAGATCCTTCTGAAAAAAAAGCTTATTATAATATGGGTCTCGTCTATAATGAAAAAAAGCAAATAGATAAAGCAATTGAATTTTATAAAAAAGCTCTGGAACTGGATCCTTCCTTTCACCTGGCTACTCTTAATATTGGCATAGCATATTTTAATCAGGACAATTATGAAGATGCTGCCTTTTACCTGGAAAAAACACTCAGATTAAATTCTGAAGAATCATGGGCTTATTATAATCTCGGATGGACTTATTATAAACAGGGTAAATTCGAACAATCTATAATAATGTTTCGAGAAGGTATGAAGAGATCATCTGAAGATGTATGGACTCACTACAACCTGGGATGGGTATTTGCCGTTCAAGGTAAAATGGATGAACTGGAAAAACAGTATAAAAAGGAAATAGAAGAAAATCAGCACAACGGAAGAGCTTACAATAATCTCGGTAATCTCTACGCAAATGAAAACAGGTTTGAAGAAGCCATAGAAGCTTTTGAAGAGGCAATTAAAATTGAGCCGGATTATTACTGGGCATATAATAATCTTGCATGGACCTATGCTAAAGAGAGCAGATTTTCTGAGGCTATAGTTTATTATAAAAAAGCTATAAATTTAAAACCTGATTTTACTATTGCTCTTAATAACCTGGGTGTGGCCTATGCCGGACAGGGCAGGTTACCTGAAGCACTGAAGGTTTTTGAAAAAGCAATTACTCTGGATTCAGAATATATTTCAGCTCTCTATAATCTGGGACATATTTATCTGAAACTTGATAGAATAAATGATGCCTACAATGTATTTTACAAAGCTGTTGAAATTGATATATCCTTTACAGAAGCCCATATATCTATGGTTTATTGTGCTTTTAGATTAAAAACCATTGAAAAACTTATAGATTATTATATAAATAAACAGGATGATTATAAAAAAACAAATACTATAAGCCTGTCACTGGGAATATGCTATTATTATAAAAAAGACCTGAATAATGCTCTTTCCTACTTAAAGGATTCAATTAGCCTTAAACCTGTTGTGTTTCCTTCTATACGCTTTTACCTGGCCCAGCTATATTACTATATGGGAGATATAGACAAATGTTTGAGAGAAATTGAAAGAGCTTTAAAAAAGGATCCTGATAGAGCAGAACTCTATTATAATAAAGGTTATTATCTCAGAAAAAAGGGCAATATGGAAGAAGCCAGGAAAGCTTTTAGAAAAGCCACTAAAATTGCTCCTTATTCAATAGCTTCTCTCTGTTCCCTGGCCTATGTGGCTTATGATGAAAAAAGATTACAGGAAGCAGAAAATTATGCAAAAGCTACTCTGGAAGAATCCAGTGGAATTGATGATGCTTATTACTTACTGGGATTAATTCAGGAACAAAGAGTTAATAAAGAAGAGGCTTTCAGTTTATATAAACAGGCTCTTGAATTGGACCCCATAAATATAGATGCAGAAAAAGCGATGAGGAAATTAGAAGGTAATCTGTCTAAATGTTAACATAATTTTAAAATTAACCCTATTTACATATTTATTAAAAATTGTATAATATTAATATAAATATATATAATCGTTTTTTTCTAAATTTCAGGGAGGTAACTATAATGATTGAACATTCAAAAAATATATCTGGCAAAAAAGTCAGTCACACAAATAAGCCTGCCCATAGTAAAGTAAAAAAAGAACCCCAGGACTCTGTATTAATAGATCCGTTTATAGGTCAAGACGATAGTGTTATTATAACTTATCCTCAGGAAAAAATAGAAGCTGCTAAAGAACGTATGGAAGAAGAAGGATTTAAATTTGATGATAAAGGGCTGGCTCCATCCATAATCTATTCCGCCGGAGAAAACACATTATGTAATGCAGAAAAGGCAGTTATGCTTATGGGTGGAAAAATTACAGGAAGTCTGTGGTTACTTAATGCCTTTACTGCAGATCTATCTCCTGAAGCCTACTGTTATTTTCTGGAAAAAATGCCAACCTATGCTCCATGTCCTGATAGACACTACGAAAGCCTTGTAAAACCGAGAAACCACAAAGCCTTTGAAACACTGGCAAATTTTTCTCTTGATGATTTATTCCAGAAAGAAGATTAAAAAAATATTAATTAAAAGATAACTTGACTTTTGTTTATCAAATTCTTATACTTAGAGAAATATTTAAAATTTCTCTGAATTTTTTTATAGAAAGGAAGACAATATGGAAAAGCTGACTGATTATCCTTATACATTTAACCTTGCCGGAGAAACTATAGAGGTACATAAAAGTATGATAAGGAAGATTACTGTCGATGGTATAGAACAAAAAGTATCACTCGATGGCGTTGTAGTCGGATTATCTCACTCTGAAGAAAATAATGATTATGTTATAGTCATTCAGTATCCCGTGGGAATTTATATGATTACAAAAAAATACGGATGGCTCGGCCCCTTCGAAACAGCTGAAGAAATCACTTATGATGTAGAAAGCGGCATACCGGTACTTAAAGGTCAGAAAGAAGGGAAAAGCGGCCTTTATATGCTTTAATCCAGGCAATTATTTAATAAATAGAATAGGCAATAGAAATAATAACTCTATTGCCTATTGTCTATTCAGTATTTATTATGAATTTGTGGAGGTATAAAAAATGGCATTTAATCTTAAAAACAGAAATCTTATTACTCTTAATGATTATACTACTCAGGAGATAAATTTCTTAATAGATCTCTCTGCAAAATTAAAGGCAGATAAATATGCCGGCATATATGGTAAAAATCTGGAGAACAAAAATATTGCTCTCATATTTGAAAAACCTTCTACCCGTACAAGGTGTGCTTTTGTAGTAGCCTGTATAGATGAAGGAGCTCATCCTGAATATCTGGGTAAAGATGACCTTCAATTCGGGAAAAAAGAAACAATAAAGGATTCAGCCCGTGTTCTGGGACGTATGTTTGATGGAATTCAGTTCCGGGGTTTCAAGCACAGCACAGTAGAAATACTCGGCCAGTACGCCGGTGTTCCCGTATGGAACGGTCTTACGGATCTATTTCACCCCACTCAGGTACTTGCTGATTTTCTTACAGTAAAAGAAAACTTTGGTTCCCTAAAAGGGGTTTCCTTTGCTTTCTGCGGAGATGGAAGAAATAATGTAGCAAACTCTCTTCTCATAGGCGCTGCCAAATGCGGTATGGATTTCAGAATTGTAGCTCCAAAAGAACTTTATCCTGATAAAGCACTTGTGGCACTGGCAAAAGACTTTGCAAAAGAGACCGGTGCAAAAATAAATTTACACAGTGATGTAGATAAGGGAGTAAAAGGGGCACAGGTAATTTATACAGATGTGTGGGCATCTATGGGTGAAGAAGATAAAATAGCAGAACGAATAAAACTCTTAAAACCCTATCAGGTAAATATGGACATGATTAATAAAGCAGATAAAGATGTAATTTTCCTTCACTGTTTACCTGCTTTTCATAATCCGGAGACAGATCTTTCCACTAAATATCCTGACATCTGTGAGGTTACAGAAGAGGTATTTGAAAGTAAATATAATAAAGCGTTCGATGAAGCTGAAAATCGAGTGCACACAATAAAAGCCGTTATGGTAGCTACACTGGGGAAATAGAAAAAGTGAAAAGTGAAAAGTGAAAAGAAGAAATACTAATCGTTTCACTTTTCACGATTCACGATGATTAAATTATAGATTGTTATAACCCTCATTATAAATAATCACAGGAGACTTTACGATCTTCATTTTTCCGTCTTCAACTGAAATCTTTCAGTCATATCTGGATTATTTTAATAATCAGCTAAATGGTAAACCTGCTGTAATAATTTTGGATAATGCTTCGTGGCATAAGAGGGGAAAACTTTCCTGGAAAAATATAAGACCTGTGTATCTTCCATCTTATTCTCCTACTCTTAACCCTATTGAAAGATTATGGAAAGTATTAAAAGATATGATGCCGGTTTTTAATGAAATTTCAAATGAAGATAAACTTCAGGAAATTATAATCAATAATTTGCAAACCTTTTTTCATAATCCAAACCTGGTAAAATCTATATGTGGAATTTCGAAATAATTTTTTGAGAAACACTCTAAAGGATTTAGGAAGATCAAACAGGTATTTTAATTGAAAAACAACTCCCCTTACTTAACCGGCTTTCCACAGAAATCTCTCCTTTATGATTCTCTATTATTCTGTATGATATGGCAAGCCCCAGCCCATTACCTTCTTTTCTGGTGCTGAAGAAGGGAGTAAATAGTTTTCCCATATTTTCTTCTGGTATTCCCACACCTGTATCTAAAAAATCGATCTTTATATATTTCTCGGATTTCATTATCTTAACCGAAAGTCTTCCCCCTTCCGGCATGGCCTGAATTGCATTTAATGAGAGATTAAGAAAAACCTGCTGAAGTTGCTGTGCATCTCCATAGATTTCCGGCAGATCCTTTTCTATCTCTTTTTCCACAGTAACACTGTTTTTTTTCAGTTCAGGTTTTAAGAGTTTTATTACAGGCTCAAGAACTTCTTCTATTTTGCATGGCAGAAGTTCAGGTTTTACCGGCCTTGCAAAGGAAAGAAAACTATTTACCACTTTATTTAACCTTTCCGTTTCCTCTAAAAGTATGCCCAGAAACTCCCCTGCAGGTGAATCACTATTAACACTTCCTTCAATTACCTCAACAGAACTCTTTATTGAACTGAGTGGATTTTTTATTTCATGAGCAAGACCTGCAGCAAGTTCACCGACGCTTCTCATTCTTTCGGAAACGATAAGCTGTTTCTGATATTCTTTCATTTCATCAAAGGCAATCTTTAATTTTTCTGAGGCATCTTTGTAAAGCTTCTGTTCTTTTCTTATCTTTTCAACCAGTATTCCTGTGATAAAAGCGATTACGATAAACAATACTATTTCAAGTAACTGTACTATATATTCTCCCGGCGAGAGATCCCATTGACAGGTAATATGGATAAAATATATTATTCCGACTGAGAGTGATATAATAAGCCCACCCCTGATACCAAAAGAAAAAACTCCGTATATAATGGGTATGTAGTAAAGCTGTCGGTAAATCTCATGGATATGAAAAAACCTGTGGTGAACAGGTGTAAAGAAATGAAGGAGAGTAATTATCACCCAGGTTACTGTTATTATAATTATATCTTTACTTCTATCTGTTAACATTTATTTCAGTCCATATTTCTCCATCCTATAAATCAGGGCAGATCTCGTTATAGAAAGAAGTTGTGCAGCATGGGTTTGATTATTCTCTGCCTCTTCGAGAGCCTGTTTTATAAGTTCCTTCTCTACTTCTTCAAGGGAAATTCCCTCCTCAGGCCAGTCAATATTTATTTTTCTCATCTTTTCCTGTGGAATGAGTAATTTTTCCGGAAGACAATCTGCAGGGATTACATTTTCAGTAGATAATACTATACCTCTTTCTATAACATTTTCAAGTTCTCTTACATTTCCGGGCCAGTTATATTTTTCAAATACATCCATAACCTCTTTTGAAACACCTGTGATTCTTCCTTCAGGACAGTGTTTTTTTAAAAAAAAATCAACCAGAAATGGGATATCGCTCTTCCTCGACCTTAAAGGCGGAAGTTTTATGGAGATAACATTCAGACGGTAATAGAGATCATCTCTAAATCGCCCTTCCTCCAGCTCTTCTTCAAGATTTTTATTTGTTGCCGTTATGAGACGGACATCAATTTTAACGGGTTCCATTCCTCCGACTACATCTATTTCTTTTTCTTGAATTACCCTTAAGAGTTTAACCTGAAGTTCCGGTTTCATATCGCCTATTTCATCTAAGAATATTGTTCCTCCCTGAGCAAGCTGAAATTTACCCTTCTTATCACTTACGGCTCCTGTAAAAGCACCCCTCTTATGACCGAAAAGCTCACTTTCCATTAAATTTTCAGGTATGGCTGAAGCATTTATAGCTATAAAAGGTTTTTTCTTTCTCGGACTGTTGTAATGAATAGCTCTGGCTACGAGTTCTTTTCCTGTGCCACTTTCACCCAGAATAAGAATATTTAAATCCGTAGGGGCAACCTGTGAGATTAACCTGAAAACCTTTTCCATTTCAGGACTTTTTCCCACTATATTCTCAAAAGCATATTTATCTTCAAGTTCTTTTCTGAGATAGCGATTTTCCGAAACCAGAGCGGACATTTGAAGAGCTTTAGCGACTGTCATTTTAAGCTCATCTTTATTAAAAGGTTTCAATATATAATCACAGGCACCCATTTTCATGGCTTTAACTGCATCTTCAACTGTACCGTGGGCAGTGATCATAATTACGGGGCAATCCGGCTTTTCACTGAGAACAAACTCCAGTATGAAAAACCCGTCTCTACCGGGTAGCTTTATATCACATATAAGCAGATCCGGTTCGAATTTTTTAAATAAACCTGTCCCTCTGTTTCCTTCATGGCATACTTCAACTATATAACCTTCTTCTGAAAGATAGTATGAAATAACACGGCAAAGGCTCTGATCATCATCTATAACGAGTATTTTCTTCTTTTCTTTCAATAGAATCTTTCCCTGATATTTTTTATAAATATTAAAAAAATAAGCTCTTTCTCTGACAGTTAATAGCTAAAAGACAGAATAATTATAGATTACCTTTAAGTTTGATATTACAGGTAACACATTCCAGTGGTCCGCCATCATCAGCAAGTGTTGTAACAAATGCACATTTCTTATAATAAAGCTTTTTACACATAGGACAATAACCATACTCTTTCGCTTCGAGAACTATAGTACTCTTTGACTTAATAATAAGCTTGCCACATTTTGAACAGATAACTTTCTCTGTACCACCTGAAAACAAGTCTTTAATACTGTCGAGTATACCCACTTTATTTACCCATCCCTTAAAACTATACTACTATTATATTACAAAGGATTAAAAAGGGCAATTAAAACTTCAGACATCTTCTGTAATAATAATTCTCTGCACTGTTTGCTTTACTACAGACATTGTCTGAAAACAAACACTTAATTTTTACAGCAAAACCATCAAAAATTTTAATATAAAAAAATCTTTTCTTTGTATTTTCTTATGTTGTAGCCACTGAGAAACATAAAAAAAATCTGATGGCATTATAAATGCCTGTTATAGTAATTAGAATAAAAATAAGGAGGTATGCAAGATGATAAAGCTTACAATAATTACAATAGCAGGCATAATTTTACTGACTCTAAGCGGTCTCTCATATATGGTAGCCCCTGCCATAGCCGCAGTGGGATGCACTCTCAACAACCCTGATAGGGACATAAGAAATCTCTTTCCTTCCTCTACCGGTTATAAGACTCATTTCAAAACCATAAGGAAACTCGGAGGAGAAACTATGATGACTGAAATCGAAAAAAAACTGGGAGATAAACTTGAAGAACAATATGAAAATATGGATATTGATCATGTTTATTACCAGATTTTTAAGGGGAAGGAAACGATAGGTTATGTTTTCGGTGTAAATCAGACAGGTGAATATGGACTATTGCAGCTTATTCTGGCAACAGATACCGATGGAAAAATACTTGGTTTCTACTATCAGAGATTTCGTTCTCCCAATGCTGATGCTTTCAAGGATACGAAATTTACCGGACAATTTCTGGGCCGAAGCCTTGCAGATTTCTACGCACACAGTGCTTATAAGGGTACAGAGCAAGACCCATTGAGAAATATTAAAGATCCTACAGGCAGTAATGACCCGGATTTCCCGCGTACAATAAGAGGTTTAAAATTCAATCTCATTTTATTCGATACGTTCTGGCTTAACAGAAAGTATGATCCATATTTTGTTAAATCTGTTTTATAATCAGGAGGTGATATTATGAGAAAAATTATGATAATAGTATGGGGAGTATTAATTGTAATAATCTTATCCGTACTATTAGCCGGTTGTGGTAAAAAAAACAAGGTCTATGGTCAGGCAATTTCCAATAACCCTGTAATCACAATAAAAGAGCTTCAGGATAAGAAAAAAGATTATTCAGATCAGTTGGTAAAGATACAGGGTAAGATTACAGATGTCTGTCAGGATATGGGGTGCTGGTTTAATGTAAATGACGGAACAGGAATTATGTATATAGATCTTGAGATGGGGAGAAATTTTACTATACCCAAAAACACGGCAAATCAACCGGTATTAGTTGAGGGTAAGCTGGAATATGATAATGGTTCGCTATCAATCATAGGTTCAGGAGTCAAAATAGGGGAATAAAAATTTTAATAGTTGAGGGTATATTTAAAGAAGCTGATGGACACCTCTCTATCAATGGCCAGGGAGTTCAGATTAGTAAGTAAAGGAAGTGATAATAATGAAATTCATTATAATAGCCTTTAAACAATTGCAAAGACAGAAGATACGTTCACTTCTCACCATAGCAGGTGTAGCAGTGGCAGTAGCAGTTCTCATAAGCCTCATGGGTTTTAACAGAGGCTATCAGAAGGCACTGACAAATGATATCGAAAAACTTGGTTATCAGGTATTAATAACAGCAAAGGGCTGTCCCTATGAAGCGGCAACACTTATGTTAAAGGGCGGAGGAGGACTTAAATATATGGATGAAGACATATATCAAAAGATAGTGGGTGACCCACGAATCGATAAGATTACTCCTCATTTGATACAATCTGTTTACGATCCAGAAAGAAATGACGGGCAGGGCGGAATTGCAATGTTTGTTGGCATTGACTGGAAGAGCTGGCAGGCTCTTAAACCCTGGATGAAGTTCCAGAAACCGACAGATAAGCCTGCCGACAGTCCCTGGTTTAGTTCGGATAATGCAGATGAAATAGTAATGGGATATGAAGCGGCAGAATTTGAACAGAGAGCAGTGGGAGATAAGTTTTATATACCCGGAATCAATAAAGTCGTAAAGGTTGTAGGAATACTTGATAGAACAGGAACACAGGACGATGGAGCTATATATGCGCCACTTAAGACAGTTCAGAGGCTTTTCCCTGATGTAGCAGGTAAACTTACGGGAATAGGCATAAAATTAAAACAGGTAGAACAACTGCCGGAATTTGAAGATACCTACTATAAAATTCCTGAGATTCAGGTTGTGAGTATGACCCAGGTAAAGGGAACCATAATAAATCTCATAACCACTGCAAAGGTTCTCATTATGTCAGTGGCGGCTATAGCCATAATAGTTGCTATAATAGGTGTTATCAACACCATACTTATGTCCGTATTCGAAAGAACTCAGGAAATAGGGATTATGAAGGCTATTGGTGCCTCAAAACTGGATATATTCAGGTTTATATGGATAGAGACAATAATAATCTGTACTCTTGGAGGAGTTTTTGGAAGTATTATAGCCATAGTGGGCGGAAGTGGCGTGGAGTTTCTGGTCAAAAAGGTCTTACCCTATGCGCCGAAGGGACACCTCGTAACAGTAGGGCCTGACCTTGTAGGACTCAGTTTTCTCTCTGCCATAATACTGGGGATAATAGCAGGACTCTACCCTGCCTTCAGAGCTGCTTCTATGAGACCCATTGAAGCTATAAGGAGCGGAGAATAAATGGTGAAACGTGAAAGAAAAAAGAAGCTTATCAGGAGGTGGGAATATGATTACAATAATTGAAAGAGAAGTGTTAAATAGGAATAAAATCGATATTCAGAAAAAAACCGTTATAAAGGCAAATAAATTGAGAAAAATCTATAAATTGCCGGCAGAAGAGATTATTGCTCTGAAAGGTATTGATCTTGAGATAAAAGAAGGTGAATTTGTCTCCCTTATGGGACCTTCAGGTTCGGGTAAAACCACCCTTTTTAATCTCATAGGCTGTCTTGATAGTGTTACAGACGGTTCTCTCCATGTTATGAGTTATGAGGTATCAAAAATGAAAGAAGAACAACTGCCGAAGGTCAGAAGGGGTAACATTGGATTTGTATTTCAGGAATTCTTTCTTATCCCTACTCTTACTGCACTTGAAAATGTAGAAATGCCCTACATATTCTCACCTGAAAAGAGAAGTAGAGAGAAAGCCCTGGCACTTCTTGATCTGGTAGGGCTCTCCCATAGAGTAAACCATTTACCAAAAGAAATGAGTGGTGGAGAAATGCAGAGAGTAGCTATTGCAAGATCACTTGTCTGCAATCCGAAATTACTCCTTGCAGATGAACCCACGAGAAATCTGGATACACAAAACGCCAGGGCTATATTTAAACTCTTCAGGGAACTTTCTAAAGAGAAAGGATTAACCGTTGTAGTAGCAACCCATAATGTAGCTCTTGCCTGTGAAGTTGACAGAGTCATACACCTGAAAAACGGCTTTATAGATGAGACAGAAGAATATTTACCTAAGATCAAACTGCAGAAAAACACAGAACAAAAGGACAGTCCGGAAAGTAATAAAGAAGAAAAGATAATCAAAGCACAGGAGCTTAAAAAGAATTATCAAAGAGGCAGTGAAATAGTTAAAGCCCTTAATGGGGTTGATTTCAGCATATCACCGGGAGAAATAGTATCTATAGTAGGTCCATCCGGCTCAGGGAAAACCACACTTATGAACCTTATAAGCTGTATGGATACTGCCACATCAGGAGAATTAAGAATAGGAAATACAAATGTAACTCCCCTTAAAGAAAACCGTCTGATAAGTATAAGAAGAGAACTTATAGGTTTTGTATTCCAGGGTTTTCATCTCATACCAACCCTTACCGTAAGAGAAAATATGGAGCTTCCTCTTTTGTTTTCCAGAAAAAAGATTGACAGAAAAAAAATTCTTAATCTACTTGATATGGTAGGGCTCAGAGATAAGGAAAATAAATATCCCTCTATGCTCAGCGGCGGTGAACAGCAGAGAGTAGCTATAGCAAGGGCGATGGTAAATGATCCGAAGATACTTCTTGCAGATGAACCTACCGGTAAACTTGATATAAAACTCAGAGATGAGATTATGGGCTTATTCAGGAAACTGGCAAAAGAGAAGAATGTGGCAGTATTTATAGCAACTCATGATCTGGAACTGGCAGCACTGACAGATAGGGTAATACATTTCCAGGACGGACAGGTAATTCCTGAAAGCCAGTCGACACTTTATTTACATTAATAATCACTGTTGTTAAAATCTCAAGGAAGAAAGGATATTATTATGAAAAAAATAAAGAGAAGAAAAAGCCTTTTTATAAATACAATTTTAATACTCCTCATCTTCCTGATATTTTTATCGCCTGCCAGAGGAGAAGATACCATAAAAGAAGAGCAAAGTGATGATGGAGAAAATGCTTTAATATACGGTGAGTTTTACCTGTTACAGACGGTAAGCACAGGAGATGACAATTTTAACACTCAGGATTCTATCGGTTTTGAAGCATATAAGAAATTTTCCGGAGAATACGGAGACTGGGGAGAAGGTGATTTACAGTTCCGTATGACCTATTCTCCTTTGAAAAATATGATAGTAACACCAATGCACGCTGATTTTGATTCTATAGGGCAACCTGTTATTTATAATGCTTTCCTGAATTTCAAAGGTAATATGGGACGAAGCAATATCAAAATAGGGCATTTCGATGTGCCTTTCGGGCTGGAGCCGGATCTGGATACTCATGCCACTCTTTTACAGACACTTGCTATGTCTAATTTCGGATATATACAGGACTGGGGTATATCACTTAACGGTCAACTGGAGAATATAGATTATGAAGCAGGAATTTTTACCGGCACAGGAGACAACCTGCTTTTTGATCGTAGTGCTTATCTCTTCAGTGGAAGAATAACCAACCCTGTAGAAAATGATTTACGTTGGGGAATATCGGCAGCAGGTGGGAAAAATCTGAGGGGAGGTAATCTGGAGAGCCTCTGGAGATTAGGATTTGATACCCAGTATGTTTATGCCCAGTGGACTTTCAAAGGAGAGGTTTACGGAGGACAGACAGAAGGGCATCCCGCCTACGGAGTTCTGGGAGAAATAGATTATATGTTCCCAGGTCAGAACCTGGAGTTGGAATTACAATTTCAACGCAGTTCCAACAGCACAGATCTCCCCGATAGCGATACTACAGCACTAATTGCAGGACTTACTTATAGACTCTCAGAATCCTGGTACCTTCGAACTGCTTACAGTCATTATTTCAATCTGCCCGGTGCAATGTCATCAGACCAGGTGGGTATTCAATTTTATTTTTACGGAAAAAATAATGAGAAACAAAGAGACAAACAAAATAATTGGAATACAGAAGAAAGAAGAAAAAAAGAGGACTTAACACTTAAGTAATTGAATCTGAGATGTTTTGGTTAAAGTTGTATTTCACAGACCCGATGTCAGCAAATAGCTATACTCCCTCTGAAGGATTTTATCCTTTATTCTTGAACTATTATAATAGAATGGAAAATAATCATGAAAACTTTTTTATTTTTAATCTTTTTATTAATTTCTATAATCCCATCTTATGCCGGAGGAACAGTTCCAGCTCATCAGGGAAGTATCTGGTATTTCCTTTTTATGGGATTCATCGGAGGAATAATACTTAACCTGATGCCCTGTGTATTGCCTGTTGTATCATTAAAAGTCTTCAGTCTCATAAAATCTGCAGGGGAAGAAAAGGGAAGGGTATTTAAAGCAGGTCTTATATTTACGGCAGGAGTACTTTTTTCCTTTGCAGTTCTTGCCACAGTTGTAGCTGTTCTTAAATCTCTGGGGCAATCCGTAGGATGGGGATTTCAATTTCAGAGTCCCTATTTTGTCCTTTCCCTTGCAGTAGTAGTATATGTTTTCGGCCTTTCTCTTTTTGATTTATTTGAGATTTCTCCACCATCGGCAGAAAAAATTGATAAACTGGCACAGAAAGAAGGGATGGCTTCAGCCTTTTTTGAAGGAATACTGGCAGTTCTTCTCGCCACACCCTGTTCTGCTCCATTTCTGGGTACTGCTCTCGGGTTTGCCTTCAGTCAGCCTCTATGGATTATTTTTACCATATTCTTTATGATAGGACTTGGACTTTCTCTTCCCTATCTTTTACTTACGGCAAATCCGAAATGGATGGACTTTCTGCCAAAACCGGGAAACTGGATGTTAAAACTGAGATTTGCTATGGGATTTTTATTAATGGGTACTGTGTGCTGGCTTTTATGGATTCTGGGGAAACAATTAAATGCTGATGCAGTTGTAGCTTCTTTAGTATTCCTACTTTTTATTGCCATATTCCTCTGGGTTCTCGGCTTTATCGAATATAAAACAAAAAAACATACGAGATGGATCATTCGATTTATCTCTTTACTCATTCTTGCAGGGGGTCTGTGGACTTCTTACGGATGGCTTTATCCCTGGAAGAATTTTTCTGCAGAACCAGAGACCACTCCTGTTACGATAGATATACCCGAAGAGGTAATAAACGGAGTTTCCTGGAAAAAATATACACCGGAAGCATTAGAATCTACAAGAAAAACAGGTAAAATCATATTTCTGGATGCCTCTGCAGACTGGTGTCTTACATGTAAAACCAATGAAAATACTGTTCTTTATACGGATAAAGTAAGTGAAAGACTCAGAGAAAATGATATTATTGCCTTTAAAGCCGATAATACAAAACGTTCAAAGGAAGTGACTGCCCTTATAAAATCTTATGGCAGATCTGCTGTACCTGTTTATGCTGTTTATCCTCCGGGAGAAAATTCCACACCGGAGATTTTACCTGAAATTATTACTGTAGATATGGTACTTCAGGCAATAGACAGGGCTTCAGGAAAAAGTCAATGACCCCGCCCACAATGGAACGGGGCTTGCGGTGCAAACCGTAAGTTCTCACATTGATTAGAGGCATAAGGAATAATATTCTTTATGCAGCAGTTATTCAGGAGAGATACATACACACCTGCGGATATCTCTCACGTCCAGTCAGCTCTGTGGTTTTAAATTAAACAGTCCTGTGGGGTAGTTGCGACACGAGGTTATCTAAATGATTGTTATGCTTAAAGGAGAATAATTACATATGACATAACCTTCTATACTACTAGAAGTAGTCTACACAAGCATATGAGAAGAGTAATCG
>Ga0302240_1001785_pt1 | contig 16046 bp, 10 predicted proteins | sample AAG_UR_His_MG_FD_193538 | JGI IMG/M metagenome (GOLD analysis project Ga0302240, IMG submission 193538) | Enriched activated sludge microbial communities from anaerobic digester in WTTP, New Holstein, Wisconsin, United States - AAG_UR_His | ecosystem: Engineered > Bioreactor > Anaerobic >... | reverse complement strand
TCTCTTGATATACCCTGTAACTTTATATCCATCTGTAATGCATTAATACCCTCTCTTGTACCTGCCACCTTAAAATCCATCTCTCCGAAGGCATCTTCAAAACCCTGAATATCTGTTAAGATAACATGTTTTTCTCCATCAGATATCATACCCATAGCTATGCCTGCAACAGGTGCTTTAATTGGTATACCTCCATCCATAAGTGCAAGGGTACTGCCACATACACTTGCCATAGATGAAGAACCATTTGATTCAAGTACTTCAGATACAAGCCTTATTGTATATGGAAATTCTTCTTCTGATGGTATAACACATTCCAGAGCCTTTTCTGCCAGAGCGCCGTGACCTATTTCTCTTCGTCCCGGTCCACGCATACCACCGGTCTCTCCCACACAGAAAGGCAAAAAATTATACTGATGCATAAATCTTTTTGATTCTTCCAGTCGAAGGTCATCTATTATCTGTACCTCACTTATGGTACCAAGAGTAAGAACACTTAAAACCTGTGTTTCACCACGGGTAAAAAGGCCTGTACCATGAGTTCTGGGCAGGATACCAATCTTTACATCAAGAGGTCTTATATCATCAAAGCCCCGTCCATCAGGACGTTTCTCTTCTCGAAGAACAAGTGCCCTGAGTTGTTCCTCTTTTAACATATCAAGAACAGTATCAAAATCTACAGACTTTTCAGCAGTAAGTAATTCAAGAAGTAAAGCTCTCTCATTTTCATCTTCAATTTTTTCAACAAATGGTATAAGACGTTCAGGGGTAAGCTTATCTATAGCATTAAGGCGTTCCTGTTTCTTTAATATCTGCATGGATTTTTTAAGTTCCTGAGTAAAATGCTCTCTCATAAGTTTTTCAAGTGTCTTATTATGCTCATAAAGAGGAAAAGTTCCTTTAGGTTTACCGGCGAGAACGATCAGTCTTTCCTGTAATCTTACAATATCTTTTATAACTTCATGAGCTTTTTCAATAGCCTTTATAATTACTTCCTCCGACACCTGGTCTCCTCTGGCTTCAACCATAGTTATATCATCTTTTGTCCCTGCCACTACCAGTTCAAGTTTACTCTCTTTGAGTTGTTCACTGGTTGGATTTATTACAAATTCATTATTTATAAGCCCTATTCTAACTGCTCCCACAGGTCCATAAAAGGGTATATCAGAAATAGAAAGAGCCGCAGAAGCAGCAATTAGAGCTACAATATCCGGTTCATTTGCATCTCTTGAAAGTACAAGTGTAACAACTTGAACCTCATTACGAAGGCCTTCAGGAAATAGAGGCCTTATGGATCTATCGATTAAACGACAGGACAGTATGGAATCTTCACTGGGCTTACCTTCCCTCTTAAAAAAACCCCCCGGTATCTTACCGGCAGCATATAATTTAGCTTCATAATTAACTGTAAACGGGAAAAAATCAACCTCTTTAGGCTCATCATCCGCCACGGCAGTAGCCAGTATTAAACTATCTTCATATCTGACCACAACAGAACCATTGGCCTGTTTTGCAAGAGTTCCTGTTTCTAACATCAAACTTCTACCTGCTATTTTAGCCTCAACAAATACTGCATTGCCATTAGTTGCTTCTTCTATATGTATTTCTTTTGAAGGGGCTATTTCTATTTTTTCTTGAGTATCCTGATTTTCATTTTGAACTTCTTCTAACATAATTAACTACAAATAAAACTCGAGTCACTTTTTCTTTAAAATAAAATATTTTCGAGTTTACCTCCTTCTAAACTAAAAAGTTATTTTTTTATTCGTTACCTGAAATCATTTTCCTTCTTAATCTTACTAAGATTAGATAAATAAAGATAAGCATTCACTCTTTACCTATCAACTATCAGCTAAAATTTACGAGGCTGTTTAAATTACTAAAAAATAAGATAATGATATTTCTTATGTAATTCCTGTAAAAACTGACTTCTCACTGCTGATACCTGAAAGCTTATAAATAAAGCTGGTATAGGTTGGAATAATATTAAAACCATACCAGCCTTTGTCTTATTTTCTTAAACCCAGTTTCTTTATAAGAAAACGGTATTTTTCTAAATTCACTCTTCTAAGATAATTTAATAGGCGTCTTCTACGTCCAACTTTCATTAGAAGACCTCTACGAGAATGATGATCTTTCTTAAAACTAGATAAATGTTCAGTAAGTTTATTTATCTGCTTTGTAAGCAAAGCAATCTGTACATCTGCAGAACCAGTATCACGCTCGTGTATTTTATACTCATCAATAATTACCTGTTTTTCTTCTTTAAGAAGTGACATTTTACCCACCTCCCCCCTGATAACTGTTAATAATAAAGGTCTGAATCTCCAACTTCTAAAATAATAGCTTCTCCTGTATTATTTAAAGAGACTATACTCTCCACTCTGACTTCCTGACCTTCTGAAAGATCTTTAAAACTTAATTTTTCTCCACATTCCCAATCAAAAATAATAGTATCTGAAGTAATTGCAAAGCTCAGTTTCTCATGAGGAGAAACTTTTACTTCAATTATCTGGTTTTTACTATCCAGTGAAGAGATAACTCCACCAAAGGTACCAATTTCTCTCTCCACAGGTAATACATCAGATTTACCAACTTCAATATAAAAGACTCTCAATATCTGGTCTTTCTTATAATAACCAATAGCTTCCAGAGGCATATCTTTTTTCAAACTTTCCCAGGAAAAGTCGGTTTTCTGAAATTTATCTCCATGAGAAAAAAATAATATATCCTTCATAATATATAAATCTTCTATTCCACTCTCTGTGAGGATACTTACAATACGATCTTTTTTAATAACTTCCTTAACAGTCCCAAAAACAGTTTGTTTTTCACCATAAAAAATCTTTTCCAGCTCAGGCAAAACATCACTAAAAGAACCATCAGAAATAGCAAACCCACTTTTAATGTCCATAAGAGCAAGTAATTTTTTCGATGTATCAAAAGTATTATAAAAACAATATACCCTGTTTCCCGGGAAAAACTCTTCAGCAGATGATAAAAGATTATCCCTGATAAAAATAGTATCTTCTAAGATAGAAAATAAAATCTCCTTCTCATCTACTTTTATGATAATTTCATTAGAGTCAATCTTCGCTATAATTCCTTTCAAAGAAACAGGTTCCTCAATCTGTGCTGCCAGGGGAGAAATAATTGAAAAAATCATTATTATTGAAATGACTGCAAAGTAGTTATACTTATTCATAAAGCCTTTAATTATTAAATATCCTGTGTAGAATAAATTGTTTCTCCAGTATAAGTTATCTCAAAGAAAAAGTCAATCTTCTTTAGAATATGATTTTTTTGATAGAAAGTCTCTTATTTCATTTACCAGCCTATCAGGTTGAAAAGGTTTATTTATTATTTTATCAAAAGAATAAAGAACTGTCTTATCCATATCCTCTTCTGTAATTCTTGCTGTAAATGCTATAATTGGTATATCTTTTGTTCTGGAAATAGACTTTATAATTTTAGTAGTCTCATAGCCATCCATATTGGGTAGAGCAAGATCCATAAGTATAAGATCAGGAGAATGTCGCAGGGTTTCAGAAAGACCTTCAATACCATCTCTGGCAAATATAAACTCAAATTCATCTCTAAATAAAAATTCCACCATTTTTCTTATACCTACTTCATCTTCAACAAGTAAAATAGTATTTTTTTTCTTCTCTTCCAGTGGTTTTAACCCGGAAGGAACTATTGTAACAGGAACTATAGCAGGTGTAGATGGAATTGTACTAGATTTTTCTGTATATATATGTTCCCTGGGAAGCCTTATAGTAAAGGTACTACCTCTGGCTAACTCACTTTCAAGTAAAATCTCTCCTCCATGAAGCTCAACAAGTTGTTTGGTAATAGAAAGACCAAGACCGGTACCACGAAACTTTCTTATTCCACCTCCCAGTTGTCGAAATTGCTCAAAAACTGATGCTTGATCTTCTTGTTTAATACCTATACCCGTATCTAAAACTTTTATTACCAAAAATTCCTTTTCATCCTGAAGAAAAATCTTAACAGATCCTCCTTCTCTGTTATATTTTACCGCATTTGTCACAAGATTTAATATTATCTGTCTCATTCTATCAGGATCTACATATACATTTGGAAAATGATCATCGAAATATTTCTCAATTGTCACACTTATCTCATCTGCCATTATCCTGACAGTAGTTATAACTTCATCAATTATTACTTGTAAATTTGTTTCTCTTTTATTTAAATTTATCTTTTTAGCCTGCAGTTTGGAGAGATCTAATAAGTCCTCCACAAGATGTAACATATTCTGTGCACTGGTAAGCACATCCTCTATCAATTCCATCTGAATAGGAGAAACTGAACCTATACGTCCTCCTTTGAGAAGATAGGAAAATCCTATAATTGCCGTCAGGGGAGTTCGTAATTCATGGCTTATATTTCCAATATATTCATCTTTCAGTTTATTGGCTTCCTTTAATTTAATAACCATCTCTTTTTCTCTCTGATATAGAAGAGTACGGGAAAAAGCTATAGCAACCTGTTTTGCCACAGCAGTAACAAGTCTTACATGGTCATGTGTAAAATAATTCTTTTTATTACTGGCAAGACCTATTATTCCAAAACACTTATCCTGGTACAACATAGGAACATAGCAAAGAGAAGCCGGTATTTCATAATTTTCATTATCCGGAAAACGAATCCTTTCATCAGTAGATACGTCATTTACAAGAAGAGTAGACTTATTCTTTATAACCCAACCGGGATGACGATTTAATACTTCTTCCTGACTTATTTCACGTTCCTTTCCCTCTACTCCTTTGGCATCAACAAGTTTGAGACTGTTTCTTTCTTCATTATAAAGATACAGTCCCGCGTAAGGAAAAGAAATCACCTTATCTAATTCCTCTATGACACACCTGCTTAGCTTATCAAGTTCCATAGCTGAAGATATTACCTGGCCAATCTGAACAAGAGCAGAAATATCAGCAGCACTTTTTCTGGCTTCATTATATAATCTGGAGCTTTCTATTGCAATAGAAAGCAAACCTGATAATTGTTGCATTATCAACATTTCTCTTCTGGAATATTTATTTTTTTCCTCACTCCACAAACTAAAAGTTCCAATACCTTTATTATTGCAATAAATAGGAACACATATACAGGAATATATATATCTTGAACTTTCTATAACAGCACTTAGAGGAAAACCTTCTTCTGACTTTAAATCACCTGAAAGAAATGGTTTCCTCTGTGAAAAAACCAGACCTGAAACAGTTCCTTCAAAAGGACTACTTATACTATTATCAAATTCAAACTCTTTATGTTCATTGGATATAACAAATTGTAATGTTTTCTGGTCTTCATTACTAAATGCCACACAGGCCTGATGAAAAGCGATATAATTTTCTATAGTTAATAGAAAATATGTTAATATCTTACCTGTATCACTGGAAAGATTTGAAGAAAGAACATCTGTAACCGATCTGGTTATTGCAATTAATTCCTCATTCCATTTTTGTTCTAACTGTAAATCCATATACAAAAATGACCTTCTCTCAATAAGTAATCAGCTATCAACCATAAGCTTTCAGCTTTTATTCCTTAAGCTGCTCGTTTATTGCTGATTGCTGATAGGTTTAAACATAAAAGGTTTATTTTTACTGAAGTTAATAATTTAACAATAATAAAAATTCCGATGCATATTAAATTATTACTTAAGTTTTTATTTTACCATAATTTTTAGCTATTTTAAACAATTTTTATTAAAATTTTATGATTTATTTTAAGCATTCACCTTTTCAGGGTTCAGCTATCAGCTAAGTACCGCTCCAGGTAAAAAAGTATCCAAAAAATTTTAAATATACACATCTGTCCCTTGAAAGTTGACTGCTGACTACTGATAGCTGAATGTTAAACGGTATCAGTATTGACATAAAAATCAAAAGTAATACCGAAAATATTAGAGATAATCCTCATTTTTAAAACAGACTTTATTAATCTTCCTATTTCATAATCAAAATAATTTATTTCTTTACCCTGAAACTTACCCACCTTATTTTCTTCAGGTGAATAGAATACATTATTTATTACTGCACAAATTTTATCATCTTCGTAAAGTTCAAACTTCTCAAGAGAAGAACGAATTATAAAATCAATTGGCCTGGGAAAGAATGGCAATTCCATTCTCATAGGGTTTTCCCAGGAATCTCCAATTGAAATAAAACGTTGTGGAAAAATCAACCTGCCTTCTATACCGGCTTTTACAGGTTCACCCTCAACAAGGGTTATTTCTCCATCCTGAGAAAGCCTGACAATTCCTGAAGTAAGAGGAACTTCTTTAATATCTCCTGAAACTATATAACTGGCCTTTTCATTCCGAAAACTTAATTCCATTAACCCTTCCTGAATAATCTTAACAAGTTCTATAGAAATTATCAGGATAAAGTTAGCTTCAGTAGTTTGATGGGAAGGAAAATTAACTTTTTTAGTTATTTTTCCTGTAGTCTCATAACGAACTTCCCTCTCAAAAGCTTTAGGCTTGAACTTCAAGGCAACCTTCAAATTATTAATCTCTTCGGTAATCTAAATCAACCTCCCATAAATTCGTGAAAGGTGAATCGTAGATCGTGAGGCGATTAATTTCTTCCTTGCCTTCTTCCGAGGGACGAACTTGAATATTTCATCTTTCACGATTTACAATTTATAAAAAATTATACTGTTAGCTATATTTTAACATGAATTAATATCAAAGTTAAGGCTTTTTTTATTTAAAAATATTATTAAATTATTATTAGCTTTCAGCTTTTTTCCTTAAGCTGATAGCTTTAAACATAAAAGGTTTATTTTTACTGAAGCTAATAATTTAACAATAATGAAAATTCCGATGCATTTTAATTTAACTTATGATATAATGTTGTTTATTAAAGATTGGGAGTTAGGTGTTCTACAATCCAACACTCATAACTCCAATTTACAGAAAGGAAACCTTCAATGAAACTAACAAAATTATCTATAATAACAGCTCTCATATTCTTATTGATTTCTTATCCTGCCAGTTCAGATGAACTTGAGGATCACATATCCAGAGGTAAAAAATATATAAATGACCAGAACTGGCATGCGGCTATAGAAGAATTCTCCTCAGCATTAAAGCTATCAAGAAACAATATTGAATGCAAACGTTCTCTTGGTTATGCTTATCAGATGATAGGAAAACTTGACGAAGCAGAGAGAGAATACAAAGAAATTATAGAAGGAGCTCCGCAAAATTTTGAAGCTCACTTTTTTCTTGGAAAAATTTATGCAGCAAAAAAAGCATATAATCTGGCAGAAAACAGTTATAGACAGGCTATAATGATAAAACCTGATGACCTGGATGTATATCTATCCATAGGCGAATTATATAAATTACAGAATAAACTTGATTGGGCAGAAAGAGAATATGAAAGGGCTCTTCAGATATCTCCCAGAAGTTCCCGGGTATACCTGGAACTTGCGAGAATTTATACTGCCGGTAAACAATATAAAAGAGCACAGGAAACATATAAAATAGTTCTGGAACTTGATCCTCTGAACTGGAAAGCTGTTGAGGAATATGCCTGGACGCTTTTTATTGATGGTAATCTGGAGAATGCTCTTAAACAATATGAAAGAGCAAGTCAGCTCAATCCCAAAAGTCCCACATTATATTTAAATCTGGGTTCTGTTTATGATTACCAGAGAAAAACGGATAAGGCCATAGAATATTATAAAAAAGCTCTTTCACTGGATCCAGCTTTAAGTCAGGCAAGAGATAAACTCATAAAATGCTATGAATCTTTAAATATGAAAGAAAAAGCACTGGAAGAATACAGAGAAGCTATTAAAAATAATCCCAACAATCCTGAAGTTTATGTTGCTCTGGCAAAAGCCTATATAAAATATGAAGAGGAACAAAAAGCTATAGAACCACTAAAAAAATCTATAGCAATTGCCCCATCTAATTGGGAAAGTTACAGACTTCTTATAGGAGTATACAGAGATGAAGGACGATTGGACGATGCAGTAAACATATGTGAGGAAGCATTAAAAAATGATTCCAACAGTGCTTATTTTTATAATATGCTGGGAGATCTCTATTATCAAAAGAGAGATGTTAAAACAAGTGCAGATTATTATGAAAAAGCCATTAAGCTAAATCCAAAAGAATTGACTTATTATATAAACCTGGGAGATGTTTATCATCAGGAAATGCTTTTTGATAAAGCCATGGAAGCCTACGATAGAGGCTTAAAAATTTCTCCTGCTTCAGCAGATTTTACAAGAAAAATGGGAGAAGTTTATCTGGAAAAAAAAGATTATGATAAAGCAAAAGAATATCTGGAAAAATCTATAAGAATGGATAAAAAATCAGTAAGAACCCGATTGATTCTGGGAAGATTATATATGGAACAAAATGATTATCCGGGAGCCTTTAAAATACTGGATGAAGCCAGAAAGCTGGGTCAAAAAGATTTTGAGATACTCGCCAGTCTGGGTTACTGCTATTACAGACTGGGAAACTGGGAAGAAGCCATAAAAATCGAAGAAAATGTTATAAGCCAGTATCCATACTATCCTCTGGCAAATTATTATCTTGGCATTGCCTACAGTAAAAGCCCGAAATTCAGAAATAAAGCTTCTGAGCAGTTAAAGCTCGCTATGGATTATGCTTCTTCTACTATAGCATACAGTCAACCACTGCAGAAGAAGAAACTACAGGAATTAATAGAGGAAATTAAGAAAATTTTAAAGAAATAAGATAAGTGAGCAGTATGTTCACTGCTCACTCTTTTGACAGGATACTTCTTACTCCAATTATCAGGAATATACTTGCCAGTATCAGTGAAATAACACCCAGGGATTTAGAATAAATTCCTTTGTCCGGAACACTTACAGAAGCAGCAGGAGTGGAGACAGAAACGGGTAATTTCTCCTGTACTACAAGATCTTCACTTTTAAAGGTCTTATTATCTACATTTATAGTGTCTCTTCTCTGATCCAATCCTACAGTACTGGAAACGATATCCTTTACTCTGGACGTATCTTCATCCACGTTATTAAGAGCCACATACACATTAAGCTTTTTAACATTACCAGGAGGATATACCATTACCTGAAAATCTCTTTTACTATTTTCATAAGAAAGATCCTGAGCTTTTTTTTCTGGATTTTTTTGTTTATATGCATAAGGGACAGAGGGAAGAGTTTTACTATTTACTCCCATATTCCCGGCTTTGTCTTCCTGAAAAGAGAATACTTGAGGAGCAATTTCAGTTTCACTCAAAACATTCCTGTTTGCCACACGTAATGGTTCATTTACTAAAAAATCTATAGTACTACTTACCTGGACAACAGATTTACCGGGGCCAAGTTCTTTATCCAGAACATTCTGGGCATTCCTGGTAAGAACCTCTTCAAAATTATGCTGTTCCAGTCTCTGTTGCTCCATCAAGTTTGCATAGTCACTCTTCTGAGTAGACAGTACATTATCGGACAATACAAGTCCTCTTGAGTCGTATACCACTATATCATTATATGAAACGTTCATATTATCAGATACAAGGGTTATTATACTGCTAACCTGGGTGGATGTAATGGAATAATCCGGATTTATTGTTAACTTCACCATTACGTTATTAGACTGATTCGAGGATAAAGAAGCATTTGCTATACCTTCCATAAAGGAAATTTTATCTTCCAGTTCCTTCCTTACCTGGCTTTCATTATTAATATTACTATTAGTTACACCGGGAGTACTATCTTCTTTCATTCCCCTGTCTTTAACAGATTCTCCTGAAACTTCCACTGCCACATAACTCTCATCAGCCAGTTTCTGAGTCTGCAACTTCTGTGGAACATCTCTTTTTATAAGTTCTACTCCTGGAGAAGCAACATTACTTTCACTTACAATGGCCGGAGACTGTGAAAAGGATTTATGAGAATAGTTATTACTAAAGTAACCCGGTGCCAGTTGAAATACACCATTTAAAGCCAAAAAAAGAGCAATGGAACAGGTTGCCATAGAAGAAATCCACTGTTTTTTATTAAAGAAAGTAGTTACAAAATCCAGTATACCATATATCCTATTCACTTTATATACTTTAACAGGAAGCTTATATGTTTCTTCCATAAAAGATCTGAGAGAGGCAGGCATGATTTCCTCAGAACATATTTCAGCAGAAAGTTCGAGTGAAAGATGCTGGTTTAATTCAAATAAAAGTGTCATTTCATCTCTACAATAAGAACAATTTTCAAGATGAGCTTTTACTGTTTTACCTTCGTTAAAAGTTACATCATTTTCTGAAAACCTTATCAGTAAATCTATAGAAGGACAATTTTTATCCATGGCAAGAGTTTTTAAATGAGGGGTGAGATTTTTCAAACTGTCTAATTCTTCACAACAGATCTTACATTCCTTAATATGCCCCTCAATAACCTGTTTTTCTGAATCAGGAAGATCTCCATCTATATAATGAAGTATTTTTGATGAAATCTCCTGACAATAGTCACTCATAATTATCACCACCTTCAATCTATTTAAAAGCTGCTGTGAATATTTTTTTCTGATTTCAATTTTAATAGTCGAAGAAAAATAAAAAAACTTCCATTTTTTTATTTTTTTTAAAATTTTTTATAAATTATTATTAGCCTTCAACTTTTTTCCTTAAGCTGATTGCTGATAGATTTAAACAGTTTATTTTTACTGAAGCTAATAATTTAACAATACGGCTAAAAGCTAATTATCTTTTAACATTGAACCCTGAAGACATATCATTATAAATCTCTGACAGTCTAATAAGACAGCGTTTCAAACGGGAACAAACAGTACCAACAGGAACTGAGAGTTTTGAGGCAATTTCTTCATAAGGAAGTTCATCTACATATCTCATTATAACAATTTCTTTACATTTATCTGACAATTGCTCCAAAGAAGCCCTTACAACTCTTCCCTCCTCTAATTTCAAAAAACTTTCTTCCGGTTTCCCAAAGGTAGTGGGTGAAAGAGGCTTGTTTAAATCAGAAGTTGATTTATATTCTACATCTTCATAGGAAACACTATCTCTATCACCTTTTCTCTTTATAGTAGTTTCCCTTCTCAAAGCCGATATACACTTATTCTTTGTAATCCTCTGAACATAAGTTAAAAGGGTTGAGTCACCTTTAAAGGCCTTCAACCCTTTTATTAAATCAAGAAAAACATCCTGCACAATCTCTTCTACAACAGCGTCAGTAAAACGCCATTTTCTCCAGGAAACTATTTCTTTAACACGATTATGATAGATTGAATAAAATTTATCCCAGGCTTTTTGTTCTCCTTTCAAACATCTATCTATTAAGTCATTATTATCATCAACATTAATACTTGGAGCCATATATTGTTCCCCACAGAATTAATCTAAGGGAGGAAACCAATCTGTATCTCTATGAGCCAGACATATTTTATGTCCTTCTTCTTTCATTGCATCCCTTAAAGCTTCATCTGCTAAAATAGTTAATTCTTCGGCATGTCTGGTATCCATAGGAAAATTCGAAATACCAATTTTTAAACATATCTTGAAATTAGAAAACTTTTCTGAAGAAAGAAATTGTTGTTCAAAAACTTTCTGTATTCTCTCACCTATCATCAGTGATCGCTTCTTACTTGTCTCTGGCATAAGGATTCCAAAATAATCTTTTTTATAAATAGCTATTAAGTCTACTTTTCGTAAACTGGAACGTAATAAATCAGAAAATTCAACAAAAATCTGATTTACTTTCTCATGACCAAATTTATATCTTACTTCATCTATATCCTGAATTTTTATAATTATAAGTGAACAGGAACTGCGATATCTCTTGGCTCTAAATATTTCTTCATGAATCCTCTCCTGAAGGTACCGCTCATTATAAAGACCGGTAAGCATATCTTTTAAAGCCAGTTCTTTAAAATTTGTAAAATATGAAATAGCAGGAGCATTTTCTATAAAAAGTCCATCATAATAATTAAATAATTTAATCATATCTACGCCAGAGAAATATATACACTTATAACAATCTATTATAGTACATTTCCCGGGATTTTTCTCTAAAAAGTCTGAACGTTCTTTCTGATAAGCCAGTATTCCATGGGATCCCTTATTCAAATCAAATAACCATTCTATTTGAGCTACAACTCTGGCCCTTTTAAAAGAATTTTTATCTATATTATCAATGCAATCCTGAAGTTTTAAAAAAAGCTCTTTTGAATTGTCAGCCTCAATAAAATGAAAATTCTCTATAATAGATATATCATCAGCAGAAAACTTCTTTTCTTCTTTAGTTATATCAGTATCATCAGTATTAGGCTGTTCTGTTTTTATAAGATCAATTTTCTCTGCAATTTTTTGTATAAAACTTTTATCTCCCAGGAAAAAACACTTCTCCTCACTAAAAAAAGCAGCTTTAAATAGAAAAACAAGTGTATTTAAAAAATACTCTTCCTGAGCATATAAAAAAGCCACCTGGTCACCACTTACTAACTCACTTTTATTACCTAAAAATACAAGAAAATTGGACATAAAAATCTCCACCTTCTAAAAAAATAAAACACCTTATAAGAATTAAAAACTAAAATCTTTCTCTTTATGTAAAATTTAAAATAATAATCGGGGCGAGAGGACTTGAACCTCCGGCCTCATCCTCCCGAAGGATGCGCGCTACCAACCTGCGCTACGCCCCGTCACATTAAAATTAAATAATTTTTCTAAATATTCTAGGTTATCTGTAACAAATCCTTCTAAATTTTCTGACTCCTCTTCTAATATCACTGTCAAACTTCATAAGCTTTAGATGGTAGCTAAATAGCTCACCTCTGAAAAATTACAAATTATTATAACAATAAAGTTCTTTAAAAGCAACATAAAAACTCTTTTCAAATACCACTTTTATAAGACTTTCCCATTAGCCGCACTAAAGGTTTTAAATTTGTACTATAAGTTACTATAGAAAAAAAATCTGGTGAAGGATTTAAAACTTTTTCAAAATATTTTTCAGATAATTTCAAAGGTTTAATTGGTACAGAATAAGTATAATTAGAAGAAAAACAACTGTAAGAAACTAAATAAAAAAAATAATTCACAACACTTGAAATAGTAGATGCATAATTGATATGAATATCTTCACATAAATAAGTTAACAACCTGGTTATAAAAATAGGAGTAATCTTAAAATCATCCTGTATTTTAATTTCATATTCAAAATATTTAGACAATAAAGGTTTTTTAGAAAACGGTGTATAAATATCTTCTGGAATTAATTTTTCTGGAGATACAGGAAGTCTCCCTTTAGAATAAAAGACAAAAGAGCTTTTCTTCTCCTTACAAAAATCATCAATCTCATTACCTGAAAAATCGAATTGATTCTTTTTTTCATTATCTTCCGGAAGATCTTCTTTTTTATCTTTTTTAACCCTCTTCTCCTGAGATATTTCGTCCTTTGATAACTCCAGAAAGCCTCTATTAATATCTATTTTTTGCATCCCTATTTCTAAAGGTTTCAACCTGTCCATTGTTACAAACTTTCCATAAAAGCTAACAGATCACTACTGATAGCTTAAAAAAATTTCTTTATTGAAATTACTATAACTTAAATGTCTTTAAAGGTCAAGGTACTATAATTTTCAATTATCCAATTCACAAAAATAATTTATTATGATATTATTATAGTCATAAAATTATCCATAGCGATCAAAACTGCCAGAATATATTTTACTTACCAGTGCTTTTGACCGCTAACAGATTATCCGGGGAATTTTAGTAAAAATATGAACAAAGATCAACACAAGAAAAAGCTATCAACAGATGAGATGCTCAGTATCCTGAAACAATCCAGGGCAAAGCCTCTATCCCTTGATGACATATTAACACCTAAAAAAGCATTAAAACAACAGGAAATATTATCTATTGGAAACAAACACAAGCCTGTAATAATACCGATATTAGACGAGGAATTAGACATTTCTTCACCAGAAAAAGAAAAAAGTCAGATCCAGATGATGCTTATGGAGACAATGGGTAGAGAAATATCTCCTTCACCCGGGGCAATTAAACCGGGGAAAAGAATAATAATGGTAGAAGAACAAATAGAGTTAAAAGGTAGAGAAATATCTCCTTCACCTGGAGCAATTAAACCAGGAGAAAAAATAATAAAAGAAAAAGAGCGGGAAATATCAGTATCTTCAGAGAATAAACAAGCTATAGAGAAAAAACTAAAACCCTTAATAGTTGAAGAAAAAATAAAACCGGTAATAGTAAAAGAGGAAAAACCAAAAGCGGCAATAATAAAAAAAGAGAAAATAAAACCGCCGGTAATGGAAGTAGAGAAACCATTAATAGAGAAAAAACACAGACCCATAGTGTTTAAAGAAGAGTTACAGGATCTGAAACTGACTAACAACGAAGTCTATGAAGATATATTAGAAGATGAAAGCCATAAAAATGATGAAATAACAAATTTTGAAGATAAAAAGGATTTTTTCTTCCAGGATGCAGGAAAGAAGTCTACCTCTGAAGAAAATTCTAATAGAGAAATTTTACCTGATAAAGAAAAACTTAAAGAAAGTTATTTTCATTATAATTTAGGCATAAAATTAACCCGGTCAGGAGAATACAGGTTAGCTATAGATGAATATAAAAAAGCAACAGAAATAAATCCAAATTTCCTGGAAGCTTATAATAATATGGCTAACCTGTCAGAGATTACAGGTGAAAAACAAAAAGCTCTTGAATATTATACTAAGGGGTTAAACATAGATGATAGTAATGCATCTCTTCATCAAAATATAGCATTATTATTATGTGAACTGAATAATCTTAAAGAAGCCCTTAAGCACATAAAAAAAGCAAAGGAGCTGGAACCGCAGAATATATATATATTATCAGATATGGGTGTTATATTATTAGAAGATAACAAATTATATGAAGCAACAGAGTGTTTTTATGAGGCACTGGACATGGAACCTGATAATCCCATTTTAAATTATAACCTGGCCTGTATATTTCAAAAACAGGGTGAAAAAAAAGAAGCCCTTGACAGATATAAAAAGGTATTGGATTTAGATCCATATAACTATTACAGCTATTTTAACCTGGCCAAAATATATATTGAAAGTAAAAAATTAACAGAAGCAATTCGTTGTCTAAAAAAAGCAATGGATATTAATCCCTATGATTCAGATATATATTGTGAGCTTGGAGGATTATATTATCAGGAGAAAAAATATGAAACAGCATACTATTATTATAGCACTGCATCTAAATTATCGCCTGATAATCCCGGTATAAAATATAATTTAGCCTTAACACTGGCTAATCAAAAAAAGTTAAAAGAATACACTGAAGAACTTGATAAAGCTTATAAAATGGCTATTAAATGTAAAGATCAGTATGTGTTACATCTTATAGAAAATGCCATACAAAATTTTACTTAAAAATATAGTCAATTGACATAAAGAAATATTAAATTTATAATTAACTTAAGAGACTAATTTCTCAGAGAGCCGTAAGTATAAGTCGAGTAATTATGGAGGTGCCTGAAATGGCGGATAGCGCTGAAGTGAATAAAATAATTGATGAATTGAAAAGCCAGGGGCCAGCAGCAAGTAAAATGGCAGCAGAATTTTTAGATAAACTTGATAATAAAACAGAAGCTGACCCTTTTATAGAAGCGCTTACATCAGATAATTCCCTGGTTAGAAAATTTGCTGCAGAAGGGTTAGGAAAGCTTTCGGACCAGAGAGCTGTCCCACATCTAATTGAAGCATTAGCAGATGAAAGTATGTCTGTACGTAAATTTGCGGCAGAAGCTCTGGGTAAATTAGCTAATCCTGTTGCAGTTAAACCCCTTATAAATAAACTTAAAGATGAAAATATATATGTAAGGAAAGCTGTAGCAGAAGCCCTGGGTAAATTAGAAGATAAATCATCAGTAGATCCTCTCATAGAAGCTTTAGAGGATCAAAATCTTTATGTAAGATGGGCTGCTGTAGATTCTCTTGGAAAGTTAAATGATAAAAAAGCCGTAGAGCCTCTTAT
>Ga0302240_1001778_pt1 | contig 16100 bp, 22 predicted proteins | sample AAG_UR_His_MG_FD_193538 | JGI IMG/M metagenome (GOLD analysis project Ga0302240, IMG submission 193538) | Enriched activated sludge microbial communities from anaerobic digester in WTTP, New Holstein, Wisconsin, United States - AAG_UR_His | ecosystem: Engineered > Bioreactor > Anaerobic >... | reverse complement strand
TTTATTTCTACAATTCTTTTTGAAGCGTCATCTAAATATATGTCATAATTCATATTAAAGCCTTTTTTAACTGCTTCTTTTTGAACTTTTGGATTTTCTATTATATTCTCTATAGTTTTTTTCTGTGTGCCACTAGGTACTATATAATCAAGTTTTCTACCGACATCTTTTGAAGTAATAAGCTTTTTTATACCCAGTGGTATTGATGTTGCTAATGTTCCGCCTAAAGCACCTATCCCAGCTCCAATTCCTGCACCTTTTAGCCCCTTTTGGATGTCTACAGCCTTATCTTGATTTTCAGATAAACCAGTGCCTAATCCGTAAGCTCCACCTAAAGCTGAACCTACTTTAGCACCCTGCTTTATTTTTTGCAATGTTGAAAGTCCTTTTGCAACTGCTCCAGCACTACCGACTGGCATTGCTAATCCGCCTGCAATGTCTGCTAATGTCGCAGCAACAGGAGCCTCTTTCTCATATTGCCCTTGACTTTCTAAAAACCTTTTTCTACCTTGTTCAAAAGACTTTCCTGTGTCTTTTAAATAGTTTAAATTTCCACTAGATACATTTTTGCCTATATTTCTTAAGACATCCACTCCGCCTGCAATTAGAGGAGCCGTGCCAAAAGTTAACCCTTTTGCAAAACTTTGTGATAGTCCTATATCGGCTGGAATTGGTTTTGTTGTTTCTGTTGGCTGTTCTGCTGTTTCATTAAAATCAACAGTATCTTTATATTCAGGATATTTAGAAACGACTTTTTGTGATAACTCTAAATCGTCCATTTCTTGATATTCCGGATATTTAGTTTTTATCTTTTGTGCAAATTCTGTATAGTTCATAGTATTCCTAGACTATCCTTTTTAATTTCATTTTTTTCATTAAATCTTTCAAATGCTTTTTGTTTTGATTTTACATCATTTCTTAAATTCTCTAAAATTGTGCTTAATCTTGCCTGTATTTCTTTAGCCGTTGCGCCTGTTCCACCACCTACCATCTTTTCTAAAAATTCTCTTTCCTTATCAGATATTGCACCCTTAAAATTCTGTAATCCAGCCAAAACTTGCTTATTTATAATAGTCTGTAATCTTGCTGTGTTTGCTAATTTGTCTTTACTACCTAATCCGTATCTTCTGCCAGTTATCTCAATCCCAGACAACGGACCTGTGACAGTATTAGGCACTAATGCTATTGCTTCCATAAGTTGTTTTTCTAAAGGTTCAAAGTTAGCTAGCGTTTCCTCATATTCGGTCTGTGATTTTGCTTTACCTGTTCCTCTGGCTTCTTGATATTTTTGTTCACTAGGACTTAATTTTATATCTTTGCCTTTCTGTAATATCTCAAGTTGCTTTAAAGCTAATTCTCTCTGCTTCGTTGCTAAATCTTGGGCTTGTTTTGTTTTTTTAAGTTCTAACTCTTGTGCAAACTGTTCAGCTTGTGTTTTTGCCTGACCTTCTTTAAATCCTTTTTCTTCGTCGTATCTTTTACCTTCTTGTTCTTGTGTTATCTGGTCTTTTAAAATCTGCAGAAAGTCTTTTTGTTTTTGCTCTTGTGCCAATTTGTAAGCCTGTCTTTGTGCCTGACTTCTTGCCATACCCTCATCTGTTGCTTGGTTGAAAGCTTGTGAACCTGCACCTGACATTGTAGTCGCTGCAACTATTTTTCCAATGTTCGGCAAAGCATTTTCAATAACACTAGCCCACATTTCTTCTTTTGTATTTTTTGGTTGCATATTTTCTAAAAGTGCTTTTCTATATGCTTCTTGTAAGTCCGTTCCGTTTACCATTTTCAACTCCTTATGCAAATTGCTGTAATCCAGCTTGAGTTCCTGCTTGAGCCTTAGCCGCTTCGTATGCTGCTTGTAATTGTTTTCTCTGTTGTGCTTCGTCATATATCAACTTATTTATATCTTGATTAGCTGATTGTGTCATACTTCCTATTCCTCTTGCTAATTGAGTTCCTGCTTGTCCGCCTCTAAGTCCTGCTTGTTGCAAACTGGCTTGAAGTTGGCTAGCACCTTGATTTAATGCTTGATTACTATTATTTAATACATCTTCTTTCATTTGTGCTAATTCTGGCAACTGTGTGCCTGTAAGCCCTGATAAAGCCGACTCTCCAGCCGTTGCCGTTGCACCTGCTCTGCCAAGCATTTCATCATAAGCCTTTTTTCTTAAATTCATAGCCCATTTTGAGTGTTCCAATGCTTGCTTAGCAGCGTTTGAACCTGCTATCCCGCTAGCAGTACTGCCTAAAAGATTTGAACCAGCAGCGATTAAAGAAGCAGCTACTACGGGAGTAATACCAAATACATATTTAACGCCTAAAAAGCTTTTTACAAGATTCTCAAAAAAATTAACCCAAAAATTCATATCTACTCCTTATTGCTTATAGTTTGCCCGCTAATTTCAAAATTCTGGAACGAAATACTACCGCTTGATATTACTAACTTATATTTAATCCAACGGCACGGCTTATATATATTGAAAACTCTATAATCCATTCCGTTTTTATTTGTTCCAAAATTTATATCTAAAAAATCTTCGTTAAATGCACCATCTAAAATATTAAATTCTTTTGTTTCTTTGTATGCTTGGTTTGAGTCCGTCGTTACTGTTAGTTCCATATTGTTGTTCTCGCTGGAATTAAACCAAAAATACATTTTTTCTATAAAAGAAAACTGACTTGAAGCGTTTATCTCTACACTTTCTAACTTAGCTTGACAATCTTCATCTCTATATTGCACTTCCGCATACTCTAACTCACAATATCCGTCAACTTGTCCATTGTATAACTGGTTGTTTATAACCGAAAGTACCGACGGACTAGACAAATAAGTTTCAGTCTGGACTTTATGTGTAGTCCACGAATTATTACGAATATCAAAAACATATCTAATATTATCTATCTGCAAATGGTATCTATAATTAAAATATTGTGCGTGAATATTTGTATAAGACTTTAAATCCAAAGGTAAAGTTCCTTGAATATCTTGTGCGTAATTTAAAGTTGAAATATTATCAAGCGAAGTTGAAACTGGCAAAGATTGTAAACCTGTCATAATCCTTATATCTCTTGCCGTTGATACAAACATAAGCCCACCTGTGAAACCTGCGAAGCTAGGTATCTTAGCGAGCGTATAACCATCAAGAAAACCAACATTTGCACGAGTCAAAACAACTGTGTCGTCTGTAGGATTGACAAAGAATATATTTTTTTGTGTTCCAACAACTATTTTGTCAAAATCTTCACCTAAACCCTGAATTGCTGAATTATCTACGCTATAATTAGATATGTCTATAAATGAAGCCAAATCAAAAACTAAATTGCCGACAGTTGTAGGGAATAATTGAGTCGGATATTTGTCAACTTTTCCACCGTATAATTTACCTCCTGCTGTTTGCAAAAAATAAGGTTTTGGTAGTTCGTTGTTTGTCGCTGGTATATCTGTCGAAAGAAAATAATCGCCTAAATTATCAATAAAAGTTAAAGTCGTATTATCGTCAATCTCTTTTAAAAATTTTAGCTGTGTTCCGTTTCCTGCTGTACGATAAATTCTTCTCTTAGTAGTTCCATCATATCCTATCGGAAGCTCTACTCTGACAGAGTTATTATAAGTCGTTATCGGCTCAGATACACTACCTATAACTTCTTCGCCACCAGTCGTTACATAAGTTATTGCATATCTATAAACACCTAAAAGAAGTCCTGTGTTTTCTATGTAAAGATACGGTGCTCCCATTTCTTTTATTTTATCATTTTCTCCGTCATAAACTTGTATATTGTCAATCCCGTTAGTAATAAGTAGCTTATCAAGATAAACGGCGAACGAACATTTGCCGGTATGAAGTCCACTTTTAATTAAAGTTTTTGTTGTAAAGTCTGTAAAATAAATACTTCCGTTACATACTACAATTATTTTCTGTCTTAAAACATTATTAGAGTCTAAAAACAAATATTCTGCTATCCCGTCTATTTGCGACGCTTCAAAAAAGTTTAATACTTTAGGATACAGTATCGGTTCAAGTCCTAATGTTGATGTATTCTGAAAATCAAAGTTAACGATATTAGAAAAATACTCAAAACTTGTCTGTTTTGGGTCGGTATCGTTCTTTATTCCTTTAAATTTTTCTATTGAGACTTTTTCGCTCATAAAATTCCTAAGTTTGTAGATTAGTATAAGCAGGGTATCCAGACTGCGAAATATAAGGCTCCCTTAAGTTTGCACCCTTCCGAATCTTCTGATACCCCTTTCTTATATCTGCTGTATATTGGTCAAACAATTCCTGTGCGTCAACTTTATATTGACCTGCACGCTCTTTATCTAGTTTCAAAATTAAATTGTAGGCTACTATCTTTATTATCCCCTCTAAATGTTCTTCAACGACTTCAATTTCTCTTGATAATGTTTCTTGTGAAACAAAATTGTCATCTGTAACTATGATTTTAACAGGAAGTCTAGAATAATAAATAATTAAGTTACAATGACTGACAGTTACCCCTGCAGTATGATTTACTGGTATTGTCCCTTCCGTTCCGAATATGCAATTATAAAACTTCGTGTCGTCTTTGTATTGATATAAAATAACTTCTTCGCCGATTTTTATTCTTCCGAAATTGTTTAAAAATCCGACTGTGCTGTCAACTGTTATTGTTGTGTCTTTAGTTGTATCAATATCACTAGCTAAAGTCGCTGTATTAGCCGATATTGAGTTCATAGGATATAATCCTAGATACTTGATGTTTCCGTCCATAAATGGCATAGCCCACGATGTTATTCCAACAAAAGGATTTATAGTAAAGTTATTTAAAACTTCGTTCACTCCTCGTATATCTAACGGATAAATCTTTTGGTTGTTTATGACTTCGGCAAAAAATATGCTTTCACTTCTTAATGCCAAAGGTGGTGCTGTAACTACTGGTGTCTTTGTGTTCAAAGGAACGGAATAAACAGATTGTATCCCCTTTGTAGTGTTAGCGTAAGCTCTTAACTGTGTATTCAATTCGTCTATAATATATCTTGTTTGGATAATATTGTTTATCGCTCTGCCTGTAATATCGTCCAAAGTCCCGATTTTAAAGTTTATTCTTCTTAATGCTTCCGATACGTTCATTTTTTGCTCCGTTATACAGATGGCGTCACTTACGAATTATATTCTGTAAGCACTAAAAGTTTAATAGTTGCTGTATATGTACTTTCATTTGTAACCGTAACAGATAATTTATCACCTGCAAGATTTGCTCTAAAATGTTTAATATCCCCTGTAAAAAACGAAACTCCATCTGTTTGAAAATCAACTGTTACGGTCTGGTCTGATATAAATTCAATAAAAGAAAATTCTTTGTCGTTAGAATAAATAATTTGGTCTGCTGTATCAGTCCCAATTTTTACACTTATTCCAGTTTCATCGTGATAGTCTTGCACAATTTCTTGCGTAGATATCTGTGTTTCAATCCCGTTTATGTCAACAGATTTTGAAACTTCGTTTATTACATAAGTTTTAGTTGTTGCCATAACACCTCTTTTAACTCATATGTACTTCAAGCCCTGCTGGTACTGCTGCTCCGACATAATTTGCTCTTATATCTTGGAAGTTATAATCTAAACAAACAAAAGTATCTTTATCTTCAATTTTAACTAATACTCCGTCGCCGTCAAGTATAGGTTTATATACCAAAGTTCCGTCGTTCTTTGTTAAGATTAAATCAAAACAAACATATTCGCCAGTCGGTAGTGCCTCATCTGCTTCACACCACATAATCAACTGCTTTTGTCCGTCTCTGGATTTGTCATCTGTCCTGTATAATGGGACTGCTGTTGTTGCCATATTTATCCTCTCTGCTAGGGTGGGTTTTTAAGCCCACCCTTTTAGATTTTTTTTAAAGCCCTGCAATAATAAACGAACCTGACTCATTTGCGCTTGTAACTATCGTAACCGTACCGCTCGCATTTGTTAAAGGTAACGTCTCATTATATACTGGGGCATTTGCTGATACAGAAGAACCTTTTGGAGTCAATATAACTGACTGAACTGTTCCCAATCCTGTCGGTATATCGCCACCCGTTGAACCTCCGTCATTTGCATAAGTTCCTATCACTAATCTAACTCCGAAAATAGGTTGACTTACTACTATTGAACTTGAAAAAGCCATTTTTATATCCCCCTATTAGATTGTGATTCTCTTGCCAATTAAAAATACTGAAGCGTCGCCAGCACCACTCAAAGTTGTTTTAATTATTCCTATTGTCTTTGCTGTTTCTGCTGTTCCTGATTCATCAGTAATTGTCGCTACTCCGTTGGCAAGTTTACCTGTATTCCCTGCTGTTGTTCCGCCTGCCGTTGTTACAGTTGTATCTCCATAGGTCTGTAACCAAAAATAATAGTTAGCTGCAACTGTTATATTTGATACACCTGCAAGAATATAAACTGTTGACGTTGCTGGAACACCTGCTACTAATTCTGCACCATTAGTTCCCGAAAGCGTGATTACTGATGTTGCTTTTGCAGCCAAAGAAGAAGCTGAATTTTTAATGTAAATGTATTTTCTCAATTTCCCAGTAGAGTTATCTATTGTTTCAACTTCTGTCCCGACTGGATATTGTGCTGTTGCAGAGGCAACGGATAAATCCGCAATGTTGCCTAATGCTTGTCTTGAATAAAACTGTTCTGCCATTGTTTTGTCTCCTATTCTTTTATTTGCTATTCTACTGACGGTAAAGTTACTCTTTTACCGAGCAAGAATGTCGTTATTACTCCTGCACCTGTGCAACCTGTTTTGGCGATACCAACTGAATTTTCTAACTCTACTGCTCCTGTTGAATCAGTTACTGTTGCAACTCCGTCAGCTAATATTACTGTGTTTCCTAAAACTACCGTATCTGTTGTTAAAGTCAAAGCATTGCCATATATTTGCAACCAAAAGTAGTAATTAGCTGGTACGGTTATCGGTGCAACTCCAGCCAATTTATAAACTGCCGAAGTCGCTGGTACACCTGCAACAAGTTCTGCACCTGTAGTTGCTGATAATGTAATAATAGAACTTTCAGCTGCTGTTAATGTTGCATTTGAGTTTTTGATATAAATATATTTCTTCAATTGCCCAGTAGTATTATCAATCGTCTCAACAATCGTACCTAATGGATATTGTGCTGTCGCTGAAGCAATTCCCAAATCTGCAATATTTCCTAGTGCCTGTCTGCTGTATGTTTGTTCTGCCATTTTATTACTCCTATGCTGTAAACGACTTATTTACTGCTATCAATCTTCTGTTTGTGCAAACTATGTTGCCTGAAAAATATTTCTGAACAGATTTAATCGGCTGTAAAGGTATCTGAACATCTGTGTCAAAAGGTGATTTGCTTTCAAAACCAAAATTGTAATAAAGTTTCATTACATCTGTTGGTATGATTACACACCAATTGTCTGTTGAACCGACTGTGCCTGTTCCTTTTGCGTCTGCGTCCATATAGAATGTTACATCGCCAACTTGGAAGCCCGTAAAACCAGTCTTTACAACGTCGCTTTCATTCATAAATATTTGCTGATTTTGTACAGCTGATTTATACTTAGAATAAATAGGCTGACCCATAAGACCGATAACCTTTTTATTCATCGTAGAAGCCTGTTGCATTCTTACTCTTACTCCGTCAATCATTTTATTTATTGCTGAATAATTAACGATAGCGTCTGTTGATATGTAAGGCAAATAAGCTGTTGGGTCTGCGTAATCTGTATCGGTTAATCCTGCATAAGAAGTTCCTGAAGCGGCACATATATCTGTTAATCCTTCAAATGCCAACGGATTTGTTGCAGATGAACCCCAAGAAGCTGCTGCAAATTCTCTCATTGCGTCTGCTATTGCTCCGTCGCTTTTTCCTTTAAAAAAGTCTAAAGCCGCTTCACTTGAACCCATAGCTACGTTGTAATCTTGAAGTGTAAAGTTTGTATTGAAGTTATGATATTTCCAGTTTAAAATACCATATTGCAACTGGATTGAGGGGTCGGCACTAACTACTGCGTTTGTTCCTGATATAAAGCCTGAAGTTGCGTTTTTAATCAACTTTATCGGGAACTGCAAGTAAATTCCACCGACCTGTTTCTTTCTTCCCTCTTTAGACGATAAGTGATTCCAAAGTGGTGTGGCTCTTGTTAAGCCATCGTCAAAAGTATCTCTTATATACTGTGTTACTGCTGCGTTTAGTTCTGCTGTTTGCCGTGCCATTGTTTAGCTCCTGTTATTTAAATATATTTTTTACTACCGACTCAAGCCTTTCTCCAGCTGTCATCGTTTTTGGTGGCGTACTTCTATTACTACCACCGTTTAAAATCGTTCCACTTTTCTGTTTTTCTTTGTTGACTTTTATGTTTCCCTCAATCTTTTTGTCTCTTGCTTTCATAAGTTCTTCTTGATAAAGACTAAAAAATTCGCTCTTAATATACTTTGGGTCAATCCCGTTTTTCGCACAATGGTCAAGTAAAAAGTTTTTGACTTCTGGTGTTAACTTATAACCAAAACTGGCAGCAAATTTTTCAACTTCACCTAAATTACTTTGAATCGTGCCTTTTATTTCTTCAACATATTTTGTCTGTTCTTGTTGCTGTTTGAAAGTCTTTAACTCTTGGACTTGCCTTTCAAGTTCCATTTGCTTTTTTATCTGTTCTGCATTCATATTCGGATATTGTCTCTGAATCTCTTGCATTTCAAGTTCTTGGTAAAATTGTGCTATTTTGTCTTTGTAAAGGTCGTTGTTAGCCCATTTGTTCCAATAACTGTAAACTTGATTAATTTCGCTATTCTCATCTCTGTAAGGTTTTATTCTTTCAAGTTCTTCTGCAAAAGTTTCAGGCTTAAATCCGTGTTTTTCTAATAAATCATATAAAGTCTTTTTGCTCATCTGCTCTTCTTCTAGTTGTTTTTTCAAAGCAGGGTATTGCTCTTCCATACTTCTATAAGACTTATACAAATCATTTGGATTTTTCCACATCTTGCCATACCTTTTGTCTGTCTCCCAATTATAAACTTTTGCTTCCGTTGTCTGATTTACAGGTTCGTTTCCCGTTTCAGTTTCGGTTGGCAAAGCTTCTGTTGGTTCTAGACTCGGTATTTCTGTTGTCTCTACTTGTTCTATTACTTCACCTGCATTTTCTAATTCTGACATTGTTTAACTCCTTTCGGTTCGTTAAAATATTCCAAACCCTTTTTTTTCTACCTGTTTTCTCTTATCTTCTTCTTCCTGCTTTTTAATCAAATCTCTATTGATAGTTAAGGCTATCTGTCGCAAAGTCTCGTTCGGGATTTGCTTAAATTGGTCTCCCTCGTGGCTTTCTTTAACAAAAGGCATTATCTACCTCCTTTCATATAATCTGCCATAGACAAGCCTTTAGGCTCTTCTATCTGCTGTTCTGCTTCTTCTTCACTCAATAGACTTTGTGCAATCTGTTTAGCCTCATTGATGTCTTCACTTGCAATTATGGCTTCAAGTCCTGACTTCACTTTCGCCATATGCTCATCGTGATTAAATTCCTTCGGTTCTGTTCCCATTTCTTCTAACGGCGGTTTATTTTCTGGCATTTTTCTTGACTCCTTTAGATTTATTTTCCGATACAATTTGTTCTTTTATCTCGGGTTTAGTTTCTATAACCTTTTTATTTTGTGTATCTTGTGCAACAAATTGGTCTAAAAAAGATTCGGCTATTTTCATAGGCAGTCCATTCAATAGAATGTTATACATATTCTCGCCTGTATTAGCCTGTGCCATTGGCGTATATCCGTTAACTTCAATGTCAACTATCATATTTTTGAACGTAAACTTATCACCGCATTTATACATTACCAACTCCTTTGTCTATACCTGCTTTAATAATAGAATTTTCAACGCCTTCGTTTGCTACTTGCGGGTTATCACTTATCTTTTTAGGTACTGCAACGGCAACGTCCGATACTTCAGATTTTGCCGTAACTTCCTGAATAGGTGCGTCTTCTAAAGTGTCAGTTTTATCGTTTAATCCGATACTTGATAGTAATTGTCCTTTAGCCTTACTAAAGCCATTTAAAGCGTCAAAGATAGCCTTTAAATTACCTGATAAGTCTTTGTTCTCAAGTATTGCTCTAATATCTATCATAGGTTTATTCTGCTGTGCTTGTTCCTGCTTCTGTCTCAACAGATTTATGAATGCTCTGTAATTCGGCATATCTATTGATTTTAAGTAGAGTTCTAATATGTCTAAATCTTGTCCTGTTGTCAAAACACCGTCTTTATATAGTCTGTCTACTAAATTGGCTAGTTCTTTACGGCTTCTAGGTATCTCTGTTCCTGCAATAACATCTACTTTGTATTCCCAGTCTGATTTCATTACGATTGTTTTTGCTATCTGTCCGAGTTCTTTATAGAAGTTAATTACTTTTTCATTTTGTTCGTTAACTCCCATTTCGACATACTTGTACATAACATCGTCAACTTTTAAACCTGAAGCAATCTCTATTATTCTGTTCTCTGTGTAGTATTCCTGTATCAACTTAATAATCTTGTTTCCAACTTCTACGAGGAAGTTCTTGAAATTCTTTTGTATCATACGGATTGAACTCATCGGACTTTCGTTAAGACTATCAACTTGGTCTGCTGATGTAGTGCCTATTTGCCTTGCACCATTAATCATCGTTTCGTTAAGTCTTGCTACAGTATAGGCTTGTTGTTTGTATTGTTTGACTATTTCCAACAACTTCATAGCGTCGTCAATAGCACCATTCCTCAATAATATCGGTTGATTACTTCCGTCCATTCTTGCCTTAGCGGATTGAATAAATGTGTTATTAATAACATCTGCGTCCGAAAAATCTATCACTCCGTCAGGTACTAAATAAGCAGCGATATTTTGAGATATTAAAAAAGCCTCTTTTGAAAGAGTGCCGTTTATGCGATTCTGTATAGGTATTAAGTCTTCAACTTCGCTTTTGCCTTCAATACAATCACTCAAGGACATCGGGTTAAATATATCTATGTTCCCTAACCCTTTAAATCCTTCAGGCGCTGGTCTATCATCAAAAACTATATATTTGTCTTTGGCTAACGAAAATACAACCATTCTGCCATTAGGATACTTTAATATTGATTGTTCTTTAAATTCTGTTACTTCTTGATTGTCATTTGCTTCTGGACTATAAACTGATGTATCAACTAAAAACATTACTATTAGTTCTACACTCTTGCCTGCTTGTATTCCGTCAACATCTCCATTAGCATAAGCTAAACCGCCTGTTTCGTTAGTCTGATAAGATATTATCTTCCCACTCTTTGCTTCACTCTTTATCCCAGAAATGCTTGTCGTTAGTTCATCTATAATTTTACATAGTTCTTTATCATAACTCCCGTCTTCTTTCTTGGCGTATCTTTCTTTTGCTACGGCTGGACTGATACTGACTTTATAACCTATATATGAACTATCTTCTATATGCTGGGCTGACTTGTCCCACCTTAAATTTTTTGAGTCTATATAAGTCAACTTAATCTGTGCAGAGTCGTTTTTATCTTCTTCTATTGTTGATTGTAAAGCAGAAAAACCACAAATCTCCCCATATCTTAATATCTTTTCTTTTTTATCGTTGAATTGATTGTTATTAAGTATATGATGTAGTTCTTCGTTTAATATATCTGCTACGATTGAATGTTCTTTGATTTCTGCCATATCTTTCAATGGACTTATTGAGGGTACTACTTGAATTGAGAACTGTGCGTCTAATGCAGAAGCTACTTTTGTTTCAACTATTTCCTTAACTACATTTAAAGATGTTTTATCTTCGTTACCGAAATACTTGGACTTTTCAATCTTTCCGTCCCAATAATCATAAAACTTCACAGACTGTTCGCTATAGTCTGCTCCGTTATCCCACAAACTTTTAAGAGTAGTCCATAAAACTTTATCGCTCTTCACGATTGTATTGTAAACAATTTTTATGGTTAAATCATTACAAAAAATTTGCAATATTTTGCAATTATTGTCTTATAACTATATCACCACTTTTTATTCTTTCTTGCATTTGTTGGACATAATTACTATTGCCACTTTTAATTTTTCCGAGTGCTTCTTTCCAATACTTTGTGCTTTTCTCATCTTGTTCTTTATTCAATCTATCTTTATATTTCTTCGCTGTTCGTTCTAGTTCGCTGAAGGACATCATTCTATAGCCTTCTTTCTCTTTGTCTTTCAGTTCTTGAGTGCTATGTACTACTCTGCCTAACGAATAACAAAAGAAAGAATTAAATACTGCCTTGCGATATGCTCTTCTTGCTCTCTGATTCTGGACGTAATCAAAAAAGAAGTTGTCTATATAATCACATATCTTTTCTTTTCTCGTTCGGTCATCAAAGAAGTTTAGTCCTAATGTTCCAAACTTGTAAAGTCTTTTCGGTGGTTTTACTTTCTTCCATAATCTATAAATAAATTGTAATATCTTATCCATATTCTCTTTCCTATTTTCTTTCCATAGATTTGATTTCGTACACACTCATAAGATACACATAATTTTTCTGATATTTCATATAATGTTAGTTTACTCTCTTTAAATAATGCAAATAATGTCTCTTGTTTAAAGTCTGGACTTACATAATTAGATGTTGAGCTTCTGCTTTTTAATAACTTCATATCTAAAATGTCTCCCCAGAAAACTTCTTAAATGAACGTCTTTTACTATGCTGTTGATAATCTTACTTATTGCAGGTGCTGAAACATCTTGGTCTTTAAATGCTGGATTGTTATGAATAATTGCCGATACATCTTTTGAGTTTAATCCGCTGTTGTCATAAAGTGCCCTAAATTCTTCGTCGGTAAACAATTCAATAAATTTATCATCTTTAACAAAAGCATTGAGTTTGTTTGATAGTTCTTCAATAAGTGTATGCTGTGCCTCTTGTTCGGCAATCATTGCGTCAATACGGACATTGGCTCTTTGGGGGTCTCTGATTGTTTCAATCTCTGACAGTCTACTTTCTAGCCCTGCTACTTGCCCTTTTAAAATCTTTATTTCTTCTTCTAACATTTAAGCCCCCTTTTTTAAGCGTGATATTTTTGTTTCTCGCTGTTCTCTAACTTAGAATAAACCTTATCTAGCCAATTCAATTTTACTCTTACTGCTTTTATCGGGTCATCTTTAATTACGAAAGTGAAGTATATAACCCTGAACAAAAACAATAGAAAAATGAATGTGATTGTTAAATAAAGCGTGTAGATTAACATTAGCCCCACCTCTCTAAACTAATTTTTGGTCTTGCCTTTATGTTGGCGTACTCTAAACTCTTTTTATATCTTGCTTCTTCCGGATTGTCTGTTCTTAATCCCTCAATGTATGATATTAAGTAATTCATAGAGTCTATTAAATGGTTGTTTACTTGAATTGGCTTTTCTTCTGCGTTTTTTTCTTGTCCGAGTTTTATTTTTTTCCACTTATAGTTTTCAATCTCTTCTTTTAGTTGAGTACAGTTTTTAGTTATGAATAATCTCTTTTGTTTTAGAAGTGAGTTTATAAGTGTTATACTTTGCAGCTCTTGTTTGTTGCACTCTATTAAGTCCATACCCTCATCTTGTAAGTCCATCCAAACACTTCTGCCATCTCTGTCTGGTGCTTTGATTGAGTAGTCTGCTATTACTGGGAACTTGCCATATCTATCGCTTATCTTTTTAATCTCTGGACAAGTTTTTTTATTGTCTTTCCATTCGTCAAATATAGTGATAACTCCATCATAATCTACATAAGCCCATAATAGTCCTGACGGATTCACCCAGCCATAATCAAAACCTTGATAAACTTCAAATGATTTTATGTTTTCAAAAGGTATCGGATTGATAAGATGTTCTTTTTCTCTAAATTCTGAAAATACCATTTCATCTAAACTGTTCCACTCGCCGTCTACATATCTTGATACCCAGTAATCAGGGTAAGTTTCTCTTAACTTCTTTTCATAATTCGTTGGTAGATTTTCGGCATTATCGCTTGTTTTACTTTCAACTAATAAAATATCTGCTCTTTTTTTGTCTTTAAGGTATCTTTTAGCCCAGCCGCTTGCAGGATTACCCTCACCTAAAATAATATTTTTAGGAAGTCCGCCGTCTTGGCGTCTATTTCTGCCCAAACTCTGTAAAAATAGTTCTTCTTTAATTTCTTCTAATTGGGAATAGGCTATAAAATCATATTGGTTTGAAAGTATTTTAGTATCTACATCAAAACTTCTGAAATCCAAAAGGCCGCCATTATTGTAAACGCAACATCTTTCGGTTGACTTGTATATATACTGGTGTTCTTCGCTAGGGAATAGGTCTTGAAACTGTTTTATAACCGAGTCTTTAAGTTCAGGGTAAGTTGCTCTTACAAACACTCCGTGACAGTTTGGGTAGCTTAACATAATCCAATGCACTGCCATATATACAGCATAAGACTTGCCTGAACCAAAACCACCGAAACTATAAAACTCTGTAAACTGGTTATCATTTCTGATTTTAAGTTCACCTGTCTTTTCCAATAAGTCTAGGTCAAATAATTGAGATAAAAATTCGTCTTGTTTTGAGGTCAACTGAATTTTCATTTTTTCCTTATTATTTCAAACTTTATTGGTTCTGTGATTGTATGTTCTAATTTGTCTTTTGGTTTTTCACCTAATGTGTCTCTGCCCATTTCAAACGCCTTTATATCTATTGCGTCTAGTTTTCCGTTATTTACTCGGTTTAGAGAATTTGTCACTATCTTATATACCCAAGCCGTCTTTTTTGTTATCATCCTATCACCGTACTTTACTTCCTCTTCTAATATGTCTTCCAATATTTCTTTGAATAATCTCTTCTCTTTTCTTGCCTTAACAGAAGCCTTCCCACCATTAGAACCACGAGCCTTTGCTTCTTCTTTGCTTAACTGCCCCTTTTTAATAGGTATCAGATTTGATTTACTTTGCATTACATAACTCCGATTTTTTTGGCATTATTTGCCAACAATAAATGCCATAAACACAAAAACAGAATTGTACAGTATCCAATAAACACCTGCTATATAATCCCTGATGTAAGTCTATAAAAAACCACAGGATATTTCCTAAAGCCCATATATACCAACAAATCCACATCTTTTTTACGTTGAATATATCACCAATCAAACAAATAGTTGTAATAACCCATCCAAAGTTGTTTATCATATTAACTCCGCCTTCTTCCCAGTGAAGTTCTCCCATCTCTGAATAATCACGTCGCAATACTTCTCTTCAAGTTCCATCATATTACATTTTCTTTCTACCTGTTCACACGCTATCAAAGTTGAACCTGAACCACCAAAAACATCAACGACTAAATCGTTTCTTTTTGAACTGTTTTGGACTGCTCTTGCTATAAGTTCTATTGGTTTCATTGTTGGATGTTCTGGGCTACTGCTTGGTCGAGGAATATCCCAAACATCAGACTGTTTCCTGTCCGTCAATGGATGTAATCTTGAACCCTCTGTCCATCCGTACCAAATAGGCTCGTATTTTGTATGATAATCTTTTCTCGACATAACCAACCTGTCTTTATTCCAAATAATTGTCGACGACCAATGATAGTTGTTTTCTTTCAATCTCAACATCATATTTCCCCACTCTTGTGCCGACATCACGACGTAGGTCAAACATCCAGCTTTACTAAATGCAAACATTAAGGCAAATACCGAGTTCATAAACTCACTAAAATCTTCGGTAGGCATTGAATCATTTTGGATTGTTCTTGGTTTATAACCCATTGCATTGTCTTTGCTTACAGCACCATAATTTACATTCCACGGTGGGTCAGTAAAAACCATATCTGCCTTTTGCCCATCCATCAGTTTTTCAATATCCGTGATTACAGTGCTATCGCCACACATCAACCTATGATTCCCCAATATCCAAATATCACCTTTTTTGCATTTTGTTTCCACTTCTGTTGGTACTTCATCTTCTATAATTTCTTTGACTATTTCGTCTTCACTCATTTCTATGCCAAAATCTTGGAGTTCGGTAATGTCAAAGTCTTGTTTTAATAGTTCTATATCAAATACACTATTATCACTTGCCGAATTGTCAAATACTGCCAGTTTTTGTCTTTTTTTGTCGTTGGTTT
>Ga0302240_1001774_pt1 | contig 16135 bp, 13 predicted proteins | sample AAG_UR_His_MG_FD_193538 | JGI IMG/M metagenome (GOLD analysis project Ga0302240, IMG submission 193538) | Enriched activated sludge microbial communities from anaerobic digester in WTTP, New Holstein, Wisconsin, United States - AAG_UR_His | ecosystem: Engineered > Bioreactor > Anaerobic >... | reverse complement strand
GAGTTCCGCTACGGACTGGGAGGCGTCATCGCCCTGATTCACGACACTATTGTCACCATCGGCGCCCTGTCGCTTCTGAACAAGGAATTCACACTGGCCGTCGTCGCGGCACTGCTCACCATCATCGGTTATTCGATAAATGACACCATCGTCGTGTTCGACCGAATCCGCGAAAACCGCAGAAAGGATCTACGCAAAAAGCTGGCCGATGTGATTAATTCGAGCATCAATGAAACACTGAGCCGAACCATTCTCACGTCCTTGACGGTTGTCCTGGTTCTGGTGGCTTTGTTCTTTTTGGGCGGACCTGTGATTCACGACTTCTCGTTCGCTCTTCTGGTCGGAGTTATCGTGGGAACCTACTCATCTATTTTTATCGCCAGCCCGATTGTGCTCTTTTTCGAAAGCTCAAAGCTTTCCAGAGGAAAGGGGAAAAAATAGTTTGTCATCCCTGGCTGGGGCAGGATTTGTCGTCTTCATACTCGTTTTGTTTGCGGGAATCTACCTGAGCCTTTTCGGACTGCCCGGAACGGTGGTCATTTTCCTGGACGTGCTGGTTTACGCAGCGTTAACCGGTTTTGGCCAGGTAGGCGGGCGGGTGTTGCTTACGCTCGTGATTATTGCCGCCGTCGCCGAGGCCCTGGATTACGCACTGGGGAAACCAAGTGCACATAAAGCATACGCCCCTTCCCGGGCAGGTTGGTTCTTGCTTGCCGGATCCATCATCGGTATGTTCGCTCTGACTCCCTTTCTGTGGGGGGCAGGCATCTGGCTGGGTTTTTACCTCGGTGGTTTGGCTGGACTTTTCATCGCGGAAGTACGCAGGCAGCTTAAATTAAAATCACCCTATCAGGCCTCGGCGATGATTTTTTGGACGATGATCGCCAGGAAAACGGTCAAAGGCGCCTTTAGCGTCATTATGATTTTTGTGGCGCTAAACAACATCTACTCCTAGAAAGCGGCATTAGGTATGAAAGAAAACGAACGGCAAAATATTAAAGAAAACTCAAGCCCCAAAACCACCACCGGGGACAAGACAAAACCCAGAGTTCAGGAATATATCGAGGTGATCATCATCGCGATTCTGATCGCCGTGGTCATCCGCGCCTTTGTCGTTCAGGCATACAAAATCCCCTCCCAGTCCATGGTACCGACACTGCTGGTAGGTGATCATCTGTTGGTGTGTAAATTCCTCTATGGCGTGAAAATACCAGTACTGCGCAGAACCATCATCCCTGTGGGGCAACCTAAAAGAGGCGACATTGTTGTTTTTCAATATCCCATGGACCGCAGCAAAGATTACATCAAACGGGTAATCGGTGTGGAGGGCGATAAAATCGAGATCAAAAACAAGCAGCTGTTCATCAATGATCGTCTTTATCCGGATGACCACGCAGTTCATTCCGATCCCAACTTCTATCCCGCCGTGGTGCAGCCACGAGATAACTACGGACCGGTCGTTGTGCCTGAGAGAGCCTTGTTTGTTATGGGAGACAACCGCGATGCAAGCTATGACAGCCGCTACTGGGGCTTTGTCGAGCAAAAGGACCTGGAAGGGAAGGCCCTGATCATCTACTGGTCGTGGAACAGCGAAAATGCCAAAAACCTGCTGGAGAAAGTCCGCTGGACGAGACTGGGAACCATTATCCGATGAACGCGGACCGATCGTTTTATCTTGACAGAACCACCACTAAGATATAAGGAGTCCGTTACATAACCTTTTAATTTGATCCGGCGAGATTGAAAAAGGAAAAAGACATGAAAAAACTTGAGCAAAACGCTGATTGGGCCTTTCTCCGGGCGGGGGAAGGCTTTTTTTGTGCCTGCCCGCCGTGCACGCGCTGATTTTTCTGCACACAGTGGGCAAAACGGATTAAACCAAACGCCGGCAAAAGGAAATTATGAAAGCAAAAAAGACCCTCAAAATAGTGATGGACAGTGACGGCATTGAGCGCTGCCTGACCAGAATAGCCTATGAAATTCTGGAAAAAAACAAGGGCATGGACGAGCTGGTTATCGTCGGCATCCGTACGGGCGGCGTCTACCTTGCTCAGAGGTTGCAAAAAAAAATCTCCGCCATCGAAGGCCGGGAAATCCCTCTGGGCATGCTGGACATTACCCTTTATCGTGACGACATCGCCAAAGCAGGTAAAACTTCACCTCCCGGGAAAACGGACATTCCCTTCGATCTGGCCGACAAAAAAGTGGTGCTGGTGGATGACGTGCTCTTTACCGGCAGAACTATCCGCGCCGCGATGGACGCGCTCATCGATTTCGGCAGACCAAAAATGATCCAGCTTGCCGTTCTGATCGACCGGGGACACCGCGAACTCCCTATCCGTGCGGATTTTGTGGGAAAAAATCTACCCTCGTCTCTGTGGGAAGAGGTCAGTGTCAACCTCTACGAAAAAAACGGCACGGATGAAGTTGTGATCGTGGAAGAAAAGTAACTTACGACATCGGCAGGATAAACATTTATGATCAAACTGGCCAAAAAAGATATCCTCGGCATTCAGGAGATGACCACCGAAGAAATCACTCTCATCCTGGACACGGCCGAATCCTTCCTGGAAATCTCGACACGCGAAATCAAGAAAGTGCCGACTTTACGCGGCAAAAGCGTGATCAATCTTTTCTACGAAGCCAGCACACGCACACGCACCTCCTTTGAACTGGCCGGAAAAAGGCTCAGCGCCGATACGATAAACATTTCCGCCTCCACCAGCTCTGTGGTCAAAGGAGAAACACTTATCGACACGGCACGCAACCTCGAAGCCATGAACCCCGATATCATCGTCATCCGCCACAGCGCGGCGGGCGCCCCGCACCTGCTGGCGGGACTGGTCAGGCAATCGATCATCAACGCGGGAGACGGAGCGCATGAACACCCTTCTCAGGCACTTCTGGATATGCTGACAATCAGAGAGAAAAAAGGAAAAATCGCCGGACTGAAAGTGGCGATTATCGGCGACATCGCCCACAGCCGCGTCGCCCGCTCCAACATCTACGGTCTTTCCAAAATGGGTGCCGAGGTCGTTGTCGCCGGCCCTCCCACGATGCTGCCGCGCGAGGTAGATAAGCTGGGAGTGAGGGCCTATACAAAACTCGAGGAAGCCGTCACCGACGCGGACGTAGTGATGATGCTGCGCATTCAGCTCGAGCGTGAAAGGCAAAATATCTTTCCGTCACTTCGCGAATACGCCCGCCATTACTGCCTGAACCGCCTGAACCTGGGGCTGGCCAAAAAAGACGTCATCGTCATGCACCCCGGCCCCATCAACCGCGGCGTCGAAATTTCACCGGATATTGCCGACGACCCGTCCTGCTCGGTCATCCTCAACCAGGTAAATAACGGGGTGGCGGTCCGCATGGCACTTTTATATCTGCTCACCGGAGGGGGCCAATGATACTCCTATTAAAAGGCGCGCGGGTGATCGACCCTGCGCAAAACACAGACGACATGCTGGACCTGCTTATTGCTGATGGGAAAATCATTCAGCGCGGCCCTTCCCTTCAGCCACCTCCCGGCACGCAAATCATTAACCTGGCCGGACTCATCGCCGCGCCGGGGCTCGTCGATATGCACGTGCATCTGCGCGAACCGGGACTGGAATACAAGGAAACCATCGCCAGCGGTGCGGCTGCCGCGGTAGCCGGAGGCTTCACCTCCATTGCCTGCATGCCCAATACAGAGCCGGTCAACGACAACCGGTCCGTCACCGAATTTATCCTGCGCAAAGCCAGGGAGGCGGATCTGGCCCATGTTTACCCCATCGGCGCGCTCACCACCGGCTCCGACGGCAAACGTATCGCTGAATACTGGGATCTCCGTGAAGCAGGAGCGGTTGCGCTCTCAGATGACGGCAAGCCGGTCATGGACGCGGCGCTGATGCGACGGGCGATGGAATACGCCTACTCACTTGATCTCCCCGTCATCCAGCACTGTGAGGACAAAGACCTTTCCACCGGAGGCCTGATGAACGAAGGCTACTGGAGCACTCAACTTGGGCTGCCCGGAATTCCCTCCATCTCCGAAGAAGTGATGGTGGGGCGTGACATTCTGATTGCCGAATATACCTGCACGCGGATTCATATCGCTCATGTCAGCACCGCCGGTTCGGTGCGGCTCATCCGCGACGCTCAGAAAAGGGGCGTTCAGGTCACCGCCGAGGCGGCGCCGCACCACTTCACCCTCACTGATCAGGCGGTCGCCGGCTACAACACGAACTACAAAGTCAACCCGCCGCTGCGCACACCGGACGACGTAAAAGCCGTCAAGGAGGGACTCGCCGACGGGACAATCGCGGCCATCGCCTGCGACCATGCCCCGCATGCCCGCACGGACAAGGAAGTCGAGTTTGAATACGCGGCCTGCGGCATCAGCGGCCTGGAAACATCGCTGGGGCTTAGTCTTGAACTGGTTCATGACGGTACACTCACACTGGCCGGCCTGATTGCTAAAATGAGCCTGGAGCCGGCGCGTATTCTCAACATTCCCGCCGGGACGCTGGCGGAAGGCCAAACGGCGGACATCACCATCATCGACCCGACGCTTGAGTGGACGGTAGATGTGAACTCGTTTCGTTCGCTGGGAAAGAACTCGCCTTTTCACGGCCGCAGGATGAAAGGTCGCGCCGTTATGACCTTTGTGCAAGGCGTCGTAAAATACGACGGACGCGTGGCCCGGCCATGAGCGCACGGGAAAGTCATAAAGCCACAGGCTTTCTTCTGAAAAGCCTGAGCTACGGTGAGTCGGATCTGATTGTCACCTTTTACACCCGTGAATTCGGCAAGCTCAGGGGAATCGCCAAGGGCGCCAAAAGAAGCAGGAAGCGCTTCGCCAACGTCTTTGAGCCGTTTTCCCTGACCGATCTGATTTTTTCGAGAAAAAACAACGACAGTCTTGCTTTTATTGAATCGTGCGACATCATCGATCACTATACGCTCATCCGTCAGGATCTGGAAAAAACACTGACCGCCTCTTATTTCATCGACCTGGCCGATCATTTCAGCCAGGAAGGCAAATCCGGTGATAGGCTGTTTGCACTGCTCAATGATTTTCTGACCTGGCTGTCACACGAAAATGTATCAGATGCGGCCGTGCGCTTTTTTGAAATGCGCCTTTTGAAGATCGCAGGATTTGAGCCTTCTTTAACCGCCTGTGTGCGTTGCAAAACACCTGTCGCAAACGGTGTTTCCTACTATTTCCTGGCCAGGGAAGGAGGCATTTTTTGTACCGACTGCGCCCGGCCGGAAAGATATGATCAGACCGTCTCCGCCGGCAGTGTGCTGACACTGCTTCTGGGCAAAGACATGGCTCTGGAAAAAATAAAAATGGTATGCCTGCCGGAGCGCCTGGCCCAGGAATGCCGGGGTATCACTTGCGGTTTTATTTCTCACGTTTTGGGCAAAGAAGTCAAATCGCTCAAAGTGATGGAGCAGGTGCGCCGGTACTGCCTCTGATCGGGTCTGCCATGAAACGGCCGGAACTTCTCAGCCCTGCGGGAAATCTGGAAAAACTGCGCACGGCGCTTCTTTACGGGGCTGACGCCCTTTATACAGGCGTGCCGGGACTGAGCCTGCGCGCCGCGACGGCTGAAATGTCCATCGATGAGCTGGCAACAGGCGCTGCCGAGGCCCATGCCAAAGGGGCGAGGCTTTATGCCGCATTCAACATTTTTGCCCGCGATGCAGACCTCGCCGAAGCAAGGAAGATACTGCCGCTCATGGCACAGACAGGCGTGGACGCTTTAATTGTCAGCGACCCGGGTCTTGTCCGTCTCGCGCGTGAACTCATTCCGGAGATGCCGCTTCATCTGAGTACACAGGCCAACACCACCAACAGCGAGTCAGTACGTTTCTGGCGTGATTGGGGCATCAAACGGATTATTCTGGCACGTGAGCTGACTCTTAAGGAAATCTCCGAAATTGCCGCCTGTACCGGCGGGATCGAACTGGAGATATTCGTCCACGGAGCGATGTGCATGGCCTACTCCGGTCGCTGCTACCTTTCCGCGTTGCGTAACCGCCGGAGCGCCAATGCCGGAGACTGCACCCAACCCTGCAGATGGGAATACGTTCTTCACGAATCTTCAAGGCCCGGCGATCCGCTTATCCTGGAAGAAGATGAGCGTTTTTCCTATCTTCTGAGTTCAAAAGATCTTTGTCTGATGGAACACCTGCCGGACGTGCTGGCCACAGGCGTGTCTGCTATCAAGATCGAGGGACGGATGAAATCCTCCTATTATGTAGCCGTTGCCACCCGCGCCTATCGCCAGGCGCTCGATGCACTGGTGCAACAGAAAAAACACTGGTGTGCCGCGCCCTGGCTGAAAGAGCTCGAGACTATCTCGCATCGCGGCTATACAACGGGTTTTGCCTTCTCAGAAGAAAAAATAAACGAAACCAGCCCTGATATTAAAACGATTCAGACTCATAAGCCGGCGGGCATTGTGCTCGGTTTTGACGAAACACGAAAGCTGTTGTCAATTGAAGTGCGCAACCGTCTGAGAACACAAGACAAAGTGGAGCTGCTGCTTCGCGATGACACATTATTGATCGACGCAACCCTCATCCTGGATGAAAATAAAAACCCGGTCAGCCAGGCCCACACGGGCAGCCGTATTTACCTGCCCTCCCCCGTCGCAGCGCCTGCCGGCGCAATCCTCCGCAAGCAGGTTATATCGAGTAAACAATCCATCTTAAGATCTCCGGTCGAATACCTATGATGTAACAGCTTTTAGAATCCGTTATTCTTGATCTTTGAAACCGTAATCTCTGCCCCGGCTCACGGGGATCTCACGACTGTCGTAAAACAGACACAACATACAATCTTCCTATGTAGAGTATCTTTCCTGCTTGTGCATCTATCCGGTTTTCCCAGACCAACCCAGATCAAGGAAGAAAATAATGGGGGCAAAAACAAATGTAGGGAATGGTTTGAACCATTCCCTACAAAGTTCGGATCGGATGGACTTCTTGCTGAGTCCTACTGCTTCGATTTGCCCGCTCCTTTGATCGTCATGTTAAATTTCTGATGACAATCCAAGCAGTAAACTTTCGACGGACTATGCGCTTTGTGGCACACCGTGCAGGCTATTTCACCCAAGTGAGACTGATGAGGGTTGCGGTCTTTGAAATCAGATGGTTCCGTCTTTTTGGCCAGTTGTTCCATCGGTCCATGGCACTTCATGCATTCTGCATTTTCAACCGTTGAATCCGGCTCGGGTAAACCTCTACCATGACAGTTTATACAGGAAATATTAGCTTTGGAGTGGAGGTTGTCCGTAAAATCAGAAGAAGCCCAGGAGTTGAAGATTTCCTTCATAAGAGTTAAGTCTTCCTGCGTTGGTTTACCCCACGATTCTTTCATCCCAATCAGACCAAAGCTTTTTCCCGGCGACCAGGTATGGCAGGCCAGACAGTCCAGATTTCCTTTAGGAGACAGGTGCCCTTTATGAATACCTGTGGAAAAAGCATTTTTGTTTTCCGTCATCGGCTGGCCAGGCTTGTGGCACGCTGTGCAAGCATCCAGGCCGTTTCCCTGGACTGGCGGGTGATTTTTCGGAATCACAGAGGAGAAATCGGTATGGCAACTTTTACAGGAAGATTCCGCCTTAAAGGACGATTTTGCCGACTTCGGGGGGTTGGACTTCTGCGCCGCGGAGAGATTAGCATAAACTCCTCCGATAGCAATGAACACAGCGATCAGAAATATCGGTATTTTTTTCATAATGTACTCTCTTATCAAAAAGTAGACGGGCAACCCGCTTGTTCGCCAAGTTGCCCGTCCGTAATCACGCTTTCGATTGTTCTTTCGCTGCATTGGTTCCCGCGACACGACCGAAGGCAACGGCATCGGGAATAGCGTTGCTGCCCAGTCGGTTGGAGCCGTGTACACCACCTGTGAACTCACCTGCGCCATAGAAACAGGGGATCACCTCGCCGAAGATATCAATGACCTGCGCTTTGGGGTTGATACGAATGCCTCCCATGGTGTGATGAACCGCGGGCCACTGGGCAATACCGTAAAACGGACCCTGCCCGTCGACCATGGGGATCATGACTTTGGTCATACTCTTGTTAAACTCAGGGTCTTTGCCGTCTGAAATATAGGAGTTATGCTTTTTAATGGTCTCGACCAAGGCTTTGGCTGGAATTCTTAGTTTTTCAGCCAGTTCGGCAATGGTGTCCGCTTTGACAAACCGACCCTTGGCCAAACCGGCCGCAACTTCTTCATTGGACCCCCCCATTTTCAAAATCATAGGTTCACTGAAAATAGAGAAGGTAGGTTTGGCGCCGGGTCCCAGATTTATCTGGGCAAAGGCGCAGACGTCGCGGCGTTCCAACTCATTGACAAATCGTTTGCCCTGTTGTGTGACATAGACAATACCGTAGCCGGGTCCGTTAAAGGGATATACAGCAGGTGTGTCTAGTATACCTGTTTCCGGTTCGGCAAACGGATACAGCTGGATAAAATTCATCTGAAGCGAATCGGCACCGACATATTCGGCAAAGCGGATCATTTCGCCTGTTGCGCCAGGATGGTTGGTGCAGTTGAAAGAGGCCACCAGCCGAGGATTATGCGCCATTCTCATTTTCAGATCACGGCTGAAACCGCCGGAGGCTACAACAAGTGCTCTTTTCGCCTTGATGTTGAGGACTTTCCGACCACGCTTGATTTCAACGCCGACAACCGGGCTTTTTGGATCTACATCCTTTCTCCAGATCCAGGTGACTTCCGAGTTCAGCGCTATTTTGACGCCGCGTTTTTCACCGATCTTACGCAATGCTTCCGTGTATTCTCGTCCGACACCGGCGACAGCGGAATGTGTCCTGTATGCTGTATGGCCACCCGCTCGGGTCACCGTCGGACGGATCTGTGCACCGCCTTCTTCAATCATCCAATTAAGGGCCGGCGCAGCGCCATCCGCCATTACCTGGACCAGTTCCGGTAGGTTGTAGTAGTCGCCGCCTTTGAGGGTATCGTTACTATGCTGTGCCGGGCTATCATCGCCGAGATTCAAGTTCTGCCTATAATGGAACTTGCTGTCCCAGGCTGCGTAAACACCGCCGTTAATGATCGAGTTGCCTCCATAGGTTGGCATTTTTTCCAGAATGACGGTCTTCGCTCCTGCGCCGGCCGCTTCGGCCGCCGCGGCGAGGCCGGCAAATCCTGAACCGACGACCACGACGTCCCAAGTTTCATCCCATTTGGTGGGCATCTTTTTCAAGGCAGCTTCGGCGGTTCCTGGCGCAGCCAGGTTGGCGGCAAATCCTCCAGCGACGGCCGCAGCGCTCAATGCAGTCACACCTTTCAGGAAAGAGCGGCGATTCACGCCCGTTACTACTTCTTGTAAATCGTTTTTGATTTCCTTTTTTTCTTTGTTCATTATCGCCTCCTAAGAAAAAATGTGAATTGTCCAGGCAAGTCTTTTAAAAAATTTGCCTCTTATTTTCCGGGCTCGAGAATTTCAGAAGAAGGAGAAGTGCAACTGGATTCCATATTTTATTCCGAAGAGCGTGGTAAAATACCCGAAACCTTCTCATTTAGTTTCACTATTTTTCTAACACCACCATTAAATCATATAAAGAGTTATTTAAAAGGTAATTATCAGGTATTTATGCATACCCGATAATGGTTTACAGTAAGTCGATAGAGATTTAATTCGAAGTCAATTGCAAATAACACGGGACTACCCATAATCCACCACCGGCTTTAAAATATTTAACTGTTTTGTACTATTAGGAGGTACTTTATTTATCACTTAGTATACCTTTTGGTAAAATTTTTTCTAATTCGACTTCAAGCTTTGTTTTATGTTGACACGAAAAACGGATTTCCCTACACTTACGCGGAACATAACAGCATGCGGAAAATTTGCGAAAATGGCATGAAAATTATGTCTGTGCTCGATCAATTCAGGGAATCCAAGGAAAAGATTTTTAAAGACTGGCTACGCCAAATGCGTGATGCCGGGTATGACAATCCGCGGATGACCGGCCGCAAGGATTTCCGCCGGAGATTCGACGGCCTTCTATCGGCGCTGGCGTTGTGCTTACAGAAAACTGAGCAGGATAATTCTGGAAAACATGATGATGCCGGAGTATGTCTCGTACAGCCTATGGTGGATGACGTACGTTTCGGACAGGAGCGGGGGATGGATCTGAAATTATTTCTCTGCTATTTTAAAACCATGATTTCCTGTCTTGAAAAAAAAATGGTTCAAGCGGCTATACCACCCCTTGAACAAACCAATACGATTATCAAGCTACGACGGGTTGCGGACTTCACTGAGATGGCCATCGTTGCCCGCTGGCAAACTCTGGAACCGGTGGCGTCCTCTCAAGAAATTCTAAATCCGGCAACGTTGGATAAGTTGCTCGGAACTATTTTCATGTCTGTGGGCGAAGGAATTCTGCTGGTCGATGAAGACTTTGAAATTGTCAGAGTCAATCAACATGCCTGTGAAATATTCGGCATGCAAATGCAAAATATGATCGGGACAAATGTCCGGTCTCTGATGGAGGAAGATCACGCCAGTATACTAATCCGGCATCTGGCAAATATGATCGAAGGGCAGCGACGAAATATTGAAGTGATCTGCCTGTATGTGGACGGGAAAACCTTTCCGGCAACGGTGACGACCGCCCGCAGTGATATGGGGAAAAAACGATACTGGTCGCTCATTGTCAGGGATGACACCGCACAAAAAACGATGGAAACCCAGCTTCGACATGAAAAACGGCAGATCGAGGACATGAATCTTGCCTTGAAAATCGTGATGAAAAGCATCGAGCAGGACCGCAAGGATTTCGAAAACCGGGTAGCTTCCAAAATCAAAACGTCTCTTTTACCCGGATTAAAGAAGATCGACACAGCTGAGGCGTCTGTGCGGAAAAGCTATCTGGCGATCCTGGAACAACAGTTGGTAGCGCTTACGGCCGGTTCTGAAAAAGAACTGAACGCGGGGCTTTTGAAGCTCACGAAAACGGAAATTGAAGTGTGCCGTATGATACAGGCGGGTTGCTCCAGCAAAGATATCTGCAACGCCATGAAGATCTCATACAATACAATCCAGACACATCGTAAAAACATTCGTAAGAAGCTGGGACTGGCCGGAAAAAGACTGAATTTACACGCTTTTCTGATGAATCATGTTTTATAGCTTCCCACTAGAAACAATACAAAAGAAGGTTCCGCCAAAGGACAGGGAGAATCAGGATGTGGAATGAGGAATATGATATCGTGATTATTGGATCAGGATTTGCAGGACTCGCGGCTGCCATAGAGGCGCGTAAACTCTGCTCGTCCGTGGTTATTCTGGAAAAGATGGCCGTGCCAGGCGGAAACTCCACCATCAGTGGAGGGCTTTTCGCTGCGGCCGGATCTCCTCTGCAAGCCAAGGAAAACATTGATGATTCTCCGGAACTAATGCTGGCGGATATGCTGGCGGCCGGCAATAACTACAACTACCGCGAACTGGCTCGTATTGTAGCCGAGCGCTCCACAGAAGCGCTTTTGTGGACGATGTCCGAACTGGGGGTGAAATACAAACCCAAACTCAGCCATCTGGGCGGTCATTCAGTTCCACGGACGTATAATACGGTCAATACTTCGGGGGCAGGCATCATCCGGCCAATGCTAGTGCATTTACGGGAAATGGAAGCTCCCATACGCCTCAAATCACTACTCACCGACCTGATCACCGACGAAGCAGGCGGCGTCGAAGGCGTGGAGATCCGAGAAGACTACATTTTCCCCAACCGTGAAAGCGGTTCGGTCAAGCGCATCCGTGCCAGGCAAGCGGTGATTCTAGCCACCGGCGGTTTCAGCCAGGACAAGGAATTCCGCGCCATTCAGAACCCCATGCTAACGGAAGACATTGAATCCACCAATCACAAGGGTGCCACGGCTGAAAGCCTGATACTAGCCCTGAAAGCGGGCGCAACGCCGGTGCAGTTGTCAATGATCCAGCTGGGTCCTTGGGCATCCCGCGATGAAGAAGGTTTCGGCGTGGGATCGATGTTTTCCATGCTGGCGGGTTTCCCCTACGGTATTCTCATTGATTTACGGACAGGGAAGCGTTTCGTTAACGAACAGGCAGATCGTAAACTGCTAGTGGACGCCATGCTTAGTTCCGACCGCGAATCTATAGCCATTGTCGACGAAATGGGCGTTCAACATGCCTCAACACTAAATCAATGTCTGAAGCGCGGTGTAGTTCGCAAATTCGATACGATTGATGATCTGGCCATAGCCAATCAAGCGCCCCTTCTCCCTCTCAAGCATACCATTGATTCATACAACAGCCTGATTGAAAGCGGGCAAGACGATCATTTTGGAAAACCGATTCCCAGTGATTTGCTACCTATCAAGCACCCTCCCTATTATTGCATCCGTCTAATTTCCAAGGTTCATCACTGCATGGGCGGTATCCGTATCAATGCCCGGGCACAGGTAATCCGTATCGAAGACAATCAGCCTATAAGTCGCCTTTATGCCGCTGGTGAAATCACAGGCGGCATCCATGGTGCCAGCCGTCTGGGTAGCAATGCAATTCCCGAATGTCTGATTTTCGGCAGAATTGCCGGCATCAATGCGGCAAGCGAAGCGCCACGCTGACATTGGCGTTTCGGAATAATCTCCTTCATCCACCACCAAAAAAAGTAAAGAACCTCATTGATCCTGATTAATCATGGTGAAAAAATGATCGCACACACAAAAACTATCATCAAAGAGCTGCAGAGACTATGTCAAAAGTGGTTTTGATATTCACGTATTATCAAGAAAAGTGTTTCCTAAAATCTAAAAGCGATGGTCCCGTAATAATTCGCACGGCATGGTTCAGTAAATATTCCGCCAATCATGTCACTTAACTCCTAAGGATGTCGCCACCCCTTTAATCGGATGTCGGATGAACCACAAATAAATGATCAGCCTCTTTGCGCGAACCTATGCGGCGTGAAGCCGAATACACACTGCTAGCCAGTAGACTTTTGACATGTCGTTCAAAATTTATCTTTAATATTTTAAAAGTAATATGATTAAATTGATCAAACCTGCCAAGGGATGCTGTATTTACTTCCCCGCTTATTAAAAGGCCTGCATGCTAAAAAGCCCCCACGGCAATGCCGTGGGGGCTTTTCTTTTTATTACTGAGCCGTCATAGCGGCTGGTGTGTTATTTTTTCTTTATGATGTACTCGGCGGTCGCCGCTTCCACGCGGCGGTTCTGAGCCCTGCCGGCAGACGTGGCATTATCGGCAACAGGCCTTTCCATACCGTAACCGATCGCTTCAAGACGGCTGGCGTCAATGCCGCCCTTTTGAATCATATAGTTCATGACGGCCTTGGCGCGGCGCTCGGAAAGTTGCTGGTTATAGTTTTTGTTGCCCATGCTGTCGGTGTGTCCTTCAATGGTAACCGTGAGTTCCGGATACTGCTTCATCACGGCAACCAGATTGTCGATATCAGCAACAGAATTCTGTTTGATCACATCTTTGTCAAAGTCGAACAGCACCTTAAGTGTGGTTCTGCCTTTTTCCAGAATTTCCGGTGCCGGTGCGGGAGCCGGGGCCGGCGCAGGTGCAGGAGCCGGTTTGGGGGCCGGAGCTGCCACCGGTGCGGGTGCGGGAGCCGGCGCAGGTGCGGGCTCGGCAACAGGCTCTTCCTTTTTGGCCCCGCCGAAAGCGAAGGTCAGGCCAACCGTGGCCAGAAGATTGTTATGCACATCAGCGAACGGGATGACATGGCGCACATCGGTGCGCAGCGCCCAGTTGTCCGACAGGAAGTATTTCAGCCCGGCGCCGTAGGTGGCGGCGATTTTATTTTCCTTATTTTCAGTTGTATCCTCATAGTGGCGGGAATAATGCATCCCGGCAACACCGGCGGCCACAAAAGGTACAAGACCGGTGCCACCAAAACCATCAGGAAGCAGATTAACAACCGCTTCCACTCCGTAGTTGACGACATTGAGGGACTCGTTCTTATCAATTAAAAAGCCGTTTTCATAGACATTCTCGCCAACTTGAGTGGGGATCCACTGTCCGTAAATTTCAGCCCCGAAATACTTGGTGAAAAAGTAGCCGGCGCGCACACCCAACGTTGGCGCGTTTTTCATGTCTTCATTACCTTCAAACACGTAAATACCAGCGTTTGGCGTAATATTGAACGACCCTGCCTTAACCTGCGCAAATCCTGGTACGGCATAAGCCGCAATCATCAGGACCGCTACAATCCAAATCATTTTTCTCATGCTTCTCTCCTTAGATTTTTTTTATTTACGTCTGTTTTTTGGAAAACCCATTAAACCCACTCTTTAATATATGGGCAAAAGACAACAAGCGCTCGTATTCAACACATTCTTTATAATCAGTTAAGTGATTTATGTCAACTCACTTTTGTTAAAAATTTTATTCTCTCAGGCCCTCCTGATGATTTGCGCCAAATATTTGGCGAAGCGTCTATAGGCTGAGATTGAGAATTTTACGCATCATTTCGAGGGTGACATCGCTTCTCTCACCAAGATTGACCATGCTGTGGCGCTGGCTCAAACTGAGAATCTGCTCTATGTCAAAACCCGCCAGATTATAATCACTGAACCTCGTTGGAACGTGCATAGCTTCAAAAAACTGCCGCGTCTTCTCTATGGCCGTTCCTATCTGCATCGTTTCGCTTTTATAGTCGAGGTCCCAGACGCGCCGGGCATACTGAAGCAATTTTTCGCGTTTGGTCGCAATACGTACATAAAGCATGGCCGGCACTAATACAGCCAGCGTTTGGGCGTGGTCCAGCCCGTAGAGCATTGTCAGCCCGTACCCGAAACGGTGTGCCGCCCAGTCCTGCGGCACACCCGCTCCGATAAGACCGTTTAGTCCCAGCGTGGCCGCCCACATCAAATTGGCGCGAACATCATAATCGTCCGGCTCGGCAAACGCGCGCGGACCTTCTTCAATCAGCAGCAAAAGAAGCCCTTCGGCCAATCTGTCTTGCACCTTGCCGTTAACCGGATAAGTCAGGTATTGCTCCAGAACATGGACAAAAGTATCCACCACGCCGTTGCCGACCTGGCGCGGCGGAAGTGTCAACGTTAGTGACGGATCGAGAACGGCAAAACGAGGAAACAGACAATCATTTACAATAATCGTCTTTTGCAGATGAGCTTTGCGGGAAATGACAGCACGATTGTTTGCTTCAGTCCCGCTGGCGGGAAGCGTCACCACGCAGCCGACCGGCAGCGCCCGGCTTATCCCTGCACCTGATTTATCCAACAGCTCAGACGCTTTCTCCGTTGATTGAGCCGCCGCCGCAATAAATTTGGTGCCGTCAATAACCGATCCGCCGCCTACCGCCAGGAGATAATCAATCTTTTCTTTACGAGCCAGTTCAATACCTTCGAGCAACATCTCATATTCCGGATTCGGCGCGATCCCCCCGAACTCGGTGATGTGGCATCCGGCACAAGCCTCCTTCACCCGCCCGAGAATTCCATATTTCCTGGCGCTGTTCTCCCCATAGGTAATCATCACTTTCGAACCGGCGGGAAGCTCATCGGTTACCCGGCCGATTTTGTCCTTGCCGAAAATAATTTTCGTGGGATTGTGAAAAGTAAAGTCCAGCATGATTATCTCCGTCCATTAAATAAAATTTTCCCCACACCACGGTGCGGTCTATATAAAAAAGCACGCCCGGCTGAAGGCTTTTGTGATTGCCCCGTTCCCCTGCGCCCCAAAAACAACCGCTGCCGTCAGGTTCATCTTAAAGCCTGTCCGCCCCCTGAAAATTCACCATCGGAGTTCACCCGGCATCCCCTACGCCATATAGTGCAATATTTCCGCCACTACCCGCCATTGTTCTTTTTCAAAAAAGGCAGAGGCTTATCCAACCTGTAAACCAGTGACTGGCACGTTGCCAGGAGTTTCCCCTGATCATCGGTGGCACGTATTTCATAGGCGGCGGTTTTTTTTGTTTTGTTGATCTCTTTTGCTTCCGCAGAGAGTCTGGCTCCGCCCGCCGGCGACGCCAGGTAATTAATGTTCATGCTAAGAGCGACTGCCATGGTACCATGGGAATTGGAGGCCACTTCAAAAGCCGCGTCCATGAGGGAGAAAATCGCCCCCCCGTGCGCCATGCC
>Ga0302240_1001770_pt1 | contig 16166 bp, 9 predicted proteins | sample AAG_UR_His_MG_FD_193538 | JGI IMG/M metagenome (GOLD analysis project Ga0302240, IMG submission 193538) | Enriched activated sludge microbial communities from anaerobic digester in WTTP, New Holstein, Wisconsin, United States - AAG_UR_His | ecosystem: Engineered > Bioreactor > Anaerobic >... | reverse complement strand
AATGCCTGCGCAGTGAAGCATCCACTTTTTGCTTGAATAATTCAATATTTTCAGCCAAAAGTTTACGCCCTTCTTCATAAGTAATTCCTGCAGGAGTGTAACCACCTTCATATACAGCATGACAGGATGTCTGATCGGAAAGCAATTCCACTTTTATGTTATGCTGATCTATGTATTCCAGTAAATCAACTATGTTACCATAATAAGCAATGGATAGCGGTTTTTGGGTATGCCTGGCTTCGTCTACCCAGTTAAAAATCTCTGCCAAATTACTGGAGACCTTACTAACCCAACCCTGATTATATCTGGTTTCTATTCTGCTTTTATCCACTTCGGCAATAATTCCAATGCCACCAGCAATTTCTATTGCTTTACTTTGAGCACCGCTCATTCCTCCCAAACCAGATGAAACATATAAAACCCCCGCCAAGTTTTTGTCTTCCGGAATGCCTAAATATTTTCTACCCGCATTCAGCAAAGTTATATAAGTTCCATTCACAATTCCCTGAGGACCTATATACATCCATCCGCCGGCAGTCATTTGACCGTAATTTGCCACTCCTAAAGCTGTCAGGCGTTTAAATTCAATCGGGTTATCCCATTTTCCAACCATTAAACCATTTGTAGATATAACTCTTGGTGCTTCCGGACGCGAAGGAAAAAGCCCTAAAGGATGTCCCGAAGCCACAACCAATGTCTGATTTTCCGTCATAATTTCCAGGTATTGTTTAATTAATCTATATTGCATCCAATTCTGACACACCTGCCCTGATTCTCCATAAGTTACCAGTTCATAAGGATAGAGCGCTACATCAAAATCCAAATTGTTATCTATCATCACCTGAATAGCTCTGGCAGGAGTAATGCCTTTATATTCATCAATCGGTTTGCCGTAAATATGACCTTGAGGACGATAGCGATAACCGTAAATTCTACCTCTGGTTTTCAGTTCCTGCAAAAATTCCGGTGCCAGAACACTATGTAATTCTTTGGGAATATAGCGCAGAGCATTCTTTAAAGCCAGGGCTATATCTTTTTTGCTTAAATCCAATCCCCTGTCCGGAGCTCTCCGAATATTTGGTTCAAAAGTTGGCTCCGGAGGAAGTTCCGCAGGTAAATGAACTTCATATTTTCTATTAGGCATTATTTTTTATCTCCTTTATTTTATCTTGTTTAACATAATATTTAGAATAGTGCTGTCGGCATCTTGCATTCCCTTATTTACAAAATAAGCCAAATTGTCAATAGTGCCTTCTATGCTATCCGTAATTATGCCATCATTGGAAGAAACACAAATTCCTGTTTTCGCTAAAAGAGCAGCTTGAACGGCAGCACTTGTAGTGGTGGCAACTTTTAAGGAACAACCTTCTTTAGCACCGTCACAAACCATTCCTGCTGTATCAGCTATCATATTTTTAATGGCATATTCAATTTGAGGATAGGTTCCTTTTAAAAGCATAACTATGCCACTTGCAGCTCCAGCAGAAGCAGAAAGGCATCCGCAAATACAGGAAAGAATGCCGATTTTTTGTTTAATATGCACACTCACCAAATGCCCCATAGCTAAAGCTCTGATTAGTTCTTCTTGGTTACTGCCAAGTTTTTCGGCAACTGCAATTATAGGCAGAGTAATAGCCAACCCCTGATTTCCGCTCCCGGAATTACTAATCACAGGCAAATTGCATCCGCTCATTCTGGCATCAGTTGCAGCCGCAGTTAAAGCCATTGCATAATGATGAATGTCATCACCCAAAAGACCGCTATTTATTTGCTCCATAATCATCTTGCCTACATTAATACCGGATTTGTTGGATAAACCAAAATCTGCTATTCTACGGTTTAAAATCAATCCCAAATCAATTAATTCCAATTTATCAATATCCGTATCCCTGCAAAAATCGTAATAATCCTTCAAAGTAAAAGCAGATGGTGATATTAAACTGGGTGCTTCTTCAGCTCCTATTTCGTTGTGTTGCAAAATATGCTTATCTTTTTCCCAATGATACAACCAATTATGACGCCAGCGTAAAATTGCCTTGCTTTCAGATTTTGCCGTCTTTAAAGAAGCTTCAATCCATATCTTTTCTTCCGTTTCTTTCATTTTGGTATTAATTCTTTTTTCTGCCAGCATTTGTTTGCCCGCGTTGATTGTTTCCGCATTTAAATCTAATAAAACCTCCAGACCCTTTTCCGGCTCGGCAACTAATATTCCTAATGCAAAAGCAATTTCCAAACCCATTAAATTTGTATTGGGAATCCCAACTCCCATTCCGTTTTTTAAAATATTGGGGCTTACAATTAAATCAGCAGAGATAATTGTATCCTTTAAAACACTTGAAGCATAAGCTCCTGCTAAAGCAACAGCTGCCGGCTCAGTACACCCTAAAGCAGGAGAAACCTCTTGTTTTAAGAGTGCCAAGATATTTTCCGTATCCTTCATCACCTATCCTAATATTCATTTTTGCTTTTATACTATTCTTTACATCGGTTTTATTCCGTCAAGCAAAAAAGGAAGAAGCACTTACTGTAATTTATTTAGAAAACAGGTTTCTGAATTAAAGTATTCTATAAATTTGCTATAAAGTATGATATACTAAGTTCCCTCATTAATTTTGGTTTCCAGTTAGTGTCTCAAAGGTTGGTGTAAAATTGTTGAACGGAATGAAAAAAAGGTTGAGCCAGATCCCCCTATATGTTTTGATGGTTTAATTAAAATTAAAGAAAAAGGAGCAAATCATGACTCAACAGAATATTATCAAAGATGAGAAGGAGGAATTTTTCAAGTTATTTTGCACAATGCTTCCTTGAGAGTTAGTGAAAGTGCTGGAAATTGGCATCCAAAGTATCATTTAAACTGAGATTAGCTCAATCTTTGGAGCGGAGCATTATCAGTGTGTGGAAGGTAGAACGAATTACCACAATGCACAGAGCAAGGTGTCCAAGAGGGACCTTCTGTGGTTATTGCTATTCCTAAAAGACCTGGTAGGATCCAGGACGAAAGAATATTTTCTATTGGTGTGGAAAGAGCTTACTAGGATAGCCCAATCCAAAGGAAAGGACAAACTTCTGGATTGGCATGATAGCACTTACCATAAGATATAGGTATATCTTGATTTCCCTGTAGTACATTAGAGTAGAATCAAATGCACAAACTCACTGGAGCGTATAAATGAAGAGTTCAGGCGAAGAGACTAATGCAACAGGATCTTCACAGATGAAAAGAGTTGTCTGCGGTTATTTTTTGCTTTCCTGCAAGCTATTCAGAGGACTGGATAAGCTGGAAACTTTATCTTTAAGAACCAATGGAATGAATCAGACAAAACCAGAAAAGGGCTATACCATTTGAGGCAACTCAGCAAGGTAGCTTAATTTTGAAAAAGAACTTGACATTGATTTATCAGATGAAAAGAATGCAATCAGTCGCTTTACCTTACATAGATTGTGAGTAACAAGGGATAACAGATGTCCTCAAAGAACCTGAGAAACAACGAGTTGGAATTTACACCAACATTTGGGACTAAACATAAAGGAGGTAATTATCAATTTCATTAAGGGGATGTCCATACATTGCTCTGATGTTATAATAATTGGAGTAAGTTTAACCAGAGCTAGATCAAATATTATTATCATCAATTTAGGCAACCAAAAATATAACGCTATTTTCAAAAAAATTATCTGAGGTTCGTATGAATAAATCAAATAATCAAAAAACAAATCCACCTATTAAGAATTCCGAATATGAGAAATTGCATGCTAAGTTTATGAATTATATGGAAAATAAACAATTTAAGGAAATATTAGATTGGATGAAAGAAGCTCTTAAAGAAAATGAGTATGATTTTTATTACAGATGGAGAGCTTTGGCTATTTCCAAAAATGAAAAATCTCTTCTTGAGGATTATTATCAAGCTTTAGAAGATGCTAATAGAGCATTAGAACTAAATTATTGTGAAAATAATCTAATTTTAAAATGGCAAATACTTAGTGTATTGGATGGTGCACATGCAGATTTTGGCATAAGATTGTATTGTTATTATTGCTTGGACAATAATAGTGAAGAAATTTGCATTGAAGAACCCCTTGATAATAATACTATAGTAAAACATAAATTATCAGAGGAGCCAAAACCCTTAATTCCAGAAGATAAAAAAAAATATATCACCGAAGAAAAATTTAAAACCCTTTATGAGTTAATACAGCTCACTGATAAATTAGTATATTATAAAGAAATGGTAAAATCAATTATATATAAAGCTGAAGCGAATCTCAATAATTTGCTATTAGAAAAGTTACAACAAGTATATCAAGATATTTCACACCATATAGATTACGAAAATAATGCGGAATGGTATAATCTAAAAAGAGAAATTGAAGTAAAATTAGAAAAATGGGATGAAGCTCTCTTAAGCACGGAAAAAGCATATCAAGATGATAATAATCTTGAATCTTATCTTCGACATAAGTATGAGATTTATCTCCAAATTAAGGATTATCACAAAGCAATTGATGTTCTTGAGCAAATGATTAAAAACTTCCCTCCACCTGTTGTTAATCCTAGCGACATTTTTGAAACTAACATACCCGATTCCTCTTATGCTCATAAGCTGGAACTTTTGTTTATTACCGAACAATATGATAAATATACTAAAGAAGTGTTCAATCTTTATAAACAAGGACTACGAATATGTTTATCCTATTATTTACAGAAACTTATCCAGATAAAGCAATATAATGCTATACTAAACAACCTTGATGAGGTATTGTTAGCTAATCAGGTTATTGGTTGGTTTGCCCTTTGCACATATATTGAAATAAATAATAATGCAAAAGCAAGTAAAATTATAGATAATATCAATTTTGACACTTTACTTGAAGAGATTGCAAATTTATATTCCTTTTCATTATTAAAAAGGTTTAGCTATGTACAAATTTACGATGATTCCTATATCAATCTCTTATTTTCCAGTTTGAACTGGCAAAAGATGAGTGACTTATTATACATCAGGTTTTTAGCTAAACTATTTGAAAAAGGAATTTGTGATTGGAGTCCACAACATAACATTATAACTAAATATCTTGAAATTAAATCACCTAATTATAAATTTAAGGAAGTGGCGGAGGAATTGGATACTTTTTCTAATAATCCGGATGATCTAAAAGTAAAATTGGAGTTATTGCGTTACACTTACCAAGAAATTGATAAAGACAATAAAGTACAAAGCTATTTACCTTTTATTCGTGGTTTAGATAATCAACTTTGTAACCTCATCTTTAAGGAAAATGAGAAAAAAATAATGCAGGCAAAACTGGATGAGCGTAATCGTATTTTGTCTAATTTATCTCATAGCATTAAAAATTTACTTAAGGCAGTTATTGATCCGCTTATCAACTTAAGGGAAGATGTTCCAGAAAAAGGAGTTGTTATAGACAACGCTATAAAAGGCGCAAACCTGATTAGGGAAATTGTAAATGCAATCAATTATTCTTATACTACTTCTTTAGAAGATTTACGGTGGGATATATCTCATCCTGACAAAGAAAGAATGTCTCTTCAGGATATGATCTATGACAGTTTGAAGTATTCAATCAGTAATATGTTTGACTTCCGTTATTTTTCTCCGTTTGCCCTTAATTATTTTGCTTCTACCTTATCCAATGAGGAATTTAAAAATATTCAGAATAATTGGAAAACCGTTTCTGAAAATAATTCCAAAGAAGCATTAGTGAAATTTGCGGAAAATTATCTATTTTTAATTGATATATTTATAGATGAATCGGGAGCTTATTTAATAGGTAACAGCAAAAGTTCGGCTATCAAAATGATGATACTTTTTCAAGAAATTATATTTAACGCTGTAAAATATGTTTCCTATATACCTCGGGAAAATAGAATAATTAGTATTACCCTAAAAAGCGATATTGATAAGCTTATATTTTCTGTAAAAAATAGATTTAATCCCAATATTACAGTAAAAACAACCGGAATTGGAAATTTACTGATAGACAATTTTGCCAGAGCTCTTAATTGTATTTCTGAAGTTAAAACAGATAAACAATACTATACCGTTAGTTTGGAATTTATGAATTTATGGAGGAACAATGGCTAAAGTTTTATACATTGAAGATGAAATAGCTAAAAACATCTCTACAATTATAAAGTTCTTTCGTCCTATTCTAAATGACAAGAGAATTACGAACAAATTGAAAGACCTTGAGAATAGCGATTTATTAAACCCTCAAGATATAATTGATGCATGTCGCTATAACAGTTCCTTAGATATTGCTTATAATTTCCCGGATGCTTTAGAAAAAATTATTAAAAATCATCAAAATTATGATCTTTTTATCATAGATCGTAATCTTAGCCTCTTTCCTTATGACAAAGACCTTGAACGGATTTTTAATCTATTGGAAAAATATGATTATAAGTCAATAGATGAAATTAAAGAATATTATGAACGGGAAGGCGATTTATTGTTATGTCTTTTATTAAAATTAAACTCTGATTATCAGAAAATAATCTATTTTCTTACTGCTAATACCAATGATGGATTAAGAGTGCTTGATGATATGAAATCCTTGATTCGTTCTGGTAATTTTAATGAAGAGCATATAATAGAAAAGGGTTCTGAAAATGAGGAAAAAATCGGTATAATTTTATCAGATTTGAAGTCCTTTAAAATCCAGAATCAATACCCAAAACAATGTGAAATTCTTAGAAAGCATCTTGATGAAGATATAGTTAAACAATATATTAATATGATAAAAGATAAAGAAGCGAATAAAGATAAATGGAAAGATTACCTATCTAAATTAAGGAATATTCTTGAAAATATACTGCTCGATATAGCATATAATTTAAAGGAACCAAATGCAGAATATTGGAATAAAAAATATAAAAATGAGCTAATAATAAATAAATTTATCAGTAATGACGGATTATCCAATTATAATAAAAGAAACAACATCGGATATAATTCCATAATTAAAAATGCGTGCTATTCAATATACGGGATTTCAAGTGAATTTGGTATTCACAATATTAGTAAAGAGGTGGACATAGAAAATATCAATACCTATAATTTAACTAACAACACAGTTAATTCCTTACTATATCAGTTTAATGATGTTGTTTTATGGTATGATAAAGTATTGGATATAATACAAAAGCAATAGATGCTCAGTTTTACCTAATATTACTTTTTGAATGCAAGTTACTTGTAATTCCTACGAAAGCAGGAATCCATATATTATTAGTCAAGTATTTATGTCTTTTCAATAAATATCGTATAAATAATGCATTATGGATTGGCAAATTCGGATTTGCCCAAGAAACTAAAAATCTATAAATAATTAATACTTCCACTATCTGCCAAATCTTAATTTGAGAACCAAATTTCGGTGTTATCTATAATATATTTCTTCTGTATAAGTTGGATATAATATTGTAGCCATAAGCTCTCTCAGAATAACTTTTCTCGCATATTTTGCTAATTACTGCCACAAGGTCTTTCGCATTTAATAAGTGAAACATACTTAGTAAACTGAATATTGATTGGTATATATAATAATGAGAAAAAAAATCACAGCTAGTAGAATAATTATTACAATAGAGCAATTTATCATTTTGCTTCCCAATTTCTTCTCACATTTTTGTATTCTATCCATCATATTCTTTTCCAGTTCACTATTTGCTTTATTCTGATTCTTTGTAATAATATTTAAGTTTCTATTTAAAAACTGAGTACTTACATCCATTTTTTGGGATAATGCTCTTATTACTTCATCATTAATCTTACCAGATACTTCTTCCATGTAGTTATGCAAGTTTTCCATATCCGCTTTTTCTTGAATCGTTAAATCATGGATTGCAGAATTATGTTGAGCAGCATATTCAGCTTGTGTTTTTCTAAATGATTCCATTATCCCCACGATTTGTTCCTGCTTTTCTGTTAACTGTTGATACTGGGTAGATAGATCGGCAATAGTTTCATTAAGGTTAGCATCGGTTTTATTATACAATTCTGCCAATACCCCATATTTCTTTTCCAGTTCAGATATCTCTTCTGTAGTTTTAGATGCCTGGTTTTTCATCCTTTCTAAATTATCAATAATAGCTTTGATATCCTCAAACTTGGCTCTCAGTGAAACCAAATTATCTTTGTATTCAGCAATAATAGAATTCAATTCGTTCATAATATTTTCATATTGTTCCATTTTTTCCTCCCTAACTGGTTAAATATTTATTAAAATCTTGAAGCATTGCTTTTACATATAAAACTGATAGTTTTTTAAAGACCTTTTCATAATCAGTATCGGATAAATCCTGTTTTAAACCTGTCAAATAAGGTAAATATACTTCATTGTGTAATAACATCTTATCCAGGTTTTCATAATCAAGCAACATTTTATACCACCCTTTCTCTAAATTTTCCACGCCGGACTCCAGTTCTTTTTCATTGCCCTCAGCAGAACATAGTTGAGCATAAGACCTTAATATACATAAAACATAGTTATCAGGACTTTCTTCCAATAATCTGGCACAAGCACCTTGCAAATGATTGAGATTCTCAATTCTGGAGCCCCTGGATAAATTATCCACTTCTTGCAGAAATTCGGCTATTATACCTATATCCTCAATCTTTCCGCTATCCGTTCTTGAACTGAGTTCTTCCATAAACTTGGAATTGAAATAAAGGTCAAAATGCTTTCTAATTATCTCAGAACTTCTTCCTTGAAAGTTTTCTGCTATGTTATACATCTCATTCAAAGATTGTTTCCTTTTTTTATAGACCGTATCATCAAAATATGCAGAAAGGTCATTAAAGATAACTAAATATCCTGCCATCAGGCTTTTGTCTTTCAGCTGTTCACTTATCTGCCCAATCCTTTGTTTTAATTCTTTTTCAGATAAGTATTTTCTAAGGTAATCTTTATAATGCTCAAGAATTTCTTTTAGCTGTGGAGTTCTAAAATCAAACTCAAATATATTATCTGTGTAATTTCGGCTATATGTTACTATAATGCCTAATAGTTGCATCCTATAGAGTACATATTCACATTTAGAAATTAATATCTTATATTCTTCATACGGTTTTTCATTATTCTTATATCTACCATTAGTTAGATATGCTTGTATTTTGGAGTTACCTCTTAGTTCTTTTATTAATAATTGATGAGGAAGCTTTAAATGATATATTATATTGCTGTTTGATTCAATTATGTCCTTTAAGCTATATTGTCTTTTATTCTGCATTAATTCAAGAAAATTGGTTCTTTTTATTATTTCATCTATTTGATTATAAGTATATTCATCCATTGGTTTTTTTTCTACTTGAATTAACTTATGCGATGATAAATTATAAAAACACGATCCTTCCATATTTGAATCAATTCTCTTATTAAAATATATTCCTTGCTCGAATTTATAAGTACCTTTATTATATTTGATTTTTGGCAAAAGGTAACTTATTTCTAATTCATTATAATCTGTCCTTAAATCCAATATTGAATTAAATATTTCTTCTGCTATCTCTTTGTTTAAGTAATCATCAGTTAATAACTTCTTTTTAAATTTATAATCTCCCTCAGTATAGATTAAATAACTGTTGGATTTATCTTTATCTCTTCCAATTCTTCCGGATTCCTGAACAAATGTTTCTACCGATTTAGGTAAATCAATATGGAAACAATAGCGTATATTAGGTTTATTGAAACCCATTCCAAAGGCCTGAGTAGCCACCATAATTCCGATCTTATTTTGTTTAAAGTCAGATTGGTATTTTGTCATCTGATTCACTTCTTCCTCTGTAACACCGTCAGTTCCACAAAAATAGCCAACTCCGATATTGCTATATTTATCTTTAAGCTGATAATAATATCCATCTTGGTTATTTCCCTTAACTCCATTTTTCCCCGCTTTGTAGGAACAGAATATCAAGGCGGCATTATCTTTGGACAAGGGTTTGGATTGAGATTCTGAGGTTAGAGATTCAAGTAAGCTATGCAATTTATCCTTTCTTTTGTTTCCATCGTCTTGTTCTTTAAAGATAAAATAATCAATTTCTTCTCTGATAATTTCATCGGCAATAATTTCTGGCTTATTATCTTCACTGGAAGTCATTTCTTTTTGCACATCATGCTGAACATCCAAAGAGGCAGTAGCTGTTAAAGCAATTATTGGTAAAGTTATATTATTTTTAGGTTTCAGATATTCACGGGCATTTTTTGCCAGAGATAAATAACTGGGTCTAAAATCGTGACCCCATTCTGAAACACAATGAGCTTCATCAATCACAAAGTAAGAATGGTATCTATCATAAATATCCATACAAGCAAGTTGCAGTTTTACATCTTTCATTTGCATTCTTTCTGGAGATATCAATAAAAATAAGGATTTACCTCCTGTAAATTCATACAATCTTCTTTCTTTTTCCGTTGCATCCAAATCTGAATTAATGTAAATAGCATCTATGTATAATTGTTCCAGTTCATCAGCCTGGTCTTTCATCAAAGATCTTATGGGCTCAATAACCACACAATATCCTGGTTGCATCAAAACGCTGAATTGATAAAGTAAAGATTTACCTGCACCAGTTGTTTGAACCGCCATAATAGATTTTAGAGATAGAGTATTTTGTAGAATTTCTAATTGTTTGGGCCAAAAATCCTCTTTTCTAAAGATTGTTTGTAAAAAATACTGCAAGGAGTGAAACACATCCTGTTTTATCTTGTGCTCATCTTCAAAGAACTCACCGTAGTTTATTAGTCCGCTACTCTGGAATTTTTCAAGGTCATAATAATCCGTAGTAAGGGTTTTAATATTTATGAATTTCCTATGATTTTTGTTTTTTATCATTTCTGGCAGTTCATCCCAATAAACAATAACCTCATCAGATAAATCCTGTTCATTTATTGTAGTTATGTCTTTAATAGCAAATCCAAATTTATTATTACAATCAACTAATGTTGCATTGGAAAAGTCGCAATATACTGTATAATCTATTTGGGGTAGCTCTAAATCCGGAATAAGAGACATAAAGTTATGAAAAATGTTCTGCAGGTTTAGCATAGAAAAATGGGCATAAAATTTATCCGTTTCTAATAAAGTGAATTTAACAATATCTGGATGGAAATTGGCTTTTATGTGTTGAAGGATAGCATATTGGGTTTGAGCCATATAAATTGGTGCATCAATAAATACTGCCTGTAATAAAGGATCAAAGAATATATCTGGTTTTATAAAGCTATCCTGAATACTTTCGTATTTAGATTCTCTTCGGATTAGATCACTGAATTGGTTCACTAACAGATTTTCAATATCTATAGGAAGATAAGTTGGAATTCCTCTTACTATTTGGTTTAAAATCACATTAAGAACAGATAGTTGTATTTCATCAGGTTGAGAAGTTCCGGAAACAATTTCATATTGAAAGTAGGATTTATCTTTTATTTGTTGCATTAATTCCATATCTTTTTTTACAGGATCACTAAAATAAGCTGCCTGAGCTTTATGAAAAACTTCCTCTACCCATTCTTCCTTTTCCGGAATGATATACACAGGTTTAATTGTCTGATGTTTTGTCTTTATCAGGTAAATATATTCTATCCGTTTAGTATTTCTATTTTGAATACTTATAGAACATAATCCCTTGTTCTCTTCAGAACAATCATTACAATTGGTTTGGTGGGTGCAAATTCTTACAGATATTTTTTCTTTACTTTTATCAGGAAAAGTATCTATAAAGTTCTTTAACCTATCTTCTTTCAAGGGGCTTATGGCAATGATTACATAATCCTGATTGTTTTGGGATTCAATAATCAATTGGGACAAATTGTTTAGATCTATTGCATCAATATCCAATATATTGGAAAAAATATGAATTCGTAATGTATCAGCATCTCTTCTTATTTCCTCTGTGGATAGCTCTTTAAATTCCTTTATAATTGGAGTAAGTTTAATGCTCTTGTCTTTATATCCGATGAATTTTTTGGCTCTTTGTATGGCAATATCGGAAGGATCAATCAACATAATTTCCGAAACTGTAATTTTTAAATGTCTTTTCTTTATTTCATCTAAAAAAAGCCAACTCCCTAAACCCTGTCCACAAGCCCAATCATAGATAATAATATTATTCAAATCATAGTTATATAGACCTTTGTAATCAAATAGTTTAGCTAAGCTATCACACATTTTGTCCTTATGCTTAACGTAATATCCAACAATGTATTGATTACATTCTTCCGGTGTTTCAAGGATTTTTTTACCTCTGTCGGTTTTTACTCCTTTAACTTGATATTGTTTTGCTTTTTCTACAATATCTTTAAAAGTAACAGTTTCTATCTTATCCAGAGCAAGAAATAAGGGATCATTATTTATGTCATACGATAGTGTCACTTTGTTTCCTTTGTGCTTTGTTCCAGTTTTTCCAAGCCATTTCAGGATTGGAATTGGCATAACAATATACACAGCCATTAGGGCAGGTATTATATTGACCGATATCTTTACTTTTTATGCAACCGCAGAATTTGCGTTGTCCTTTATCTTTCAATTTTTCATAGCTGTAGGCAGATTTTTCATTTTGGTCAGTTAAAAAATCTGTCTGGTCAGTGGGTCTATAGCCCAAGAAGTTCATTAATTCAGTATCGGCAGAAAAGAGTTCAATAATCAAGCGGTCATCAATACAGCGATTATGTTCAATTCCATATTGTTGCAGGTCAATTTTTTCGGCACAGGTAGCTATTTTTAAGTTCCATTTTTGGTTTAGTTGCATCAGTTCCCGGGCAAAATAATGCATTGTGTTAGTATCAATTTCCTGAATATTATCGGGTAAAGCATTTAGGTTGCGTTTCACTTTTTGGTAAATTTCTATATCTATGAAGCTGATAACTAATCTATTCGTATAAGGGAAAAGCTGGTCACCAATATTTTCTATGCGTTTTAAGAGTTCATCGGGATGCAATTTAGCACTGATAATAAAAGGATCAAAACGCCAGATAACTTTTTGTTTGCCAATAAGTTCAGAAAGTTCAATAAAGGTATTTAGGCGTTGCTGCAAAGAAGGCAGATTTTTCTCCCAATTTTCCTGTTCATAGTCATTCAGGGTGAATTGAAAATAGTAATTATAGCCCTTCTCATCAAAGAAAGAGAGTTTTTTTAGCATTGGGAAAGGATTTTTGCTCCAAAACACAAAAAGTCGGGTTTTAGCAAAGGAGACATCTTGGAACTGACCATTAAAAGGATTTTTCCATTTTAAATAACCTGCTTTAACACGCGAAATTAACCAGTCGGAATAAAAAGCGGGGATATCCGTAGCCCGGGAAGCAGAAATAATTACCGGCTCCATATTGTTTTCTTTTTTGCCTCCAAATTATTATCTCACTTTGGATATTGATTCCATTTTAGAAATAATTGTATTTCAGACAAGGAAATTATTTATTGAGGGGTCTAACTATCATTTCATTAAAGGAATAAAGCGTGAGAGGTAGTTAACGAGGACAGCAACTTTCTAGTTTTTTTTAGTTTCCGAGGAAGTCAACCTTCAGGTGACTAATATGTTTTGTAAACAAGAAAGTTAAAAAGAGAGAAAAGAGAAAAAAGAGGGGCTTATATTTTTACGAGGGGTTTACACCACCATCGCTATCATTATATCGCCCTGCGGGCTTTCTTTATAATTACAACCTATTATTGATACCTGTGTTATCTATGAGAGATTTTTTATTTCATTATGAGTTCTAAAGAAGGCAATATCAGGTCTTGGAGAAGAAGATGCAGATTGGTTCCATTTTTTCTTTGTCCTAAAGAAATCTCTTTCATAGAACCATTTTTAACTGCATTTTGAATTTGATCTATGTTAAAGTTACAATTCTTGAAGGGCTTTCTGTAATCAGGAAAATGTTTTTTTAGCTCAGTTAGGCATTGTTGCTTGGTTAATTCCTTTTTGGGACATTCAAAATGTAATATTAACCAATATTCAAAATTCGGAGAGGTTATGCCCACTTCCTGCTTTGCCGAATAATTATTTGTTTTTCTCCATTTTTTCAATGACTCTACATTGTGATCGCTTAAGACATCGCAATCCAAAACAATCCAACAATGAGTTAGTTCATTGCAATTATGATCTTTCAAGTATTTATTGGCTGTCTTAATTAAATAATCGGTATCCGGATGCTTTCCCTTTTTACATACGACATCTATATTACTATCTATTTGCTTCCTTATCATTTCAAAATAATTAACTTCAGTTTCGCCCTCTGTAACAATAACATATAACTTACTTGGACTTATAAACTTTTCTTTACGCTTTAGTTTGCTTAATCCATTTCCTGCCATAATGTTACCCTCAATCAATATCCGAACATAGTTCACTAATTAATATTCTCGGAATGCCTTTCAGATTACCCTGTAAATAATACTTGCGAAGATCTTTATCTGACCGGATATCTTTGTAATCACTAAAGGAATATAAAGAGGAAACCCCTTCAGAAGACCTGTCTGTAACCCAAAGTTCATCTCTTCTGAAGGTGTTTTGATCCATTAACATCACATCATGAGTTGTAAAAATCAGCTGACTTCTACTGTTTTCATTGCAGGAATTAAGGTAATATTTTAATAAGGTCTTACTTAGTTTTGTATGTAAACTTCTATCCAGTTCATCAATTATATACACCTTGCCGGTTTGATTTTTTAGTTCAATAAAAGCAGGAAGCAAATCCAATAAACGATTAGTCCCATCCGATTCATCCTTAAAAGAAAAAACAACCGATTTGCCATCTACATCTTTATGCGCGGAAACAATTCTATATACTTCAATAAGATCTTTGGAAATACGATAAACAGATCTATCTTTACTACCATAGTCGGGCATAAAAAATTCTTCTTCATTTTTTATTCTATCTTGAAAAATAGTAGTCAGCATTTTATGTTCAATTTCTGAAACATCTCTTTTTTGTAGCATAAGGTCAAATATTCCGGTATCTAATGCATTTAAAAGTTTTGAATACTGATCCTTGTTTTTCTTACTTGCTAAATTTGATATAGGAATAAACTGGGACTCAGGTCCTATTATAACTATAGTATTTTTGAACCAGTTGTATATAGGTCTAAAACAATCACTATTCTGATAAATCGTTCCTGTTAAAAACAGTTGATTGTTACGAGTTGTATTTTTCCCAATAAATTCCAATGCTTCTCTATATTCTTTAGCTACACTTTTAATTTGAACTTTAAATTTTTTTCCCTCATCTGAGCGTTTAAATATGTTCTTAACCGAATTTTTTAGGATTAAATCCAATTTCTCGTAAATAACTTTCTCTCTGGAAAGAGTAAAACTATATTCATAGATAAGTTCATCTACCAGAATAGTAAAACTAAAGGAGCTGTTCATATTTCTATGCTCTTTATCCAGCAAAAAAGTTTTTAAAGGTATTTTTTGATCTGGTTCCGTGCCTCTGACAACAAAATTTTGGGCAAAAGCAAGAGCAGATACCAAAGCAGATTTGCCTGAAGCATTTGCTCCATAAATTGCAGAGATAGGTAATGTTTTAAGTTTATATTTACTTACCCGGGGTAATCTATCCGTAAAGTGTTTTTCTCTACCCGCAACAAGAGAAAAAGTAACTTCATCTCTAAAACACTTCCAGTTGGAAATAGAAAAGGATATAAGCATTTTAGCTCCTTTAAGAGATTTTCTCTCTAATAACTAATAATAAATTCCCTATATTAAATCATCATCATATTGTCAAGAGAAATTTTCTCTTATATTTGATATCTCATCCTTTAAGGATTCCTTTTTAATGAGTTATTTCACTTCTTAAATAAAGGCCACTTGCCATTCCTTAGAAAGCAAGAATTTATGTGTGATTAGCAAGATATTTATGGCTTTCCAGTATGAAAATAATATCTTATTATTTCTATATGAAAAAGTCAGCAATAGTATTTTAGTATTTCTGTATTGTGCTTTCACAGGATTGACGAATGAATTTTCAAAAGGGAAAGGATATTACTATATATTTTTTACCCATCTTTAACTTATTAATTTATACCTTTCAGATCAGGAAAATATTCGCTGTTGGTTCAAACTATTTTTATACCGGAAAATTGACATCCTCGTCAACCACATCATACATTTTATTTCTTAACCGAAAGGCAAGCGGTAACGAAACAC
>Ga0302240_1001769_pt1 | contig 16171 bp, 15 predicted proteins | sample AAG_UR_His_MG_FD_193538 | JGI IMG/M metagenome (GOLD analysis project Ga0302240, IMG submission 193538) | Enriched activated sludge microbial communities from anaerobic digester in WTTP, New Holstein, Wisconsin, United States - AAG_UR_His | ecosystem: Engineered > Bioreactor > Anaerobic >... | reverse complement strand
AACTTCCGATGAAGCAAAATTCGGATGCGAAAGACTTTTCAGAATAAATTACCAGAGTAAATTTTAATTAAGGATATACAATGACAGAATTCGTTTTGGATTTTGAACAGCCGGTTGTAGAACTTGAGAAGAAAATTTTAAGTTTAAAAGTGTCCGGTGAACACAGCAAAATTGATTTTTCAAGCGAAATCGCCGACCTTGAAGCTAAAAAAGAAAAATTAAAAAAAGAAATATACGGATCGCTGACTTCGTGGCAGAGAGTTCTTCTTGCAAGACATCCGAACAGGCCGTATACATACGATTATCTGAAAATAATATGCGAAAATTTTGTCGAGCTGCACGGAGACAGGGCATACGGAGACGATTTGGCCTTAGTCTGCGGTCTTGCGACTATAGACAATGTCCCGGTTGTTGTAATAGGCCACCAGAAAGGAAGAACCGTCCAGGAGAATATGGACAGAAATTTTGCCATGGCTCATCCTGAAGGGTACAGAAAGGCTATGAGAATAATGAAAATGGCCGAAAAATTTAACAGACCGATCATAACATTTATAGATACGTCCGGAGCTTATCCGGGAATTGCCGCAGAAGAAAGAGGACAGGCCGAAGCGATAGCAAGAAATTTAAGGGATATGGCTCTTTTAAAAGTGCCAGTCATAAGCATAGTTATAGGCGAGGGCGGTTCGGGCGGAGCTCTCGGCATAGGCGTTGCCAATAAAGTTTTGATGCTTGAAAACTCGTACTACTCCGTAATTTCTCCGGAAGGCTGCGCAGCAATTTTATTCAGAGACGCGACAAAAGCCAAAGAAGCCGCCGAAGCATTGAAAATCACGGCAAAAGATCTTCTTAAAAGCAAAGTCATAGACGAAATAATAAAAGAACCCGTAGGCGGAGCTCATATGGATGCCGTCGAAACGGCAATGAATATAAAAAGAGCGGTAAATAAATATATCGCGCATTATTCAAAAATGTCCCATGAAAATATAGCCCGCGACAGATATGAAAAATTCAGAGCGATGGGCGTGTTTGAAGAAGAAACCTTATCGAAAATAAAGAAGACGGAAAAAATAAAAAAAAATAACGTAAAAACCGGGAGGAAGTAAAATGCCATTAGTACCTATGAAGCAGATTTTGGAAGAAGCAAGAAAGAAAAGTTACGGAGTCGGAGCTTACAACGTAAACAATATGGAACAGGTTCAGGCAATTATGGCTGCGGCGAAAGAAACCCAGTCTCCTGTAATTATTCAGGCAAGCAGAGGCGCATTGAAGTATTCAAATTTTACTTATTTGAAGCACATAATGTTTGCCGCCGTCGAAGAAAATCCTGAAATTCCTATAGCCGTTCATTTGGATCACGGAAATTCATTGGCGACAGTAAAGGAAGCGATTGCAATCGGCTTTTCGTCTGTCATGATAGACGGATCTCTTAAAGAAGACGGAAAAACTCCTTCGGATTACGCATATAACGTAGCCGTAACAAAATCGGTTGTTGAATATGCCCACCAGTTCGGAGTAACCGTTGAAGCAGAAATCGGAAGACTCGGCGGAATTGAAGACGGAGTAGGTTCCGGATCGATTCATTTGACGGATCCTAAAGAAGCAAAAAAGTTCGTCGAAGAAACCGGCGTTGACGCTTTGGCTATCGCAATCGGAACTTCGCACGGAGCATATAAATTCAAAGGTTCAAAAGAACTTGCTTTTGACGTATTGAAAGAAGTAAGATCGCTTATAGATATTCCTATAGTTCTTCACGGAGCGTCGTCTGTTCCGCAGGAACTTATAGATGCGGTCAACAAATACGGCGGGAAAATGCCGGGAGCTACAGGCGTTCCTATGGAAAGTCTTCAGAAGGCAATAGAACTCGGCGTAACAAAAATCAACGTCGATACAGACGGAAGACTTGCTATTACGGCGGCAATAAGAAAAGTATTTGCGGAAACTCCGGAAAAATTTGACCCGAGAGATTACTTGGCCCCTGCAAGAGAAGCTTTGAAAGGCGTTATCGCAGGCAAGATGAAAGCTTTCGGAACAGCAGGACACTGCGGAGAATATAAAGGTGTTTCTCTTGAAGAAATGAAGAAGTTTTATAAGTAGAATCTTGTTGACATAAAAGGATTAGTCTAGTATAATTACTCGTGTGCAGCAATAATAGTGTTGGTAAAATATAAAGGGAGGATAGCATGGCAAAGTATGAAATAAAAGGCGTTCTCGTAGGTTCTTTGGTGAAAAATTTCCCGGTAGTATTTGCATTGTTGGGCGCGTTGATCGGTATTTTTACGTTCTTCATATTCCCCACGGAATTGGCAGCTAATCTTGGTTTCGGAGCAAAGTTGTTGTCATGGCTCATTTTCATTGTTTTGTATACATTGATAATGTCGGTAGGTATCATTGCAGTTGCTTGGATTTACAATATCATCGTCGGCAAGATTGGAAAAGGCGCAGTTTTGGAATTGGAACAGGCCGAATAATTTATAAACAAAAAACCGGTCTGCCGTTTATCGGCAGGCCGGCTTTACTTTTATTTAAAGGGTATTTTTGATGAGCCTTAGATTTAAGTTTACCCTGTACATATCTCTTCTTTTGCTGCTTGTTATTTTAGGCGTATCATATAACATCTACGTAGCGCAAAAAAACTTTCTTACGCATCAGTTTTCGGAAACGAGACAAAAAACAATCACTACTTTTGTGGCAATGTGCAATGAAGCTTTAAGACTTCAGGATGAAGTCCAGATTCAAAATGCAATCGAACTTTTGATTAAAACTTATAATCCGTCGGTCGTTTACGCAGGATACGTGAATTCAAACGACGTTACGATTTATCTCTCCAGAGACAACGACAAAAATATTGACACCGAATTTAAACCCAGAATAAAAAAAACAGGCATACCGTATTCCGAGAATTATTATTCTCTGACGGGCCAAAAAATATTTGAATCCTGCGAGCCTTTAAGAAATAACGGGCAGTACGGCGGAACTTTTGTAATAGGTTTTTCGCAGGAATATTTCGAAAAACAAATAGCTCTCGGCATTTCCCAGATGACCACCAGAATAAAAATAGTTTCGGTTGTGGCTGTATTTGTCGGAATACTTCTGGCAAATTTTCTCGGATACACTTTTGCAAAACCTTTAAAAATTCTGACGCATGCTTCCGAAGAAATCACAAAAGGAAATCTTGATGTTGAAATAAAACTCAAAAGAAACGACGAAATAGGAGTTTTATTCAATACTTTCAATAATATGGCAAAACAGGTAAAAGAACTTGATTCGATGAAAGACAGTTTCGTTTCAAGCGTTTCCCATGAATTAAGATCGCCGCTTGCCGCGATAGACGGATACTGCGATCTTCTTATAGACGGCATAGCGCAGGGGCATCCTAAAGAACAGCAGCTGAAAGGCCTGCAGATAATAAAGCAGGCGGCGACAAGGCTCACGAATTTTATCAATAACATTTTAGATCTTGCAAAAATAAAAGCAAATAAACTTGAGCTTAAAAAAACGGAAACGGATATCGTCGCAGTTATTTCGGAGATAGCCGCTTTGTACCAGCCTTTGGCCGTTCAGCAGAAAAAAACAATAGGCCTTGATATAGTTTTCAGAAATCCGATAATTATATACGCCGATTCCGAAAAGATAAAACAGGTTATTACAAATCTCGTCAGCAACGCCATGAAATTTACGAAGGAAAACGGCAATATAATTCTCAAAGTCCTTGAAAATTCCGCGGGATACGGCGATAATTATATAGAAGTCTGGATAAAAGACGACGGCATAGGTATTCCGAAGCATCAGGTTGATCTTGTTTTTGAAAAATTTTTCCAGGTTCAGGACGGACAGTTTAAAAGGCCCAAAGGCACCGGGCTCGGACTTACTATAGTTGCGGAAATGATAAAATTACACAAAGGATACGTATGGGCCGAAAGCGATTTGGGATGCGGAACTACTTTCAAATTTGTTTTGCCTAAAAACCTATGACAAAAGTTCTTGTAGTGGACGACGAACCTTTTTTAAAGGAAATGCTGCACGATATATTTTCGATGGCCGGCTATGACGTCATTACGGCTGAAAACGGCAAGGAAGGCCTTGACAAAATATACGGCGAGAATCCCGATTTTGTAATTTTGGATTGTTCTATGCCGGTAATGGACGGCTTTGAAGTTTTGTCGATTATAAGAAAAGAAGCGAGATTTGTTAATCTGCCCGTCATAATGCTTACGGCTCTTGCAGGCGACGCGGAGCAGATAAAAGGGCTGAGTCTCGGCGTTGACGATTACATAACGAAACCTTTTAAATCTTCAGTTCTTCTGACTAAAGTAAAAAATATTTTGGAAAGAAAAAAACAGAGTCTGGACGTAAATCCGCTTACTGCTTTGCCGGGCAATATTTCGATACAAAAATACGTCGAATCAAAAATTAAAGACAAGGCCGATTTTTCAATATTGTATTTTGACCTTTCAAATTTTAAAAGTTTTAACGATAAATACGGTTTTTTTGCGGGAGATCTCGTAATTAAATTTACGGCCGGAATTCTTGATAAGGCCGTTAGGGAAGTACCGGGCAATAAATTCGTCGGTCATATAGGCGGCGATGATTTTGTTGTAATATCAGAAATAGAATACGGAATAAAAATAGCCGAGACGGTAATAAGCCTTTTTGATTCCGGGATAAAAGCTTTTTACAACAAAGAGGACATAGAAAAAGGATATATAGTGTCGCTTGACAGAAACGATAATATACAGAAATTTCCCATAATGGGAATCTCGATAAGCATAATAGCTACAAATATTGCCGACATTGTTGATTTTGCCGATGTGGCGCAGAGAGCTTCCGAACTGAAAAAAATAGCCAAAAAAAATAGCAAAAGTTCGTATGTTTTTGAACGCAGGAAGTACGGCAGATAAATTCTATTACCGCGGGGTTTTGAAATGATAGAAAACAACAAAATAGTAATAGTTGACGATGAAGAGGAAATCAGAGAGCTGGTTGCCGACGTTCTTGAAGCCGATAATTTTAAAGTCATAAAATGCGCCGATACGGATGAAGGCTACAAAAGAATTTTGAAATCCAAACCGGATCTCGCCATCCTTGACGTCAAAATGCCGCAGATAGGCGGAATAGAATTGTGCAGGCTTTTAAGATCCGATCCTGCGACAAAAAATATACCGGTTATTATGCTTACGGTTGAATCTACCGAAACTGACAAAGTGATAGGGCTCGGAGTAGGAGCCGACGATTACATAACGAAACCTTTCAGCAATAAAGAGCTTATAGCAAGAATAAGGGCTCTTTTGAGGCGCGTTTCAAGAAAAGAAGAATCGAGCGATATAAAAATAGACGGGCTTATAATGAATCTTGACGCAAGAACGGTAATTCTTAATTCAAAAGAAATCAAATTAAGGCCTAAGGAATTTGATCTTCTGCATATGTTTCTTATTAAACAGAATATAGTTCTTTCAAGAGATTTTATACTTGAAAATGTTTTTGAATATAACGTGGCAGTTACGACCAGAACCATCGACACCCATATAAAAAACTTAAGACAGGCCCTCGGAGAATGGGGTGATAAAATAGTTACCATTTTCGGGCGCGGTTTTAAATTCGTGCCGGGTACGAGAAAAAAATAAAAAATTTGATATAATTTTTAAAAAGGGTACTTATGAAAATAAAAAAAATAGCGGCAGCAGTCATTACGGTAGGCCTTGTTTTTGCCCATTCTGATCTTAAAGCAAGCGCGCTTATATATGCTCTAAATCCAGATCCTGTTTCTGCGGCGATGGCTGATGCCGGAGTAGCTCTTGTTTCCACGGTTATGCCTTCGGCTGTAATCAATCCTGCTTCCACTGTCGGTATTTACAGGGCAGTTGCTTCCATAGGCGGTTCAAACGTGACGGGTGACATACAGTATACGTTCGGTTCCGTAGGATTTGCAACGAACATAGGTATTTTCGGAGCGTCGCTTATGTTTGTCGATTACAACACGGGTGAATATTACGATAATGCGGGAAATACGATAGCTTTCGGTAAAACAACCGATATGGGGGCTGTGTTAACTTATGCGCTTCCGATAAAAGAATACCTTCCTGTTTTTATAGACCACGGAGGAGTAGGTATCAATTTTAAACTTCTAAGAAGTTCGCTTGCGGATTACGTTTCTGAAACTTCGTCGGTGGATATAGGAGCCGTTCTTGCCGTTCCGAAAATCAGAAATATGAGTCTCGGTTTTGCGTTTAAAAATTTAGGAACATCGGAAAAATTTGTAAAAACATCTTCCGAACTTCCCCAGATGATGACGGCGGGTCTCGGATATGCCGATAAAGATTTATACAACTTAAAACTTGCGGTTGATTTTACAGACCAGAAAAATTATGAAGATTTTACTTCGCTGGGGTTTTCAATCAGCCCCGTTTATTTTATGACTTTAAGAGCCGGCGTAAAATTAGGCGGCGAATCAATTTTAAACAATACCAGAATGGGCGTCGGGCTTCAGTTTGAAACTGTAAGCATCGACTATGCTTTTATTCCCTCTCAGGATTTGAATGCCACCCACAGTTTTAATTTAAGTTTTGCATTCGGTTCTTTTGCAAACCAGAGAGCGGCATACGAATATTATCTTGAAGATAATTTCAGAAAGGCGCGCGCCAGTTTTTATGCCAAGGATTTTGTAAAATCAAGACAGCAGTTTGACGATATTCTTTCCGTTTACCCCGATCACAGACCGTCGCAGGAATATTTGAAAAAGACAATTGAAGAGCTTGAAAAAATAGATGATTACAATTTTGCAAAAATCAGCAAATATATGAAAAAAGCCGATAAGGCCAGAGCCAAAAACAATGTCGTAAAAGCGGACAGATACTACAGAAAAGTTTTGGATTTGGATCCTGAAAATAAAGTCGCAAAATCAGCCATAGAAGATATAGCGTCTGCAACTTCAGACGTGAAAGCGCTTCAGGAAAGAGATACAAACAGCGACAGAATAACTTATTTGTGGGAAAGATATGAAAAATTTTATAAGAAAGGAGATCTTGTAAGGTCAAAAGATTCTCTGAAATATCTTCTGGATATAGATCCTTCAAACGATCTTGCAAAAGAAAAGATGGTTGATGTTGATAACCAGCTTTCAAAAATCGCTTCGGACAAAGCTAACGAAATTTATGAACAGGCGATGAAATATTACAATAAAGGCGAGTATGAGGAAGCAATAAAGTATTTTGAAGCCGTCGTCGTAGCCGCTCCGCACAGGCTTGACGTAAGAACTTTAATAGAAAAATCGGAAAAAAATATTCAGGATATAGCCGAATATAAAAGGCTGACGGCTCTTGAAAAGGAACAAAATAAAGTAAGATCCCAGCTTGTGGGTTATTTTGAAAGCGGCCTCAAGAATTACGAAAAGGGGAAATATGAATCTGCCGTGGAATATTTCAAAAAGGCCAGAGATATAGCCGAAAAATACGAATTCAGCGAATATTATAAAAATGCAAACAATTACATATCGAAGATGAGTTACAGCCTCTCGGAGCAGTACTACAAGAAAGGGTTTAACGCTTTCAGAGAAAACGATTTCGAGCTTGCCGCCCAGTCATATAAAAAATCTTTGGAATATAATCCCGGCAACACTTCGGCTTCGTTTGAACTTGACAGAGTCGCCGACAGCGTAGCACAGAAATATTATGAAGAAGGAATGAACGCGTACAGCAGCAACGAAATGGATAAAGCAAGGGAATATTTAAGAAAAGCTTTGTATTATAAACCGGACAAATCGGAAGCCAAAAGAGCTTTGGACAGAATCAGATAAAATATATGAAAAAAATAATTGCCGCTTCAATTTTGTTGTTTGCCTCCTTTTCAATATCCCAGGCAGGCGTAAAAGTATTTCCTAATCCGTGGATACCGGAATCGGGACAGTCTTTGTCGTCAAGCGGCGGAGATACGATAAAACACGGCAGTCTTAATGCCGACGGATGGATAAAGTTTGAGTTTAACGATGCGGCGGAAATCGTTTCATCGGGCGAGCTTGTCATATATGACGTTATGGGAAATCTCGTAAAAAGAAAAAAATGGATTCTTCCGGAATATGTTCCTCTTCCAAATACAAACACGACTGAAGACAGAAACCGCACAATCCACTGGGACGGAAAAAATGAAAGTTATAATTATGCCCCAAGCGGCGTTTATATCTGGATCATATATATAGACGGCGGCAAGAAATATACCGGCAAAGTGGTTATTGTCCGTTAAATAACTCTTAAATACAGCTCTTCGTGGCGTTTAATCATATAATCAATACTGAAAGTTTCGTTGATGGTTTGCCTTGCTTCAAGGCTCATTTTGTTTTTTATTTCCGGATTATTTGAAAGATATAAAATTTTTACGGCGGTGTCTGTTATATCGTAAGGCTGTATGAGAAATCCGTTTTTGCCGTCTTTTATGATTTCTCTCTGTCCGTCAACGTCGTTGACTATGGGGACAAGCCCGCAGCTCATGGCTTCTATCGTTGAAATAGGAAGACCTTCCCATAATGAAGTCATAACAAAAAAATCGCTTGAATTCAAAATGTTTGAAATGTCTCTTCTCCAGCCGAGAAGAAAGACATTGCCTGCAAGAGCATATTCTTTTATTAAACTTTCAAGTTTCGGTCTTTCATCGCCGTCGCCCGTAATTATAAATTTAAAATTACGGTTTTTCTTGACGATTATATTTGCGGTTTTTATAAAATCGCCCAAATTTTTCTGAGGTTTAAATGGGCCTATGGTTGTTACGATTTTATCGTTTTCACAAAGTCCCAGTTCTTTTTTTAACAGAGGAGCATGGCTCAAATTTTTAAAATTTTCAATATCTATGCCGAGGCGTATGTAATGATACTGCTTTTGCGTGCCTATTTTATAAGAGAGGCCTTTTGCGGTATTTTCCGTGCTTACCGGTATCAGAATCTTTGAAATTTTTGCGCACAGCCTTTCAAGCGTTATATATAAATTTTTTTTAAAAAAAGACTGAGTGTCGTTAAACGGAAATCCGTGAATAGTGTGTATTACTGCTTTTATTCCGGCTGCAAAAGCGGTAATTCTTCCGATGATTCCGGCTTTTGAAGAATGAGTGTGCACGATATCCGGTTTTTCTTTTTTTAAAATTTTATATATTTCAATTCCCGCTTTAAAATCTTTCAGCGGATTAATTTTTCTTATAAGGTCCGGCACGAAATACACTTTTACCGCGTTTGCAGTTTCGTCGTCGAGAATTCCGCCCATTCCGCATATCATGAAAGTCTCAAATTTATTTTTGTCGGTCTTTTTGCACAGATCGACTGCCACTTTCTGCGCTCCGCCCAGCTCAAGCTTTGTTATGATAACGCATACTTTTATTTTTTTCATATGATGTCCAGTTTTGCGGCCAGATTTTTTGCATCCGTTATATTTTTTTCTATGAACGAATATTCCCACGCTCCGTATCTGCCTATGGAATATATCGAGTTTGAATTTAGAAAATCCGTTATTGCGTCAAGCGCTTTCTGCCTGTTTTTATCAAATATAACATAGGCATAAGGCATATCTATTATGTTTGCAGTTAATATTTTATCGTCATTTCCTATAATGCCGGCCGACTGAAGTTGTTTTATTATATCTGAGCAGTCGGGATAAACGTTATTTTTGCCGGAAAATTCGACGTACAGGCTGTAGCATCCGGAAGGAGCAAGTTTTTTGCTGACGTTTGAGTAAATGCCTGCCCTGTAAAAAGTATATTTCTTTTCCGGCAGATAAATCCAGTGTCTGTCTTTTATGTTTTCAGGAAGCTCTTTTTTGCATTTTATTCCCAGGTTAACGCATCTTACCGATGTCCATTTCAATTTTTCGGCTTCTTTTTTTATATTTTGAGGAGCGTTTTTTAAATTTTTTATAAGCTCAAAGAGAGGCTGCGTTGAAATCAGTCTTTCATAAAAATAATATTTTCCGTTTACAAACACCGTTTTATTTTTGAAATCTATTTCTTTTGCTTTTGCATTTTTTATTACTCGGTTTTTGAGCTGTCCGTAAAAAGCGTCCGTTATCTGTCCGCATCCGTTTATATCGGGATAATAAAACGCGCTGTTGTATCCGTAATCGGTTTTATTGCGAGAGTATGCCGATTCTATAATGCTTTCAGCCGAAGGTTTCGGCACAAAAGGAGCCGTCCATGCGGCGGTCAGTTTATTGAGGTCATAATTCCATAATTTTTCATTGTAGGGCTGCATGAAATATTTCGTTATGCCGTTGCCGAACATGGCCTGCGACCATTTAATAAAAGGCATATCGCTGCTGATTTTTATATTTTTTCTTTTTTTGATGCCGTCAACGCATTCTTTCTTTTCTTTTTCGCCCAGATAATAAAGATTCGCCTGAAAAGGAAACGGAATAAAATAATTTTTAAGATATATTGAGGCGTTTCTTTTTACGGTCAAAAGTTTTCTGCCGGTTATTTTCTCAATGATTTTTTTTATTTCGGGATTTTTTATATGGACAAAATGGCCTGAACAGTCAAAAGTAAATCCGTCTTCTTTTAGCGACCTGCACAAACCGCCCGCAGAATCGGACGCTTCAAACAGTATAAACGGTCTTTTAGTAAAATAACCGTAAGAAAGCCCCGTAATGCCTGCGCCTATTATAATATCGCTCATTGTTAATTTCAATCCATTTTAACTTTTGCAAGTTTATAAGATATAAGAATACAGATAAAAACAATAAAACATAAAATAAATACTGAAATAGATTCCGAAGCATTTACAAAAAGATATGCGAAAAGGCCGAAAATTAAGCAGGCGGCATAAACCGCTAAAAGTATCTGCTTTCTTGAAAATCCCATTTTTTCAAGCCTCAGCGGAAAATGGTCTTTGCTGCCTAGAAAAGGAGATTTTCCCTGTTCCATTCTTACAAGACTTACAAATATTGTTTCAAAAATGGGAACTGCAAGTATTAAAAGAGGAGCGAAAATGCCTGTTATGTTAAGTTTTGTATAAGAGGTTCCCATGGCAAGAGTTGCAAGTATGAAGCCGATTGCAAGACTGCCCGTATCGCCCATAAATATTTTTTTCTTTTCGGAAAGATTATAAGGAAGAAAACCGAGACAGGCTCCCGCAAGCGCTATTGCCGAAAAATTGACGTAAAGCATTTCGCTGGGAAGAGCTATAAAGAAAAAGAAAAACGCGGCTATAGCAGCTATTCCGCAGGAAAGACCGTCCATAATATCTATGAGGTTAAAAGCGTTTGAAAGACCTATGATCCACAATATGCTTAAAGCGACTGATATAAAATAGTTGTCTATAAAAGTTATTCTTATGTCAAATCCCACGGTAACTATAAGGCTTGCGGCTATCTGTATCAGGAATTTTATTTTAAAGCCGAGCCCTCCTTTTTTAACGTCGTCAAAAAGGCCTAGCATAAGAAACATGAGAGACCCGGTTAGCACGGCCCAGAGGTTTGTAAGGGTTCCTGTCGGGAAATGCGTAAAAAATCTTATTGTCACAAGAGCAATCATCCATGCCGACCATATGGCGAGCCCTCCGAGATACGGAGTGCTTTTTTTATGAGTTTTTACGGCGGTAAGAGGCCTGTCGTAAATGTTGAGTTTTATTGCCGCCGCCCTGAAAAACAGAGTTCCGGCAAGCGATACGGCAAGCGAAATAAAAAAACATAAAACGTAAAAATTTTCTGTCATCATATTAAAATAACCTGCTCCATTTTTCCGAGGCGTATTTTTCAGTAGCCAGTTTTGATGCTTCTTCTATTTCGGCGCCGCTTATATGTTCGCGAGTTGCCGTGCATTTTAAAACGCCGGCAAGCCCGTCAAAAAATATATTAGCAAATTTTTCTTGCGTTTTGTCATCAAAGTGCAGGTGAAGAGATCCTTCTATGAGAATTCTTTTGCCTCTTCTTCTCTGGCAGGAACCGGCGATTTTCTTGCCGTTTAAAAACAAATCGTCTTTATAAAACGTGTCGACGCATGAAAAATTATTTTTTGAACCGCCAAAATTTCCGCCGCCGTCGCATATAATGCCCAAAGTGGCAAGAGAAATTCTTAAATTTTCATGAATTATTTTATAAGATTTTTCCTGTTCGTAAATATAAGGCCAGATTTCTTCGGACGCTATAAGAGAAAAAGAAAGATCTTTGTCGTGAAGAACGGTAAGTCCGCCTGTCATTCTCCTTATGACGGGCAGATTGTTTACGTTTGCCGTTTCGGCAAATTTTTGGAAATAACCTATTGTATACGCGGCCTGCGTCCATGTGTAAAATCTGAATGTCGGCTTAAAATTGTCTGCCGTAAAAACGGCCTCGTCAAGCGCTATATTCTGAGCGCAGTCTCTTGGTCCGTCAAGTATGCATCTTAAATTCATATCAAAATCTCTTTATATTTCCTGCGCCGATACGGTTTTAAGGAAGGCGTCCACAACTATCGGGCTGAACTGTTTGTTTTTATTGGAAATGATTTCTTTTATGATTTCATTTTTTTTCATAGTTTTTCTGTACGGTCTGTCGCTTGACATTGCGTCAAAAGCGTCGGCTACCGATATTATTGACGCAATCAGCGGTATTTCGTCGCCGAGAAGATTGTAAGGGTATCCTCTTCCGTCATATCTTTCATGATGGTATTTAACGCCCAGCGAAATAATCTTAAACTCGTTTATAGGTTCGAGAATTTCAGCTCCCATGGCAGGATGTTTTTTTACAAGATCCATTTCCTGTTTAGTAAGAAAAGAAGGCTTGTTTAATATGTCCTCGGGAATTCCTATCTTCCCTATATCGTGAAGAAGCGCGGCTATCTTAAGAGAATCTTCAAAGGACTGATAGGCTACTTTAAGATGGTTCGGAATATATTTTGCAATGCTCATCGAGTATTTCGTAACGCGTTCGGCATGGCCGTGCGTATATTCGTTCTTTACGTCTATTGCGTTTGCAAGAGCCTCGACTGTATTTAAAAGAAGTCTTTTGTTTTCTTCAAGCTGCTGTTTTGTATCTTCAAAAAGTTTCGCATTTTGTATTGCCATAACTACGTCTGAAGACAATACGGTTAAAAAGTTAATTTCGCCTTTCGTAAATCTTTTTGAATCTTCTTTTTTGCCTATAAAAAATACAACAAGCAGATTATTTCTGAAAAATCCCGGCACTATAAGTTTTGCGCGGTAAAGCGAGATGTCATTTTCCAAATTATAAAGAAAATCGAGCGTTTTAGGATCATTTTTATATTTTCTTTTTAGGGCGGGCAGCTGCGTTACAAGAAAAAAATCTTTGTTTACTTCCGGAAGAAGATTTTTGTCGCTGAAAAATTTTATGATTGGACGCGTACTTTTTATTTTTGCGAAACCGACCGGTATTTTTAAGCCTTTTTGTCCGCTTGAAACGTTTATTATGTATTCCTGGGAATTCTTGTCGTAAAGGAAAAGCCCGGAATATTTTACGCCGAGGGTTCTGGTGACGGTCCTTATTACCATTTTTGAAAGCAGATCGGCGTCATGTATTAAAATCATCTGCTTTGCAACGTGTGATAAGTATTCCTTAAAATCTTTTCTTCTTTTCATTGTTTGATGTAATTTAAGATTTTTTCTTTAAAATCCGACAAATCTATAGGTTTTTGTATATAATCTACGACGCCCAGAGAGTGGACGTCTGTTTTTAAATCGGAAGAAATATTGCCGGTTATTATCATTGCTCTTACTTTAGGATCCAGTTTTTTTAGGATTTTCAGAACATCAACGCCGTTCATTCCGCCAAGATGTATATCAAGAAGCACGAAGTCAAAAGAGTTTTTTTTATAAATTTCTATCGCATCTTCGCCGGAAATTGCCGTTGCCGTATCAATCTCAAGCCTTTTGAGAAATCTTGCCATAAAGGCGAGTATTTCTTCTTCGTCGTCTACGATAAGGACTTTTTTTCTCACCTGTAAACTCCAGTCAAAAGCAATTTAAAATCTTAAAATAGTATAACAAAAGTTTTATATATTTGGCAACTCAATGAATATGTCGGTTCCGTGCATATATGTGGACTCGATCCATATCCTTCCCTTAAGGTTTTCAGTTACGATTCTTTTTACGATATACATGCCTATGCCGGTGCCTGATTTGGCAGATGATTTTGTCGTAAAAAACGGAACGAATATTTTTGATATGTTTTCTTCTTTTATTCCTATTCCGTTATCCGATATATGCAAAGTGGTAATCTTGTCTTTTTTTGAAAGTGATATTCCTATCTGCGGCGCATAAGCTTTCAAACTGTCGCCTGCCAGAATATTATATTTTTCGCATATGGCTTCATAAGCGTTATCTATCAGGTTGTAAACTATTTCCATCATATGTGCCTGTATTGCAAAAATAGTCACGTCATCTTTAAAATCGTTTATTATTTTTAAACTGCCCATGTCGGTTATTTTATGTTTTGCGCTTAAAAGTTCAAAAGATAAATCAGTTATATCTTTAAATTTAAAATGTTCAAACATAATCTGTTTTGATTCTATTTTTGCGTAATTTAAAATACTGCTGACGACTTCGTTTGTTTTTTTGACATTTGTTTCCAGAGACTCTGCTATTTTCGTAATGTAGGCGAATGTTTCCGATAAATTTTTATTTTCGGAAATCGTTTTATCCTGCTGTTTTGCGCAGTCCAGTATTTCATATTTCAGGTCTCCCGCAAGAACCGAAAACTGGTGTAGTCTGTTCCTTATCTGGTGCGCCACGCCTTCGGCAAGACCTCCGATAGAGGCGAGTTTTTCGGCGGTAAATATTTTTTCCTGCGCCTGCTTGTATTCGTCAAAAAATAAGCAGTTGCCCATTGCAAGAGATGTCTGTCTGGCAAGCATTTTAAATATATTTATATCGTCTCTGGTAAAGATATCTTTATTGTTTTTTTCGCCTATTACCATAAAGCCTCTTACTCCCTCGTAAAAGGAAGGAATGACAAGAGCAACTTTAAAAGGCAGCACTACGGAATTGGCTATATACTGCGGAATTTCATCAAATAAAAAAGGATTTTCTTTGTGCTGTATGAAGTTTATGAAAGGATGTTCGTAATCATATGAGAAAAGCAGCTCGTTTGCCGAATTGGAGAATGATCTTAAAATTTTGATTTCAAAATTCTTTTGTTCTTTATTTTCAAGAAATATGGCGACAAAATTAACTTTTATTGTTTTAAGAACTATAATTGCTATAAGCTTGAGCAGTCTTTCAAGATTATGTTCCTGAGCCATTCCGCTTGCCGCATGAAGAAGAAGGTTTTGGTAATGTTTGTTTTTTGCAAGAAGCAGATCCTCGGCTTTCAGTATTACCCTTTTATAGAGCAGAAAACAGGCTATAGTCAAAAGAAACGTAAAAAGATTTGACAGGAAAATATTGTCTGAAAATTTTGCGACATGGCTTGTTATGAAAAGAACAAGAAGCAGCATGAAAGAAAATATCACAAGTTTTATCGACAAAACCTTAAGATTGGCTATATTGTAGTTTGATATTATAAGCGCCGATGTCGAAAGACAGAACAGTATTATAAGATGCGTTATAGGTTCAAAATTAAAAATATTATAGAAGAAGAGATTGTCAAAAACAAAAAGCACCAGAAACAGCATATAAGTCAGCATCAGATAAATGGCTTTATGTTTTTTTATTGACGAGATGTCATCGGTTTTTATATATCCGAGGATTCTTTTCAATCCGAATAAGATGACCGCGGCGCTGTATATTATGAAAAAAACATGGAGACGCCCGTTTTGCGGATAAATGCCCCATTCGGCCGTTTTTATTCCGCTTACAAAAAAACCTGAAAGTATAAGGGACAGCGCGAAAAAAGCGCCCGGCGCAAAAATAAGCCAGTAAGTTGTTTTCTTTATGGTATCCTTTATAAAAGACAATATAAAAAAAACTGAAAAAGCCGGCACAAAAATCATTCCGACAGTTCCGGCGGTAAGCCAGAAAGAAGCGTTTTCCGGTCTTGCCGTAATCATCTGTGCGTAACAAAACAGCCATATAAAAGAAGCCGCGCACAACGCGGCGAAAGACAGGCTTATCGGATTTTTTTTATTTTTTACGAATATGAAAATCGCAAGAGCTACGGCAGCAATCGAGGATGTATATAATAGAATTTGCTGTAGATTATACATTTTATATCGGAATTATATAAAAAAATATTCTTATTTACAATTTTAATATAAAAAAACCGGCCTGAAA
>Ga0302240_1001764_pt1 | contig 16192 bp, 8 predicted proteins | sample AAG_UR_His_MG_FD_193538 | JGI IMG/M metagenome (GOLD analysis project Ga0302240, IMG submission 193538) | Enriched activated sludge microbial communities from anaerobic digester in WTTP, New Holstein, Wisconsin, United States - AAG_UR_His | ecosystem: Engineered > Bioreactor > Anaerobic >... | reverse complement strand
ACGACCGGGTGCTGCAGCGGCTCACCATCGGCGCGAAGAGCGGGACCATCAAGGGCACATCTCCGGACGGGAAGCGGAACTGGTTCATGGGCTTTGCCGAAGACCCTGCAACAGGAAAGTCCATCGCCATCGGCTGCCTCATCATCCGCGGCAACTACACGCGCATCCATGCGGACGAGCTGGCGCGGAGGATCATCCGATACCATTTCTCCCGGCCTCTCGAGGTCGCCTCGTCCAACGCCGGGAAAACCGGGCCCGGGAAGGCGGCAGCCACCTTCTGACCCTGCCGGAGTTCCTTGAGAAATAGCTCCCTTGCGCTTGACACCGTCTGAATGCGTGTGGTAGCAAGGAATGCGGTTTCGGGACGTAGCGCAGTTTGGTAGCGCACCTGAATGGGGTTCAGGGGGTCGGAGGTTCAAATCCTCTCGTCCCGACCAACACTTTTTCCTGCCATGTATCGTGGAGGCAGTCGTTTCTTCCAGCAGATATTTACCATCATTCCTCCCGAGCGTCGTCGTGTATGCCTGAGCCTTTCCAAGACCGGTAAGGATGAAAATCAATCCCGACTTGTCGGACTGTGAGGAAATCCGCCGTCTTGTGATAAGGCCGAGGGTTCAATGGAAGAAGGCGGCATCCCTCGAGATCGGGATATCGCCTTCCATGCGCCGGCGATGCTGTATTACTTCAGACCGACAAAGCCTTCCTCCCCCACGAGCTTCTGGCCTTCGGGGCTCAGGACGAAATCGATGAACTTCTTCACGCTGCCCGAAGGCGAGCCGTTGGTGTACATGAACAGGGGCCGCGAGAGTGTGTAGGCGCCCTTGAGGATATTCGCCCGGGTGCACGGCACACCGTCGACTTCCACTGCCTTGACCTTTGGGCTCACATATCCGAAGCCGATGTACCCGATGGCGCCCGGCGTCTGGGCGACAATCTGGGCTGTGGCCTGGTTTGAGGCCGTGGTCATTGCATCGGGGCGGACCTTGTCCTTGCTCAGGGCGAGCTCTTCGAATGCCTCGAAGGTGCCGCTCGAGGTGTCGCGCGAGATGACGACGATGCGGGAGCCCCTGCCGCCGAGCTCTGTCCAGTCGGAAATCCTGCCGGTATAGACCGCCCTGATCTGATCCCTGGTCAGCCTGTGAATCGGGTTGGACGGATGCACCACGACCGCTATGCCGTCCATTGCGATGATGTTCTCGAAAGGCTCCACTCCCTTAGACCTTGCCTTTTGCACCTCGGTGTCTTTGATCTTCCGGGATGCATCCGCGATGTCAGTGGTGCCGTCGAGCAGAGAAGCTATTCCCACGCCGGATCCCCCTCCCTGCACCGATATGCTGATGCCCGGGTTTTTGTTCATGAACTCTTCTGCTGCAACCTGGGCAATAGGCAGCACGGTGGTGGAGCCTTTTATGGTCATGCCGCTGCCCGCACAGAATGCCGGCAGGATCGTTCCCAGGAGCACAAGAACCGCTGCCGCCGCAATCCATGCACCCCTCGCATACGCGCCGCTTTTTGTCATAAAATTCCTCCCTGGTTTTATTGCCCATCATGTAGCAGTCGAATGTTAAGGAGGTATGAATATCCGGTTAATTTTCCGTTAAGAAAGGAGATATCCGTATCGCTGAGCCATGCAGTGTCTTACGGGCGGGCGTTCTTCACCATTCCCGCAGCACAGCGGTCATTTTCGATGATCTTCGCCCCGATGGGGTACACGAAAAACGCGGTGAAGAATTTTCCGTACTCGGTGAGCCTCTTGGCCAAGGCGTAGGCAGATGAAAGGAGCTTGCCCGTCTCGGGTTCCCCCACAGGACGATAGGAGAAATCCAGCGAGCCTTTGCTGTTGAGGTTTCCAAAGGCGAGGCGCACCCGCGGGATATGATAGCGGGAACTCACCACCACAGCGGAATTCAGCGAGTTTGCCCGCATCAGCCCTACGGCGGCGGCAGCCTCGCCGAAGGTCCCGCCGCAGTACTTCAGAACAGTCGAATTCACCTGTTCGGGTCTGCCGATCAGTATTCTTTCCCCGGGTATGTCTGTTTCGATCCCGTATATCCTCAGGATAGTTTTCCAGCTGAGGCCGGTATCCCGCATGGCGAGTATCAGATAATCCACTAACCCCCGCTCTATCAGGTGAACACCTTCCACAATCCGCTGGCGGTCTTCATCGGGGGGGCCGGCAAGAACGATGACCGCATCGACCTTCGATCCTGCTCCTGCATCGTCTTGCTGCATCTCGATCCTCACCAGCAGGGTGGCCAGCGCTGCCAGGCAGAGGAAAGACACCGCAATGATTACAGCCCTTCTCCTCTTCATCCTGCCAATGTCCGGTAGCGGGATTTCATCTGCACTGACGTCGTCAAGACGAAGATGGACAGGCTCTCGCGTTTTTCTGCTCTCTTGGGGATAGTGGTGCGGCCGGGAGTGACCATGTGGGTATGTATACCACAAGTACCTCACCTGTCATAGGGAGAAGTGGACGGACCCCGAGACTCTGCGGAAGGCCGCCCGGCGGGGCAAAAGGGATCTCTCTTATCGGGAAATTCGCCGGAGTGGAAATATCTGTGATTCTGAGCACCTCATTCGGATGATACCTCTCAAGACCGGCTCAAAGGGGCTTTCTCTTATCCTCTCTCAAGGGCGTCCGCTTGAGCGGGCCAAAGAGAGGATGCAGGGGGGAGGATCACATAACGTTCTTGGCACCCCGCCGACCGGTCTGAAGAGGCACCTCACTTCCGAGATCGCCTGATGCATGACGGCTGACGGAATGTATTGAAGGTGTTGACATATCAGGAGGATGCTCTTATGGTGTGTGAATTAATTGAAAGTCTTTTTTGTTTTCAGCCAGCTGGCAGGGGAGGGTGCTCCATGAACAGGCATGGACTGTTTGTGGCATTGACGATCATGGCGGGTGCATGCCTGATGTCTTTCGCCTTCTCCTCCCAGGCCTTCTCGGCCGATCCCGAGGCGGAAGAAGCATTCATCATGGAGAATCTCATGCCCGCCCGCCAGGGCGATCCCCAGGCCCAGCTCTTCGTGGGATTTCTTTACGAAACCGGCCAGGGTGTCCGGCAGGACTACTCCGAGGCCGTCCGGTGGTATCGAAAGGCAGCGGAGCAGGGCAACACCATCGCCCAGATCCAGCTGGGCAATATGTATCGCCTGGGCAAGGGCGTCTCTCAGAGCTATGTCATGGCCTACCTGTGGTACGATATCTCCTCGCGGAGCGGCAATGCGAACGCCAAGGACCTGAGACGCGCCGTGGCGGGCAACATGAGCCCGGCCGAAATCGCGGAGGCTAAGCGCATGTCAGCGGAGTGGAGGCCGGGGAAGAGGTAGCATTTTCTCTCTAGTATCGGGAGCCGATGTCTGTCAGTGTTAGTCAGAATCCTTACTCTTTGTATTCAATGTAATTATACGGCCTTTGTTGCAGTGAATAGCATTTGCTCCCCTCCCAAGTAACCAAAATCATTAGACCAGTATATGAGCACAGTGGGATAAAGGAACCCTATTTCCTCTAGATCATAGAGGAACTCCCAGCCGAAATTATAAAAGCTCAGACATCCAGCTGAATTCAGAGGATCTCCATGATATTCGGGAGGCAGTATATGGTTTACTTTGCCGTTACCGGATACGTAAGCTCGAACGGTATTTTTCTCTTCTGTATGGGAAAATGGGACACTTAAATAGAGTATTCCACCGGGCTTTAAACATCTCAGGCATTCCTTCAGAGCTTTTTTATACTCAGGAACGTGCTCAAAGACATCAAAGGAAAGTATGTAATCGAACTCCTCATCGGCAAAAGTCAGCCTGGTAAGATCCTCATTTCTGATCCCTTTACCGCTGCAAGATCCATGGCGTATAGAGTCGCCGAGATATTCGCTGCCATATACATGATCGTATGAATCCTTAAACCAGTTATACAGGGGGGTAGTCTGTTCTGTGATATATATCTTAGAATCACGGTTAGGGCGAAATTCCTGTTCAAAGATGTGTACAGTTGCCCGCATTCGATTGTTCAGATGGCAAAAGGGACAAACCAAACGTTCTCTCCAATTCGGCATGGGAATGGTCCCGATCTTATACGAGTATTGATAATCAACGGAAAAAGGAACCAATTTTTTACAAACATAGCAATAACCATCCAGCACGAATTCCTTTCTGACCTTGGGAAGCACACCTTGTTCAAACGCAAGATGCTCGAGGTTTTTTGATCGATATCTAGCTGTATGCATTTTGTACTCATCGAAAGAACAGACTCTCGATACTTGCAAGAATGGTTCGGCTGTCGGGTTAGGTTCCTTATTGATTCTTTTCCGCACTTCGTCAGCGTTAGCACCGCATTTTACTGCTGTTTCCAAGCTTACGAGCATTTGTGCGGTTTCTCCTTTTTCGGCAAACAGATCCGCCAAGAAAAGGTGTGCTCTGGAATTTGATGGATCGAGGCGCAGCGCTGTTTTAGCGAGGCGCTGAGCTAGCGCCGGCTCGTTCTCTTCCTTGAGCCGACTTACAATCTTCATACAGAGATCTGAGCACTCGGGAAGCGAATCAATGACCGCATCAGGAATAGGAATATTGAGGAGGAGCAAAAGCTGCTCGAGGGCATTGAGAAATGCCCCGATATCATCAAGTTCTACACTCGTATCCACAGTGCCGACCAAGGCATGCAGATGCGAAGGAGATTCATGGAGTATGTCGATATAAAGCGAGTGGGACTTGTCATAATGCTTCAGGTGACAATGAATCTGAGCAAGACTTAGCCACAGAGCAATGTCAATGTTTTCCGACAGTTCCTTGGCTTTTTCAAGATGAAGTAGAGCGTCATGGATTTTTCCTGACTGAAGTAGAGCTATACCCAGTGCGTGATGTATGGGTTTCTTTCGGGTTCCTGTCTTCAGGGCGTGGATATAGATGCCGATCGCCTCATCCACCTTCCCGATCTTTTCCAAGGCCTTGCCGTGCTGGAAGAGTATGGTGCTGCTCATATCAGGTGGCGTCGGATACGAATCGGGCCTCTGGGGCAAGCCAGCGGCTTTCTTGAATGCTGCGACGGCCTCAGTGAAACGCCCGGCCCTCATACATACCATCCCGAGGTAATAGTGTAGCAAGGGACTCTCTTTGAAGATGGCTATGCCATCAGAGATTTCACGGTGGGCTTCGTCTGTCCGTCCCAGCCTGAGCAAGCAGTCAGTGGATATGGTGTAGCTGAAATGGAGCCAATCTTCATCGGTGCGCTTCTGCCGAGCCTTGTACAGGTTCTCGAGACACTGTACGAAATCCTCCAAGCCGATACAAGCCATGGCCATGAAGAAATGTTGGCTCGCAGTATCCTTACCCGCTTTGAGCTCATCTGTGAGGATATCCAGGTTCCTACGCGCCTTTGCCCTCCGTGCATCCGGGTCGTGATACCCGGTGTGAATGATGGTTATCTCAAGAGGTTCCACCGTTATGGCAGCTCTTCTCAATGCAGGGAGAATTTGCTCATGCACCCTGCCCTCGAAGCGCACCTCGCCTCTATTGGGGATGATCCGAGTCTGAAAGCTTAACGTGTCGGGCATGTCCTCTGATCTGCTGAGGATTTTGAGCATATATGCCCTGTTCTTTCCCGGTCGCAGATGTGCTTTGAGCTTCAACAGCGCCTTTGCATCTTTTTCGTCGATCCTGTCATCGGCGTCCAGCCAGAGCAGGTAATCCGACTGTGCAATGGCCAGTGAATGATTTCGCGCGGCCGAGAAATCATCATTCCAAGGAAAGTGCCCGATTCTTGCGCCGAATGACTCGGCAAGGGCGATGGTTCCGTCTGAAGAACCGGTGTCCACGATACATATCTCGTCTACGACTCCGTGTATGTCGGAAAGTATCCCGCCAAGGTTTTTCACCTCGTTTTTCACTATCATGACCGCCCCCAGACTCATGGCAGCTTTAGATTTGCTCATCAATGCGCTCCTCTATTGCTGATGTCCATAGATGTCATGTACCTTCTACAGACCTAGCCGATCGACCTGGCATCGGAGAATATGCCCGGTATTTCTCAAGAAGATTTTTTATTTCGGGTAGGAGCACAACCTCCTTCGCCCCGGCTGAGACAGCATCGGAGAGATTCGACAAGGCATCGGGATCGCCCGGTTTGATGCAGAGTACTGTCTGGAAGGTCTCGACGGCTGCTTCACGATCTCCAAGTTCCCACTGGATGACTCCCAGATTGTTCAGGGCTTCCGTGTTGTGAGGATCGATACGGAGTGCGCGTTCAAATATCTTGAACGCTCTGAGGATGTCTCCTTTACAAAAAGCCGTTTCGCCCCATCTGACGAGATGCTCCACCTGTCGGTTCTTTTCGATGCGCACGTGGTATTCATCGGCCTTTTGAGAGTATATGATATCTTTCCATTTTTCCAGGAAGAGGGATCGATTTGCATTCATCGTGGCCGAATAATCGATGGAATTTTCCTTGAATGTCATGCTGCCGAAGTGGTGTACGAATACGTCGCGCGCGATGATATTCCGGTATCCGGCGATGCATGATCTCATGCATAGATCATCATCCTCGTAATTGCCGGTCTTATAATCTTCATCCAGTCCGCCGATGATTTCGAGAACCTCCTTTCTGATCAGCAGACAGAATCCGACAAGCCTCATGCAAGGTTCAATTTTACCGTCGTATCTGTCTCTTATCTCTCTGGCGAATGCATGCATCTGATCGATGTCTTCGCCGTATGGTACGCTGGTAATGAGTTGTGCCCCGGAAACGGCATTGGTGACTGGACCGACCATACCAATATCACCGAGGCCCTTTACGTGTTCAATCATCCTGCCTAGCCATCCGTGTGTGACCACGACATCGTTGTTGAGCAGTACCACATACTCGCCGTGCGCTATTCTGATCGCTTGGTTGTTACCAGATGCATATCCCCGATTTCTATCGTTCATGATGAGTGTGACATTGTCATGCTCTTCTGCATAGTGTCTGAGGAATTCGGGTGTACCATCAGTTGAGGCGTTGTCTACGATGATGATCTCATGAGGCTCGGGAGTGCATTGCTCAATACTTTCAAGGCATTGCCGGGTATACTTCAGACCGTTGCAGCAAAGGATTATGATCGAGGTGAGAGCATCAGGTTTTTTTTGAGTGTCGGTTGAATCGTCCGGGCGGGCATCACGAGAATAGGCCGGAAGAGCCGCAGACTCCAGTTCTCCGAGCGAGGTGAAGAGCTCGATGGGTATATTTTTGTTTCGATACCTGTTGAAGATATCATTGACGGGTGCTCGAAGACACCATTTTTTGTCAAAGAGGACTCGATCATCCTCTGGGATTTCTTTCCGATCTGTCTGTGTGTATGTGGTGCCTGTTTCTGAAGATTGCAAATTCTCCATGGAATCCACCCGGTGTCCGTAAAGAGACGAGCGTAAGATAAAGTCATACCATCCGATATGATCATTCTGGAATCCCGCATCGAATCCCCCGATGTTTTTTATCACAGAGTGCCTGGCGGCCATGAAGGGCACAAATTTCACCTTGAATTCATGCATGCTGGTATGTTCGGGATCAGGCATGACAAGGTTTTCACCAAATGAAATCATATTTCCCTGCGGATGAGGCTGCAGGATGTTTGCTGGGATCAGTATGTCGATATCCGGATGCTGTTCTGCATATGAAATCATGGAATACAGAGCGGATATGTCGAGATTGCTGGGTGTCTTGCTTAAAACGATGATTTCCCCTGTACACAGTGAAAGAGCTCTGTTCCAAGAAGTGGCCAGATTAGTTCCAGGCTTCTCGATCAACACGTGGATGTCCCTCTTACCTATCTGTGTGTTTTTAAGTTCAAAGAGACGCTGGCAAATCTCCTGATCAGAGCCTCTGTATACGACAATGGTCTCCCCGGGAGTATCGATCAATGTCAGAAGCGAGGGGAAAGAGTCTTTAAAAAAAATCCCGTCGTCGCAAACCATCAGCACGAGAGAGACATGTTTTTTGCGGTAGTGTTTGGCATCCAGGAAAACAGAATCGATTTTTTTCTGGATGGCGTCCGGCGACCATCTTTGTTCGACCACCCTTCTCCCGTTTCTGGACAGTTTTTCCCACAGACTGCGGTCCTGATAGAGCTTGATGACTTTCCGGGCAAAATCTTCCGGCTCGTCGGCAATCATGGCGTCATCGTTATCGACAAGATTCATTCCTTCGGCCCCGATAGACGTTGTGACCACGGGGAGGCCCCATGAAAGCGCCTCGCCGACCTTGCCTTTCATGCCTGCTCCATAGGTCAGAGGATTGACAGAAATGCGTGCATCCCTCAGGTATGGTGAGAGGTCTTCGACATACCCGGTGACGACAAACTGATCCGAATTCAGGCGTTGTATCTGCTCAGGCGGGTTGTTCCCGACGATATATGTCTTCACGCCCGGCATGTGCTTGCGGATCAGGGGAAGCACTTCCTTGTGGAAGAAAAGCACGGCGTCTATGTTTGGCTTGTGGCTGAAGTTACCCACAAAGAGCAGATCAGAAGTGTGGTCATAATGCTTTGTCCAGAATACCTTTTTATGAATATTCGGTACGATATCGATAGGTGCCTGCACGAAATTCTCTATAGCCTTTTTGTCTTCCTCCGTGACCACCCAGAGCCTGTCTCCTTTGCGATAGGCAGCCAGCTCCCGCTTCTTGTTCCGCCGAGCGATTTCCAGCAGGGCCTGGTTTTTCTTCATCTCGGCCTCGCGGAATTCTCTGAGAAAGTGGATGTCTACCGTGTCAATGATGACTTGTGATTGGGGGCAGTTCCGTCTCACCATGGGGAGGTAATACTCGGCGATGTGCCAGAATGACAGGATCACATAGTCGAATGATTTCGACCTGAGTATTTTTTCGACATCGAGATAGGGAGCAATGATATCCAGGCCTAAAGCCTGGAGGGCTGTTGGGTCACCGGCATAGACTTCCACTCCCATATTCTGCAGAAGAGGTACATACACGCCGGCGTGTTCGCCGTTTCGTGCAATGTAGGTCAGCTGGAAACCCAGCCTGATAAGGGCCTTCATGATCTCGAACAAGCGCAGCGAGCCCGAAGCACGGTCGTACATTGGCAGGAACGGATCGATGATCAGAATGTTCCCACGCTCGAAAGACTTTGGTGGAGCCTTTCTCCATCTGCCACGGATGATTTCGATGTCGTTAACGGGAATAGGGAGGTCCTTATGGTCATCGATCCCGCTCTGCCGAACGGTATCAGACTCCTTGGCTTCAATGACACCTTTTATTTTAAGCGCTGTAAAGGTCCACCAATAAAGCTTTCCCAGTTCATCTAGGAGCTTTTTCTCATCTGCAGGCGGCATGCTGTTTTCCAGGGCCCGTTCGATGTCTCTGACACGAGCCATCTTGCTTTCCAGCGTTTGCCTGACAAAGGCCCATTTCTGATCCACATCATCCACCATACAATACTTCTGAATCACAGGGTCTGGATGCATTTTGCTGAAATGATATTGAGATTTACCCTGTTTCACGCATCTCTGACAGAATTGTTCGTAAGTCAGGGGCCGGATCATGAAGCTTTTGGCGCTGCGGTTATAGATGACCTTAAGTCCCAATTTCGAGAGCCGGTATCCCAGCTCGATGTCTTCGGATCCGAACCTGAAGAGCTGGTTGAAGACCCCGTGACGTACCAGCAGCGACTTCTTGCATGATGAACGCCCGCCCCAGAAATACGTGAAATCCAGCTCCTGACCGTCTTTAAGGTTGCTGTAGGAGAAAAGGAAGTGGCCGATATTCGTGACGAAATCCATTACTCGGCTTATTTTCAGTGAAGGGTGCCATGTGGTATAGCCCAGCACCGCGATATTTTCTTCCGGGTGAAGGGAGTGGGTGCGGATGTGCTCTGTGAGCAGGTCGGGATCGGCGACGTCGTCGTCATCAAAGAACAAGAGGATCGGGCCGCAGGAAGCAAACACACCCATGTTCTTTGCAGCTGAAATACCAGAGTTTTTCTGCCGGTAGTACCGCAAGGGGAGCCTTTGGGAAAAATTCCTGCATACATCTGACGTGTTGTCAGAAGAACCATCGTCAATGACGATCACCTCGAACTGATCTTTCGGCAGACTCTGTCCGACCAGGCTTTCCAGGGATTGGCTCAGCAAGTCGGCCCGATTGTATGTGGGTATTATGACGCTGATGAAAGGCTGAGAGGATACAGATTTCATGTCGACTCCTCGGCGATGATATAGGTGTTTATGACTTTGAAGCACTCGTCCAGCGAAAGGTGATCATGCTTCTTGAGATATGCGCTTCTCTGTCTATCGGCATCTTCCCAGTTATAATTGGCCACCGGTTTGCGCAGACTGTGATCAACGCAGACCGCATCGATGATACCCATCTTAAGACCCCTTTGAATGATTTCGTGTGCCCAGACATTTTCGTATCCCCATCCCATGGGTGAGATGAGGTCGAAAGGAAAGACGAAGTCAAAGACTGAAGTGTGAAAACTGACCACCGGTCCTATTTCAACGAATAGAGTCTGCCTGGCGTGAACTCCGAGGTGCTGCTCCACGATGGGATGGTCAATGTACGAGTTGAGAGTTCTGGCAGGCTGGGCTATCGCCAACCCAAGCGAAGATTGCATTGCGATGAAAGTGTCCACGAATTGTTCCGGAAGGACCACGTCGTCATCGCAAAGGATGACATAATCGTAGCGCGATAGATCGTCTCCTGCAAGCAGATCGTTGATGATCTGAAACTTCGGCCTCTTGCCGGTCAATGTTTTCACGGTGACCCTTGCCGTTGCCTCATCGGGAGGTTGCCCGTTGAGTGCGACCCATTTCTGTACGATTGTGTGTTTTTCCGAACGGCTGAGGACGGAAACGATGTCGCTGACCGTGTTTGTAGTGTTCGCAAGATAGATTCCGAGAACGAGAATATTCTTGTGCGACGATTTTGTTATGGTCGTAGCGATCTCGGAAGTGAAATCCCTGGGCCTAAGAGAAGCCAGGGTTTGGTAGTCTGGAGCATGATTGTCTGTCACAGCGGCAGATGGGGATGAAATACTGTTTGCAACAAGGATGCACTGAGGTTGGTAGAGGATCCGACACCCTCTGGATACCATTTTTAACCCAAAATCTATGAGTGCGGCTCCGATGCTCTTCAGGTCAGGGTCGAATGCATTCATTTCATCCCATGTCTTCCTGCGAATGATCATGCAGTGTCGGGAACCGGAAACAACCGGGCAAGTGAAGTTGTACGCAGGGTCAAGGAATGGGATTCCGCCCCCTCTGCTCACCAGTTCTGCTTCGTTGACAACCGTTGATCCAGCTTCAACGATCATACCTCCTGTAGATATAGTTTTCCCCACTATGGCATCCCAATCAGATGCATTCTTGAGCACATTCATGATGCAGGAGAACCATGATTGGGTGATTATCACCGACTCATCCAGGAACGCGAGAAACTCTCCCGAGGCCTTTCCGGCTCCAGTGATGCTTCCTTGGACAGGTGTGACTTTACCGTCAAGGAGGATGGCGGTTGTATGCTCATGCCGTAGCTGTTTGATGTATTCTCTGGCGTCGTCGCTCGATCCAATATCCACAAGAATGAGTTCGACGCCCTGAAGGGGGATGTTCCGGAGGATCGACTGGACACTGCGGTAGATCTCCTTCATGTTACCCTTTACTGTAAGTATGATGGAGAGCAAACAGGATGGCGGGAGTATTTCACCTCTGGAATGGGAGGAATCATCTTTGGAAATGTTTTCTGTATTATTCGCTGTGAGTTCTTTTGTATCCAGGATGTTTGATTCCAAAGAGGGAAGCAGGCATCCGTAGATGTCGGGAAGATTTTTAAGCCCCTTCGCCTCCTCCATGAAGTCAGGGTTCTCAAGAATAATGATTTTATCCGGCTTGATGCCGTCCTTTTTTATAAAAGTGGAGAAACAATCGTTCAGGATGCTGTCTCCCCAGGCGATGATCTCCTGTGTCAAGCATGAAAGCCCCGCTTCCTGACAGTAGACTCGGAACAGTTCTGCAGACATGTTTTCTCCACGCCAGTGACGGTTTTTCACAGTCAATTTCCCGGTCTTTGGATCCCGAAATGCGCCTATATTTGAGTGGTGAAGAAACCCTACACCGCCGGGCTTGAGCTTGGACGAAAGATCATGCAGGTAGGACTGCATGACATCTTTTTCCACATGGACGAGTGAATCCCAGCTGAAGACGAAATCAACGGAATTGTCCTCGATCATGTCGAGAGATTTTCCATCGTTCACGAAATAGTGGACATGCGGATAGTTGCTGAAACGCTGTTTGCATGCCTGAATGCATTTTTCTGTCAGATCGACGAGAGTGAGTTTATCGCACTGCCGGACGAGGTACTGTGTACATCGTCCGAAACCGGGGGCGATCTCCAAGATATGTCCTGAAGGCAGACATCGCCGTATACGAGGAAGGATTGTCTTGTGCCATAGCTGTTCTGTTCCTCCCCAGGAGGCGGACCATTCATCGCCACCCTGAGACCAGTCATAATTCGACCATTGTACCTTGTTCTTCTGAATTGAATTCGCGGTCTCGCGGTCTGGCGAAGCCTTGCCCTGTGTTCTTGGCTGCAGGCGATCAGCAAGAATCCTCTCGGGTTTCGATATTGAACTGGGGGCATGACGTGCTGCATCATGATTCTGCTCAGATTGTGGTTTCAGTCTGTTATCTACTAAATTCCACAGATATTTGGCCTCTTCATCATCAGCATTGAGGGATATCAGTCTCCTACACATTTCTCGGGCATTTTCGAGTTTCTCCTCCTCAATGAAGAGTTCTATGAGATTTTTTAGTGAGATGCGATCTTGAGGATTGATGCTCAGCGCCCTTTCAAAATATCCTTGTGCCTTTGCCAAATCTCCTGATGCATGGTGTATGGCACCTATGTCGTTGTGAAATTCCGCATTCAACGGATCCAACTCGAGTGCACGGTTCATTTCTTCTATTGCTTCCCCGAGTCTTCCTTCTTGAAAGAGCAAAATCGCATACTGGTGGAGGATAGCCGGATCATCAGGGTTGCGTGAGAGCTGTGCCAGAAGCTCATTCTCTGCATTCTCGTATCTGTCGGCATTTGTATTTCTGGATGACGGGCTCACTGGAATGGCTTCACTGAGGGGTTCCTCAGACGTCGGACGGGCTCTCCGCCCAAGATAGTTCTCCATGTATGATCGTGACTCATGAACGGTTGATATTATATATTCCATGTAAGCTGTATTTTCTGGAGTCAATGGAGCAATCTTGTCCTTTATTGCATGCTTGTAGATATCAATGAGTTTATGAATTTGTGTCTCAGCTCCATAGTGTGAACAAGCAATTCTTTGTAATTCCTGACCATATTGAGAATTGTACTTCTGGATTTCCTCGACCAATGATTCAACGGAGAAATTGATTTTTCTTGCCCTGCCCGAAAAATTGCACTTCATAATGTCATAAAAATTGGAAGGCGTGACAAGACCATCTCCTCCTAGGTAGTCAAAAATTATAGGTATCCGGGCACACAGCATTGCTTCAATTGCTCCGCGGCCTAGACTGAACACGATATCGGCTCGATTGATGTAGTGAGGAACATGGAAATAATCTATTTCGCGAAAACGCAGCCCGATAAATTTACATCTTATGTTTAATAACCTACATGCTTCTCGGATTTTTTGCTCAGTCGTGGGGTCAATCCTGTTGCTGAGAACCAGCGCATTACGAGGCTCATTGCGAATCTGAGAATATGGGTGAAAGATGCTTGTATCAACTATATTGCGATAGATATCAACGGCATGATTATCTCCCAGCTTGGCTGTGAGATTGTTTTGTACCTCTTCGCTGACAGCCAGAAACTTCGAGATATGTATATCGACCAAAGGCGGCTGTTCTAGGAAAGGAAGAACACCATGTGAGAGAAAAACTATCGGAACACCCGGAAAGAAATGCCTTACCTCCAGGGCATTGATGTTATGGTGGACATGAGCCACATCGAAGTGTCTCCTTTTCAACTGGGAAAGGTCATCAACTATAGGTATATTCCGCGCATTGAAGTACTTTCGTATTCTATCAATATATTTTGAGTAGACAACGACATCATGTCCATTCTTTTTTAAAAAGTCGGCTACGGTAAAGGTGAATACCTCACTTCCCGTGAAATCCAGAAGATGGTGGTTGGTGAGAAGGATGCTCAGTTTCTTATGTCCCTCTTGTTCCTTTCTGATTACGTTCTCTGCTGAGACATTGGTTTTTCTCTGGTTACATGCAACCAGAATAGTTGAGCGAATATAGAAATTGTCCTGGAAAGAGAGGGAGAAATTCTTGAACAAGTCTGCTAATCTTCTCTTGGATAAAAAACGAACATGTTCCTCGGTTTCATCTATGTAGTTCGGAACAGTGACGAAAACCACTCCCCCCGGCTTCAATACGCGTTTGACTTCTGAAATAACTTGCTTCTCATCGATTACATGTTCAAGGATTTCTGAGAGAATAATAGTATCGAAACTTCTGTCCTTGAAAGGCAGAAACTGAGCATTCGCTTGTGCGAATCGGGCATCCGGAACCTTGTCTTTTGCCATTTTCAAATAGCCCATGCTGATATCAATACCGACAACATCCAGTCCTACATGATTCAGATGGAAGCAATAGCCGCCCCTCTGACATCCGATATCGAGCACCTTGCCCCTGGCAACCTTGAGAGCCTCTTTCAGCCTCCCTCTTACATTATACATGCCGCCCGAATCTGGATCAGGAATAGTGGGATCAAAAAGACGCTCTTGAGCTAATCTGTTTGTTTCTGATTGTTTTTCGTAGAATTTGCGATATGTGCATGAATTGGATAAATGTTTCCTTTCGTCTGGTTGTGTGAGAAAATCCGATTGCATGATTTTCTCGATAATAAACTCTGCCCTGCGACGGTAAGTGTGGTATTCCCTTACTATGTCCAATCCATTTCGGGCAATTTCTTCCCTTTTTTCATCATTTTCAAGATAGTATGAAATTTTCTCGATAAGTTCTCTTTCATTTGAATAGGTGACGAGGTGTATGCCATCCTCAAACAACTCATCGAGATATTCTACCCTGTCCGTTACCAGAAGCTTGCCGGTTGCAAGGGCCTCGAAGACCCTCATATTGATTTCCTTCGCATCGCTGGTATTGAATATGATCTTGCAGCAGTTCAACATCCTGTTGGCCCTGTTCATGAAAAGCTTTTGCCCGACGAAACAATGGAAATGATCTCTGATGAGGTCTAGCCTTCGTTTCCTCTCTTCATTTCTGATATTGCCTACAAAGCCGACATCATATACCTCATCAACCTCCATAATGGGCTTATAAATGTCTGTATTGACAGCGTATGGCATGTAAAAGGTGTTTGGTCTGTGGCTGAAATATGTCAGAAATGTTGTTTTGTCCCCGACGAATACAAAATCAGCCTTGGATTTGTATGCTCTTTCAAGCGGTGGATGTGCAAGCGTGAGAGGTTGACGTGTCATTAAATCAATCGGACTCACATTGTTTGCTATGCATATGGTTATGTAACCAGGAGGAACAGAGGTCGATCTGGCGCCTTCGTGATTAGGTCTCGCTAGCCAGAGACATTCATAACCCATTGTGACTAATTCATTGTAAATCTGTCTAGGTTGCGCATACCAGATATCGCTACTGTCGATTATTGCTAATTTCAGTTTATCCTTAAAAGACATCATACCCCCCTTGGTTATGAGTAAAAAGGCCCCACGGTAGCAGATCATCATCCCCATATCGTTTCATTCCAAAGAAGGTCTTCCCATTCGGAAAGCGCATACTTCTGCAACCTATCTCGTATGAAATGCAATATGCGGTCTTTACCTGTAAAACAGGGGAATTCTTCATCGGTGATTGCCGCGAGCAAGATGTATGCCTTTAAATATAATATTGTAATATCAACTAGATAGCGCAAATAACCTTTTCTGGATGAGTCAAGATATTGACTATATGACAAATTACCATCTCATAGTAAGGCTTGTTGGTATACGTACCGGGAATGATATCAAGAAAATGTTAAAGTAATTTATCCGAATGGCGATAAAGTACAATAGATTAATGAAAGGGGGTGGATGGAACAAGGTCTGATCAGGACCTAAAAACTGATCGCAGATGAATAAAACGGCCAAGGAAGGCCGGGAAAACCAAAAAATCAAGGAGGATTGAATCATGGCACTTCGCATTAACACCAACA
>Ga0302240_1001760_pt1 | contig 16211 bp, 11 predicted proteins | sample AAG_UR_His_MG_FD_193538 | JGI IMG/M metagenome (GOLD analysis project Ga0302240, IMG submission 193538) | Enriched activated sludge microbial communities from anaerobic digester in WTTP, New Holstein, Wisconsin, United States - AAG_UR_His | ecosystem: Engineered > Bioreactor > Anaerobic >... | reverse complement strand
TACAATGAAATCTGTTATTACAGAATATACAGTTTTGTATTTATTTAAGTTATAACTTTCTCCTTTGACGGCATATCTTTTGCTCCAGAGCCTGGACAGGGACAGGTGTATATGTTTTTGGATACTTTTTTATCTGTTGCGGTATTAAGAGAAGTTTGGCAATAGATTTCGAAAAACCTCTCTTATACTTCTGAACTCTCTTTTAACAGTAGAAAGACTCGTGTCCAGAAGATAACCAATACGCTGGCGGTTACCATGATAATCAGTATGTCTGATAATATTTTTTTGTCTCCTATCAAGGTGTTTTATGAGGTATTCCACAGAATCCAGATCATCTATAACAGAAGGATCTCCCGTTTCATAAAGTGTTTTTTTAAAATCCAGATACATATCCAGTGTAAATAAAACCCTTGTATAACGGGGAATATTAAAATAACTTGTTAAATCTTCTCCAAGTTCTATTGTTTTACACATTTTCCATCCCTCCTGTAATATATTATACCCTCGAATTTTTTAAAATAGTCTTATTACAGATAGAATTCAAAAGACAGGATCAAAACATTACTATACTCATTCATACTATTAAACCTCTGGTATGTCAGATTTCTTATATCCAATTTGATTACAAAATCTGGCATTTTAAAACCGATCAGTGTATCATATAACCTCCTGATCTGTTCTTTAGAAAACCCGGTGGGTTTAAAATAAGCGAGTGTCATATGGAGTCTCAACCAGTAATCCAGATATATTACATCGTCAAAAAGATTGTACATATTCATGATTATACGAAAATCCCTCTCAGTAAAGGGAATAAAACCCATTACCATAGATATATTACAGCAGGGATAAATAAATAATGGTTTCAGAGTAACTGTTGCCTGGTTGGGAAATTTCTTAAAATAATCTCTCAGATCTATAAATATCTTTTCGCATTTTACCCTGTTTTCTTCCATTTTATGTTCAATAACCGATTTATCTATGCCGCTGGTAAGATCATGAAGGGTTATATGAAAATATTTCTTCTCAAGTGGTTCAGAAAATAAATCCGGCAGTTCCTCAAGTAATTTACTCTGAAAGGCAGAAAGAAAATTAATATCTTCCTTCTCCAGATTAAGAACCACTGTATCACCGAAATAAGGCATAATCTGTCCCGAAGAAGAGACTTTCTTCTTTAAAGACTCAGGAACATGCCAGGAAATATCGGAAGAATTTAGATAATTTATTGAAGATAGTTCTTCCTCTCTGACAGTATTACAATAATCCTCAAAGGTTCTATCAACATTTTTCAATTTAACAGGTTTCATTAAATTCATATCATAACTTCCGATGCTGTTCCGCTAATACTTTGATTATAAATTAACCTTGAAATATCTAGCTTTTTTAAATTGATAAAACCTAGACAATTAACCATTTTTTCTAAATCAAAGTACTAACGGAAGACTATCTTTTTTTCTACCTCCAGATTAAATATTTTTAAACCTGTACCCTGTAATCGTATAAGCCAGTTGAGCCGCATTTTTAGCGGTAAGGTTATTCGGGAAAAAGGGAGATACCTCTGTAATATCACAGGCAACTACATTTCTGGCCATAAAGAGTTTTTTCAGAAGAGAAAGGACAGTATACCACTCAAGGCCTCCTGCCACAGGAGTTCCTGTTTCAGGCATAAGGGAAGGGTCAAAACCGTCTACATCTATTGTAAGATATACATTTTCTGTCTCTACAGCAGAAATTATTTCTTCCTCTGTGGCTTTAAGAGGGCATTGAAATACTCTGAGGGAATTTTTTCTTATATAATTAATCTCTTCCGAGTATAATTCCCTTATACCTGTCTGTACTGTTTTACATCCCATATCTATGGCTCTTTTCATAACAGAACAGTGAGCGTATTTACTCGGATTAATCTTTACATAATCACTGTTGTCATCTCTGAGATCACCGTGGGCATCTATCTGAAAAACCGTAAGACTTCCGTATTTATTCTTTACTGCTTCTATAGCACCGATACTTATAGAATGTTCTCCTCCCAGGAGCAGGAGAAATTTATTCAGGGAAAGGATTTCATCTGCCTTCTGTCTCACACATTTTACCATTTCTTCAGGAGAAAGCTTTTCCACACTCAGGGGAGGAAGAGATATTATATTTATATCATTAGAGGTTACACTGTCGAGAAATCTATCATAATCTTCAAGTTGATACTTCATAGCTTCTAATATAGCAGAAGGCCCTCTAGAAGATCCTCCTCCACCTGAAACCGTACCCTCATAAGGAACAGGGAGAATAACTACATGTGCTTCCTCAACAGGTACGGAAACTATAATTACTTCTATGTCGTTACTCAAATTCAATCACCTTGCTTACTATACTTTTGCAGATTTTTTAAAATCTGCAAAAAAGTCTTGATAAAATAAAAGAAAGAGTTTATATAAATTCTCAGAATAAAATCCTTTATATTTAGAAAAGGAGAGAACTTATGGAAACACTCTTTCCGGTAATCATTATAACATATGTAGAATGTTTTTCTACATGTTTTCCTGCAAATAATTTTGAATATTTTCGTGGTTTCATCCTAACATAAATTTCTTATTGACTTTACTATATTAAATATTTATAATGTTCAAGAGTTTTTGTTTCTATTGGAAAGGAGTCTTCCTATGAGCAGATCTGCTGAATTAGCAATTTCTACAGTAATTGTCTGTTTTATTATATTATTTATTTTATGTTACGATCCTGTGTCGGAGAATGTCAACAAAGTGGAGCCCAATACAACCCTTACCGATAAAAGGATGGTTTTAAAAACAGAGAAACCATTCATAATAACAGTTGAAAAATCAAAAAAAAACCATAAAAAAGACCCGAATTATAAGGATTTTTCCCCTCTGGTTTCTCCTTCGCCAACCATCTACAAACCTCTTTCTTCAAGAGGTTCTTCTCTTGCCGCAAGAGTAGTTCAGACATCATACAAATATATAGGAGTTCCCTATGTATGGGGGGGATCTACACCTGGTGGCTTTGATTGTTCCGGATTTGTTCAGTGGGTTTATACTCAGAATGGTGTATTTATTTCAAGAACTGCTGATGTACAGTATACAGAGGGAATACCAGTATCAAGGCCGGCGCCGGGTGATCTGGTGTTTTTTACCACCTATGCGCCGGGAGCATCCCATGTAGGCATTTATCTGGCCAATTCAAAATTTATACATGCCTCCTCCAGTGGACAGGTGATGATAAGCAGTCTTGAAGATGATTTCTATAGATCTGTATACATAGGGGCAAGGAGGTTTTTTAATTGAAAAAAATATTGTTTTTATTAATAATTATCATTCTAATGCTAACAGGATGTCGTGTAAAAATAGATAATCAAACAGAAGGAAACAGTAAAGAAAAATTCGATAAATGCAAAAAATATCTCCAGAATCTAGGTAAAGCCTGTGAGATATTTGCAAGTCACAATAATGGCCATTATCCTCAGAATATAGAGCAGGTGAACCCTTATATAAAAAGCATTCCCCTCTGTCCTGCCTGTAAAAAACCATATATCTACTCATCTCAGACTGATCCTGATTTTTTTATTATAAAATGCGGCGGGAAAGATGCCCACCTTGACACAAAAGAAGTGGATGAAGGAAATTATCCCGTATTCAATTCCAAAGAAGGGCTTGTAGTTAAAGGAAAATATACAGATTCTATAGCTTCTACAATTAAACCTACTGTCTCTGAGGTTCCTGAGAAGACACCCTCCAATATTACCACTGTAACAGAATTACCAAAACCTACAGAAATTCCAACAGAGGTATCTGTTATAGAGGTAAAACCTGCAGCAAAAGAACATAACTCAAAAGGGCTTGGTTATATAAAAGAAAAAAAGTATGATCTGGCCATGGAAGAATTTAATAAAGCCCTGGAGATTTCCCCTGATTATATAGAAGCAATAAAAAATAAAGGAAATGTCTATTATTACCTGGGGGATACGGTAAAAGCTCTTGAATGGTATGAACTTACCGTATCTAAAGATCCTTCTTACTGGAATGGATATAATAATATGGGAAATGTTTACTATGAGGAGGGTGACATGGTAAAAGCAGAAGAATATTATTCAAAAGCGGCGGAACTCTGTAAAGATGATGTTAAGCCCTTTAATAACCTGGGTGATATCCTTATTGAGGGTGGTAGATATGAAGAAGCTATAGAAAATTATAATAAAGCTATAGCCCTTGGTCTTAAGAACAATGAACTCTATTCTCAGTCAGGATTTGCTTACTGGCAGATTGCCCAGGGATACACAAAAGAAAACAAAAAAGACGAGGCCTGGAACTATGCCAATAAGGCACTGGATAATTATAATAAAGCAGGAGAAGAAAATCCTGATGATCCTGTGCCCTATTTCAGAGCAGGTATAATATATTTTAATTTTGGCCCCAAATATATTGATAAAGCCATAGAGTGTATGAATAAAGCCGTGGAAAAAAGCCCTGATAATTACAAATATCTCTATGCTAGAGGACAGGTGTATGAGGGTAAGGGAGATACTGAAAAAGCTAAAAAAGACTATGAAAAAGCACTGAAATTAGCTGAGAAAGAAAAAGACAAAGAGTATGTAGATAAGATAACGGAAGCATTGAAGAAGTGAGACGTGAGACGGGAGATGGGAGACTGTAGACATAGTTGGTGAAGAATAATGCGTAATGATTTTAATACCGATCACCGATTACCAATTAAGGAGGATAAACTAAACAATGTATAATATTCGCACATTTCAGGTAATACCATCCATTCCGGAAAGTCTATTACGACTTAAAGAACTGGCCTATAATATTTACTGGTTCTGGAATCAGGATGCTCTTGATCTTTTTCGCAGACTCGATATAGAGTTATGGGAAAAAACCAGGCATAATCCTGTTTTAATGCTCGGTACTATAAAACAGGAAACCCTTGAGGCAAGATCGAGGGATGACGGGTTTTTATCACATATGGAAAGAGTTTTAAAGCGTTTTGATGATTATATGGCCAATAAAACCTCATGGTATAAAAAACAGCCTGTAGAAAAAGATATTACAATTGCCTATTTTTCAGCTGAATACGGCATGGCTGAATGTCTTCCCATATATTCGGGGGGCCTCGGAGTACTTTCAGGAGATCATTTAAAATCAGCCAGTGACCTTGGTATACCTCTTGTAGCTGTAGGACTTCTCTATCAACAGGGTTATTTTCGTCAGTATTTAAATGCTGACGGATGGCAGCAGGAACAGTATCCGGAAAATGATTTTTATAATTTACCCCTTACTTTGATGCTGAATGAAAATGGTTCTCCCATAATAATAGAAGCAGGCCTTCCGGGACGGGTTCTGAAAGCTCAGATATGGAAGGTCCAGGTAGGGCGTGTTCCTTTATATTTAATGGACAGTAATATACCTCAAAACCAAAATAAATGGGATAGAGATATTACAGGTCAGCTCTATGGCGGAGGCACTGAAATGAGGATATGTCAGGAAATTCTTCTGGGTATTGGCGGTGTAAGGGTTCTTCAGGCTCTTGGCATAAAACCCGATGTCTTTCATATAAATGAAGGCCATTCTGCTTTTTTATGCCTTGAAAGAATGAGAATGTTAATAGAAGAAAAGGGATTGACTTTTCTGGAAGCCTATGAAGCCACTATGGTAAGCAATATATTTACCACCCATACACCTGTGCCTGCGGGCATTGACATCTTCTCTTTAGAATTGATGGATAAATATTTCGGTAATTATTATTCAAGACTTAAAATATCAAGAGATGATTTTCTGGGTCTTGGCCGCAAGGATTCCGGTAATCATGAAGAACCTTTTAATATGGCAGTTCTGGCACTGGGCCTATCGGGCCGTGCCAATGGTGTAAGCAGATTGCATTCGGAAGTTTCCAGGAAAATGTGGATGTCTATTTATCCCGATGTGCCGGTTCAGGATATCCCTATAAGCTCTTTAACAAATGGAATTCACAATCCTTCCTGGATTTCCCGTGATATGGCAGGACTCTTTGACCGTTATATAGGCCCCAGATGGAGAACAGAACCTATAGATCAGGAAATATGGGATAGAGGAGATAATATTCCCGGTGAGGAATTATGGCGTACCCATGAAAGAAGAAGGGAACGTCTTGTAGCCTTTGCAAGAAAAAGATTAAGACAGCAGCTTGAACGCCGCGGAGCATCAAGACATGAATTAGAACAGGCTGAAGAAGTTCTGGACCCGGAGGCTTTCACTATCGGATTTGCAAGAAGATTTGCCACTTATAAAAGAGCCACTTTAATTCTTAAAGATCCTCTCAGGCTTGAAAAAATACTTTCCAATAAAGACAGACCTGTTCAGATAATAATTGCAGGTAAAGCCCATCCTCAGGATACGGCAGGAAAGAAATTTATCCAGCAAATCGTCCATCAGGCCCGTCATGAACCATTCAGAAACCATATTGTATTTATAGAAGATTATGATATGGAAGTAGCCCATTATATGGTAACAGGTTCCGATATATGGCTCAATACTCCCAGACGTCCTCTGGAAGCCAGCGGAACAAGCGGTATGAAAGCTGCTCTGAACGGCTGCATCAATGTAAGTACTCTTGATGGATGGTGGTGTGAGGGTTATGAACGAGATACAGGCTGGGCCATAGGATGTGGAGAAAATTACGATGATCATAATTATCAGGATGATATTGAAGCAAGTGCCCTTTATGATCTCCTTGAAGGTGAGATTATCCCACTCTTTTATGAACGTGGCCGCAGTGGAATGCCTCATAAATGGGTAAATATGATGAAAAACTCCATGCGTAAACTCATACCACGGTTTAATACAAACCGTATGGTTTCAGAATATGCATCCAGATTTTATTTTCCTTCCGCTGATTTTTCCTATCGTCTCAGAGAAAAAGATTATGATAAAGCAAGAGATCTTTCAGCATGGAAAGCCCGTATACGTGAGCACTGGTATGAAATAAAGGTTGAACACGTCCACGCAAATACCTCTGCAGAGATTAAAGTGGGAAAAGAATTAAATGTTCAGGCTAGAATTCATCTGGGTGCTTTGACTCCAGAGGACATAAAACTGGATATATATTACGGCCCTCTGGATATAAAAGCCCAGATTGCATCAGGTATAGCCATTCCTATGGATAATGTGGAAGAACTTTCGAAAAATGTCTATCTCTTTTCAGGTTTTATCCCCTGTATGAGCAGCGGAAGACACGGTTTTGTTTTGAGATTACTCCCATATCATGAGGATCTGTGTAATCCCTATGCTATGAATTTGATTATGTGGATTTAGAAGCCTGAGAGTTAATTTATGAAAGGAGAAGATGCAGGTTTTATGATAATATTTTGGAGGTTTATTCTTTTTATATCAATTTTTTTAATACTATTTCTACTGCCTGTAATGGCAGAAGAAAGGAATACTATGAATGATAATTTCATCCCTGAATGGGCTAAAACAGTAGTGTGGTATCAAATATTTCCAGATCGTTTCAGAAATGGAGATCCCCTGAATGATCCGAAACTGGAAAATATAGAAGGTTCCTGGCCTCATGATCACATATCTCCCTGGCAGGTTCATCCCTGGACTTCCGACTGGTATGAATTTCAGCCCTATGAAAAACAGAATAAAGGATTTTATATAATTACCGACAAAAGCCTGAAAGAACTTAAAGGAAAAATTAATATTGAAAAATTACTTTCCATTAAAGGACAGCAGTTTTCTCCTGTGACTCTCAAGGACAAGTTAATAGAGAAAGGTTTCACCGAAGCAGATATTAAAATAATATGGAAACATACGGAAAATGAAAAAACCATATGGTATGATATTCAACGCCGAAGATACGGAGGAGATCTTCAGGGTATTATAGATAAACTCGATTATCTTCAGTCCCTGGGTGTAACGGCAATTTACCTTAACCCCATATTCGAATCACCTTCTCTTCATAAATATGATGCCATAATGTACCATCATATAGATGCAAATTTTGGACCTGACTCCGTAAGAGATAGAGAACTTATTAAAAAAGAAGTGCCCCATGACCCCGGTACCTGGGTTATGACTTCTGCCGATAAACTCTTCTTAAAACTCATAAAAGAAGTTCATAAAAGAAAGATGAAGATTATTATAGACGGTGTATTCAATCATATAGGCATAAAGAATCCTTTTTTCCAGGATGTTGTAAAAAATCAGGAGAATTCAAAATATAAAGACTGGTTTATAGTTACATCCTGGAATGACCCTGCTAAAGGAAAGGAATTTACTTATAAAGGGTGGTTCGGTGTGAAAGAACTTCCCGAATGGGGAAGAACTGATAATAATCTTTTACCGGGTCCTAAAAGTTATATCTTTAATATTACAAAAAGATGGATGGATCCCGATTGTGACGGAGACCCTTCCGATGGTATAGACGGATGGCGTCTTGATGTAGCCTTCTGTGTTCCCCATGGTTTCTGGAAAGACTGGAGTAAACATGTAAAATCTATTAATCCGGAAGCTTATATGACGGCAGAGATCATTGATACTGCGGAAGTAAATAAACCCTATCTGAAAGGTGATGAATTTACTGCCGTAATGAATTATAATTTTGCCTTTACATCATCGGAATATTTCTTTGACGAACATAACAGAATTTCTACCACAGAATTCGATAAGAGATTAAGAGAACTCCGGGAAGCCTATAACAAAGAAATCTCTTATGTTATGCAGAATCTTATAGACAGTCATGATACTGCCCGTATGAACACTATGATAGTAAATAAAGATAAAATATCCTACAGAGACTGGCATAAATACTGTGAATATGCTAAAGGGAGTAATCCCGAATATGATACAGGGAAACCTCTCCCAAATGAAATAAAAAGACAGAAAATTTTTGTAATTTTTCAGATGACCTATTTAGGATCTCCTATGGTTTATTATGGTAATGAAGTGGGAATGTGGGGAGCAACGGATCCATGCTGCAGAAAACCAATGATATGGGAAGATATGGAATATAGTGATGAAATTTATCTTCCTGATGGTTCCAAGAGATCTGTGCCAGATAAAGTAGGAGTAAATAAAGATCTCTTTAATCATTATAAGAAATTAATAAATATAAGGAATTCTCATAAGGCTCTTCAGCTTGGAGATTTTAATACCCTTTTTATTGATGATAAGAATGAAATCTATGGTTTTTCAAGGAAATATAAAGATGAATATATAGTGGTAATAGTGAATAACAGTAAAAAAGAGAAGAGGGCAAAGTTTGAAGTGGAATTACCCGGTACATTTGTTGATTTACTGAATGAAGGGAATGGGTTTACCGTAAAGGAAGATAAAACTATTTCTCTTGATGTTAAAGGAGAATGGGGAAGAATTCTACTTCTGGAAAATAAGTAATCATTCAGGGATTACCGGAAAAGTTTCCGGTAATCCCTTTATTTTATTCATTTAAAAATTTAAGAGCGATCTGTGCAAGTGCTGCTGCACCATTAATCATGGCCTGTTCATTAAAGTCAAACTTCGGGTGATGATGGGGATAGGAAGTCTCTTTTCCTCCTCTTCCACCGAGTCCTATAAAAACAGAAGGCACTCTCTGTGCAAAAAATGAAAAATCTTCTGCTCCCATATTGGGATGTTTCTCTTTTTCAATATATTCTTCAGTAAGAAAATCTTCAAGATATTTCCATATTTTTCCCGTAAGCTCTTCATCATTAAAACCTGCAGGATAACCTGGGATAAATTTTACCTCACACTTTCCACCTGACATCTCTGCAACACTTTTAGAAACTTTTTCTATCCAGTATCGCAATTCTTCACCTACTTTATCATTTAAATAACGGATGGTGCCTTTTAAAAATACCCTGTCAGGTATGATATTACTCTTAGTTCCTCCCTGTATAATACCGACTGTGAGTACAGCAGATTCAAGTGGATCAATATGGCGAGAAACAATATGATGTAGTTCTACCGCCAGAGTCGAAGCCAGAAGAATTGTATCTGTCGATTTATGGGGATGGGCAGCATGTCCTCCCTTTCCTGTTACTGTTATTTCAAAATCAGTCTGAGCGGCATGAGAAGGGCCTTCAGAAAGTAAAATATGGCCGGCTTTTTTCCCTGAGTCCATATGAAGGGCTATCATAGAATCTATAGAAGGGTTTTCCATTACACCATCTTTTATCATAGGAAGGGCTCCTCCGATGCATTCTTCGGCAGGCTGAAAAACCAGTTTTACATAACCCGGGAATTCTTCTTTAAGATCCTGTAATATCTTTGCTGCACCGAGAAGCATAGCCACATGTCCGTCATGACCGCAGGCATGCATAATACCCGGTTTTTTTGAAGCATAGGGAACATTTTTTTGATCCTGAAGAGGCAGGGCATCCATATCTGCTCTTATGCCAATACATTTCCCCTTTCCTTTTTTCCCTTCAATAAGACCGGCTATACCTGTTTTCCCCACTTCCGGACGATAGGATATCCCCATTTTATCTAAATTTTCTATAATAAGTTTTGCAGTTTCATATTCTTCCATACCGAGTTCAGGATTTTCGTGGATTTTTCTTCTTATAGAAATCATAAAGGGCAATAGATCTTCTGCTTTTTTTAATATGTTGTCTTTCACGTGGATACCTTCTTTCTTTATAAGTCTTCAGCTATCAGCAGTCAGCAGTCAGCTTTCTTATAACTGCATTGCTGAAAAGGAACTTATACAATTTTAGCGAATTTTAAAAGTTATTCTGTTAACTATTTCACTTTGTAATTATGCTTAATTTTTTATGGAAAAAGAAATAAATTATCTGAAACAGGAAGATTTCACCATTAAGAATAATACCGGCAGAAAGTATTCTTCCAGCTGGTATAAAAAATTCTATTCTCTTATATCATCACCTCTATGTCATATAATCTGTCTTATCTTTATGTGTATAATAGTTTTTTCCAATACTCTTTATAATTCCTTTGAATTAGATGATTTTCATTCTATTGTTAATAATCCGGCCATACGGCATATTCACCCTTTATGGAGACATTTTGTAGACCCTTCAACTGTAACAATACTTCCTTCCAATATAACCTATCGTCCTTTACTACCATTATCTCTTTCCATAACCTATGCCATATCAGGTTATAATGTTTCCGGATATCATATTTTTAATATAATCTTTCAGTGTCTTGGGGGCATATTTCTTTATCTCTTTTTCTTTGAAATTTTAACTTTTCATAAAGCGGAGAATAATATATCTTCTCGGTTTATAGCATTTCTGGGCTCTTTAATATTTACCATTCATCCTATATCAGGTTTCTGTGTAAATTATATCTGTGGTAGAGATAATCCTATGATGGTGGTGTTTATTACTATTTCTTTATATATTTATGTGAAGATGAGAAAATATGGTGAAACTATTGCCGGATGGATAGGAGCACTTTCTTTCTTTCTTATGGCTCTCTGCTGTAAACCTATGGCTGTTATAGTGCCTTTTGTAGTATGGGAATTTGAAATCCTTATTGCAGGAGAAAAGGCTTTTTCAAAAAGAACAATCTATAGAACCTGGTCCTATGGACTTACAGTTATAGGAATTTATATATTTGTAAGATATTTTACTACTGTTTTTCAGAGTACCCACGGTTTTATCGGTACTACTTTGAAGTGTAGAGGTATCTATTTAATGACTCAGTTTAAATTGCACCTTTTCCATTACTTTCGAAATTTTTTCTGGCCTTTTGAGATAAGAGGACTGCCTTCATGTGAGGTAATAGATTCTCCTCTTGATTTTAAGATGTTACTTGGTCTTTTTATAATTATACTTTCTATTATTATAGCTTTTAGGCTCCGTAGAAAAGATCCCCTTATATCTTTCTGTATTTTTGCTTACTGGACAATGTTTATTCCTTCTTCCTCTGTTTTACCTGTTTTTCAGTATGTGGCAGACAGATGGATGTACCCTTCCCTCCCTTATATATCTCTAATCACTGCCATACTAATTATAAGATATATAAAGAAGCCGGAGATTTCTATAGTCTCTGCTATATTATTAATAGTTTATTTCGGTATAAGCAGTTTTTTTATGAATTACCACTGGAAGAATCCCTTAAGTTTTTACACTCAGTGTGCAAAATATGGCACTAATGAGATTGGTTATATAAATCTGGGACTTGCCTGTATGCTTACAGATGATAAAGAGGCAAAATTTTATTATGAAAAGGCTTTGAAAGTAAATCCACGGTACTATCTGGCTTATATAAATCTTGGACTCTGGTATCTGACTCACGGTGATAAGGAAAAAGCTCTGGAAATGATGAAAAAAGGAGTAAAATATACACCCAGGGGTTGTGAACCCTATCCTTATTACTGGTATGGAAGGACTCTGGAGCACAATGGTAGAAATAGAGAAGCTTTTTATCAGTACAAAAAGGCTATTCATAGTAGCCCAAAAAATCCTGATCTTAAAATTCTCTATGATGGAGCGTTAAATGCCAGAGATATTGGGAAATATAAAGAAGCTGTAGAGTATTTTGAAAGATATTTGAAATTTGATCCTTCTAATAAACAGGTGAAAGATATGCTTGTAGAATGTCAGGAAAAATTGAAGAATAGTGAAAAGTGAAAGGTGAAAAGTTCAGGTGATTTACCCTCCTTGACAGAGTAATTAAATTCTGTTATATTTTTATTACTAAAGTAATAAAGGTGGTGGTACATAATGATGCATAAAAATAATGAAATTGAATTTAGATGTAGCTTTATTGTGCCCACCACCAGAAGAAAATAATTATTAATTTAAATACATTTTAAAACCGGTGTCACCACCGGTTTTAAATTTTTATAAAGCTGTGGGCATATTACAGCTTTATTTTATTGAAAGGAGTGGTAATAAGTATCAGTACTAATAAAGGTACCCATACCACTACTTCCACAAGATTATTAAAACTCGATTTCGGAGGAGAAGTATTTGATTCACCGGGAATTAAACAATTAGGCCTTCCTGCAATAGAGAGAAAAGAACTTTCAGGGTTATTCAGAGAATTCAGAGATAAAACAGGTCTCTGCGAATTCCATGACTGCTCTCATATCTATAAAGAACATTGTGCTATAAAAGAATCTGTGGCGTCAGGCAAAATATCAGAACAGAGATACGGGAGTTATGTAAGGATATGAAAAACACCGGGTTAATAGTCAACTAAATTTTATTTCTTAGAAGGAACTCTAAAGAATTTAGTGAACTTTAAAGGATATTTTGCATCAGGGGCGAGGCAATGCCTTGTCCCTGCAAATAAACTCATTTTCCGAGGGGAGGAAACTGTGATTAAAGAATTTTACTATAATCCTGAAGTGGATATAACCAGTGTAGAACTTGAAAATGGCATGAAAATTTTAATAAAGAATATGGCCGGTTCTGAAATGATATCTATTAATCTATGGATTAATGTAGGCTCTAATAATGAACCGGATAATATGTCAGGTATATCTCATTTTATAGAACATATGCTCTTTAAAGGAACAGAGAAACGTAAAGTAGGTGAGATGTCAATAGAAATAGAAGCTCTTGGAGGTTATCTGAATGGTTTTACAAGTTATGAAGCAACAGCATATCAGATTACCGTACCAAAAGCAAATCTTTTCAAAGCACTTGAAATTCTATTTGATGCACTGGAGAATTCTTCTTTTGATTCCCTGGAGATAAAAAAAGAGGCTCAGGTTATTATAGAGGAATGTAAAATGAGAGATGATACCCCTGCTGTTCTTTGCTGGGAAAATTTTATGCGTCTTGCCTATAAAAAACATAGATATAGAAAATCCATAATAGGGGAAGAAAATTTAATAGTGAATTTTTCCAGAGAAGATTTATTAAATTTCTATAAACATTACTATTGTCCCGGTAATATTACTCTTATACTTGCCGGGGAAATTGAAGTTCAGGGTTTTATAAAACAATTCTCAGAACTATATGAAAATTTCAGACAAATTGAAGTTTCTCATGATCTTTCTCCTCAGGAACCTTTACAGAGAGAACTTCGTTATAATTATCTCAGAGGTGATATAGAGAGAACTTATATAAATATAGGTTTTCATATTCCCAATCAACTTCACTCTGATGCATTTACTATGGAAGTTCTGTCTTTTATTATGGGTCAGGGAAGAAGTTCCAGATTATATCAGGAGATTAAAGAGACAAAACAGCTTGTTACTTCTATAAGTGCCAGTAATATAAATGGCAGAGACCCCGGAGTTTTTATCATCTCTGCCATAACTGATGAAAATAAAGTCTTATCTTCAATTAAAACTATATGGAATGAAATTGAAAAATTTAAATATGAAACAGTTAGAAGTGAGGAACTTGAGAAGGCAAAAACTTCAATAGAACACGATTATTTATTTGCCCTTGAAACAGTAGACGGCCAGACTGATAAAATTGGTTACTGGTCAAGCTTAGGGGATTATACTATGTCAGTAAAATATCTGGATATTTTAAAAAAGATTTCTCCAGAGGATATAAAAGAAGTAGCCAGTAGATATTTTAATCCTGATAACTGCAGTATAAACATATATGCTCCTTTGTTCAATGGTGAAAAAGATTCCCTTAACATGTCTTCAGAAGAGATGAAAACTTTTATTACAGGAGAGAAGAATAGAACAGATTTATCCGGTTATGATAAAAAGACTTTAATAAAAAAGATTTCTCCTGTACCGGAGAAGATAATACTTAAAAATGGTGTAACTTTACTGGTAGAAGTGGATAAATCTTTACCTGTAGCCTGTGTTTATGGGGCTTTTAGTGGTGGTGTAAGATTTGAACCCAGAGAAAAAAATGGACTCTCAAGGTTAATGAATAAACTCCTCATAAAGGGTACAAAAAATCGAAAAGCCAGAGAAATAGCCAGTGATATAGAATCACTTGGAAGTTATTTATATCCCAGATCTGGTAAAGATACTTTTGCCCTTTCCATGTCTTTGCTTAAACGTTATTTAAAGGATGGTCTGGAGATATTTTTTGATGTTTTAAATAACCCGGTTTTCCCTGAAGAAGAAATAGAAAAAGAAAAGGTCTTTACTCTTGCAGAAATTCGTGAAAAGAATGATGATCCTATGAGGTTGTCCATAGAGTTATGTGATAGCCTGGTTTTTAAAAACCATCCTTATGGTATGTCAACTACAGGTGATAAAAAAAGTATAAGTAAAATTCAAAGGGAAGATTTAGTGAATTTTTATAATAAATACATTCATGGAGAAAACTTTTACATATCTGTTGTAGGTGATGTTAGTACAGAAGAGATAATTTATATAATAGAAAACTCTTTTTCCAGAAAGCCTACTCTGGATTGGCATTCTGTCACAGGTCTTCCTGTAGAACCTCCCGCAACATCAATAAGAAAATCAGTTAAAAAACGAGATATAAGGCAGTCCTCAATTACTACAGGTTTCCTGGGCCCTGAGGTCACATCAGAAGATTGTCTCAGCTTTATGGTGTTGAATTCAATACTTAGTGGTATGGGGTCAAGGCTTTTTATAGAACTCAGAGATAATAAAGGTCTTGCCTATGCTGTTTTTTGTTATCTTGATTACGGTATGGAAAACAGCTGTTTTAAGACTTATATTGCTACCGGTCCGAATTTAGAAAAAGAAGCTATAAAAGGTATTCTCTATGAGTTAAAGAAAGTTAAAGATGAAGGAGTTTTTGAACATGAAGTTCAAAAAGCAAAAAACGTAATTAAAGGTAAGTATCAGATGAATCTCCAGGAACGTATCTTTCGTGCTTCCCGATATTCGACTTATGAAATAATTGGACTGGGTTATGAAAGAGTCAGAAAATTTTCGAATCTTATTGATAAGGTTACCCTTCAGGATGTAAATAGAGTAGCTTCTAAGTATTTAGATCTTGAAAATTATTCTATTGCTATAATAAGGCCTAAGTACGGCAACAGGTAAGTTAGTATCTATCTCGCAAGTCTGTCCCTGTCCGGGCTCTTACGCAAAATCTATGATCCTGTTACAATGAAATCTGTTATTACAGAATATACAGTTTTACATTTATTTAAGTTATAACTTTCTCCTTTGACGGCATATCTTTTGCTCCAGAGCCCGAACAGGGACAGGTGTGTATATTTAAAATTTTTTGGATACTTTTTTATCTGGAGCGGTACTAAGTACGGCAACAGGCAAGTTAGTATCCATCTCGCACGTCTGTCTCTGTCCGGGCTCTTACGCAAAATCTATGATCCTGTTACAATGAAATTTGT
>Ga0302240_1001747_pt1 | contig 16289 bp, 13 predicted proteins | sample AAG_UR_His_MG_FD_193538 | JGI IMG/M metagenome (GOLD analysis project Ga0302240, IMG submission 193538) | Enriched activated sludge microbial communities from anaerobic digester in WTTP, New Holstein, Wisconsin, United States - AAG_UR_His | ecosystem: Engineered > Bioreactor > Anaerobic >... | reverse complement strand
TATTGAGATTGGCACTTTATTTTATTTACCTGACATGTTATAATTGAGAAAGAAATCTTGGTAGAAAGAAGTGATTTTATGGCTCAAATGAGAAGAATGAGCAAAGAAGCTATGAATCTCTGGGCGGCCAGAATGGGAAAAAGGGACGAAAAGCTTACTGAAAAAGAAATTCAGTCTGCAGCAGAAACATTCGTTAAGGCCATAAAAGACAGTGAAAAGAAAAAGAAGGTAAAATTTGACTCTGTGGCACTTACGAAAAGTAAGATTCACATCCTGGCTGAACAGGATCTAACTCCTCAGCTTAAAGCAAAGGTTGAAAATTTTAACCGTTTTGAACGTGGAATAAAAAAGACTGAAGCAGCAAAAGCCAGAATCAAAGCACAGGTTAATAAACAGTTCTAAGGAGTTTTTAAATGATTGAAGCCTTTGCACCTGTAAGGATTGATCTTGCAGGAGGAACTCTTGACATTTATCCCCTCTATATATTTGAACATGGTGGAATTACAATAAACCTCGCCATAAATCTCCTGAGTTATGTAAAAGTGATACCTTCAGGAAAAACCTTAAAATTTTATTCTGAAGATATGGATATAAAAGTAGAAACAGATAATCCAGACAGTTTACTCGAAGGAGATTTTGATCTTCTCGCAAGAACAGTAAAATTCTATAAACCCTCCAGGGGACTCGAAATTATCACAAGAAATCCCATCCCAAAGGGATCTGGACTCGGTGCATCTTCTTCTCTTCTTATGGCTTTAAGTGGAGCTTTAAATAAACTTACAGAGAAAGGATATGACAGAAAAGAGATAATTCATATTGGAGCAAATATAGAAGCTCAGTCCATTAAAATACCGACAGGGAAACAGGATTATTATGCTGCCATATATGGCGGGTTAAATGCTATCTGGTTTAATATGGATGGAGTGGAAATAGAACCTCTTCTTAAAGATGAAAAAGATCTTAAAGAATTTGAGAAGAGACTGATTCTTACCTATACTGGAGAGTCAAGATTTTCAGGTACTAATAACTGGGAAATGATGAAAAGATATATAGATGGTCATGCTGTTCAGAATATGAGAAATATAAAGAAAACAGCTGAAAAAATGAGGATTTCAATAATTAATAAAGATTTTAACGGAATAGCATCTCTTTTAGCTGAGGAATGGGAAAATAGAAAAAGTCTGGCCTGCGGGGTAACTACAGATAGGATAGATTTTCTTATGAACTTGGCCAGATCTGCCGGCGCTCTGGCAAGTAAGATATGTGGTGCCGGTGGCGGTGGATGTATGGTAACAATTACAGAACCGGAAAATAAAAAAACTATAATTTCTGCCCTGGAAAATAGAGGAGCAAAAGTAATGGATTTCTCAATAAATAAAGAAGGGTTAAGGGTTATTGAAAGTAATGACAAATAAAAGTGTAATCATACAAAAGGACCTTCATGCAAGGCCCGCTACATTACTCATTCAGAAAGCTATAGAATATAAAAATACAAAAATCTGGATTAAAAGAGACGAAAAAAAAATCCGTCTTAATAGTCTCATAGCTTTATTAGCTCTGGGGCTTAAAAAAGATACTGTTGTCATTATAGAAGCAGAAGGAGATGTTGAAAAAGAAGTGGTGGAATTGCTATCAGACTTTATAGAAAAAGGAATGCCAGAAGATGGATAGAGTGGAAATCGTTTCACCAGGTATTGCAACAGGAAGGCTATTTATAAGTAAAAAAACTGTATCTTTTTCCAAAAATGATTTTATCGGTATAGATGAGGAAAAAAACAGGTTTAAAAAAGCAATCAATAAGTGTAAAGCTGAAATAGAACAATTAAAAAATAAAACGATAAAGAAACTTTCCCGGAAAGAAGCAGATATTTTTCAATCCCATCTGTTTTTTCTCCAGGATCCTATGCTCATAGATGACACACTGGATTTAATTGAACAGAGAAAAATTAAAGCAGAAGAAGCTCTCCAGAATAAACTGAATGAACTTGAGATTTTATTTTCTGAAATACCGGATCCTCTTTTTAAGAATCGCTGGACTGATCTTAAGGATGTAGGAGAAAGACTTCTCCGTCTGCTCTTTAAAGATGAAAAAAGTATCTCCCATAATGAAAAAATAATATTATTATCTTCTGAAGTAACTCCTTCTGAAATACTGGAACTCTCAGATAACCTCTCAGGCATAATAACAGAACATGGTTCTGAAAATTCCCACAGTGCAATCCTTGCGAGAGCTCTTAAGATCCCTATGATGATAAAAAATAAGGCCCTCAGTATTTTTAAAAATGACGAAGAGATCATTCTGGACTGCAAAGAAGGTCTTATAATAGAGAGACCCGATGAAGAAAAACGAAAATATTATCAAAATAAAATTATTGAAAGTATCTCAAAAATTCTTATAAAGCCAGAACCTGAAGAAACATGGACTGCTGATGGAGTAAGAATTACACTTCTTGCCAATATAATGAACAGAGGTGAAATAGAAGATGTAATAAAATCAAAAGCAGAAGGTGTGGGAATCTACAGAACTGAATTTGCCTATCTCAATCATCTGCCGCAGGAAGAAGAATTATATAAAGATTATAAAGAAATCCTGGAGAAACTGTCACCTCTGCCTGTAATATTCAGAACACTTGACTTAGGGGCCGATAAATGGCCAAAATATCTTCTACCGCTTCAGGAAAGTAATCCTTCTCTTGGATTAAGAGGTATAAGGTTTTCTTTACAGAATGAAGAGATATTTACTTCACAGATAAGGGCAATACTGAGAGCATCTGTATATGGGAAAGGGAAAATAATATTTCCTATGGTTACATGTCTTGAGGATATAATAAAGGGAAAAAATATAATAAAAGGAATCTGTGAAGAATTAAATGTTGAACTTCCCCCTTTAGGGATAATGCTTGAAGTGCCTTCTTCGGTTCTATGTGCTGAAGGTCTTGCTAAAGAAGTAGATTTTATGAGTATCGGTACAAATGATCTAATTCAGTACACCATGGCAGCAGACAGGGAAAGAGAGGACACAAAAAAGTGGTATCAGTCCATTCATCCTGCAATGTTAAAACTTTACACTATAGCTTCAGAAGCCGGAGAAAAACATAACATATCTGTAAGCGTCTGTGGTGAAATCGGTGGAGATCCTTCCATAGTTCCAATTTTAATCGGATGTAACATAAAGCAATTCAGTATGGTTCCATCCAGAATACCTTTTATAAAAGAAAAAATAAGTAAATTGAATTATAAGAGACTAAAAGAACTTGTCCCTAAAGCTATAAATTGCCATAATACTGAAGAGGTTCAGGAAATTTTTAGACACAAAACGTAAAAAGTATAATATTATTACTCTTTTCACTTTTTACATATCTTCTGCTATTCTCGTCAGTCTCGATGTTCTGTAGTCATTTCTTAAAGTTGAAGTAGTCCCATAACATATTATTTTCTGATAGTAATCAAAAATAGCATCTTTATTTTTTTCTCTTCTCTGTAAGTCAGACATATTCTCTAAGGCTTCATTTATGATAGTCATACTTCTGGTAAAACTGTCTTGTTTTTCAGGGGAAGCTTTTTTTAGATACATTTCGAGTTGATCACCATAGATTTCGAGTTGTTCCATAGCCAGGTCAATAGTCTTCTTTCGGGCAAATTCGGCAGATTTCTGTGTATAAAAATCATCAGAAACATCACTTGCAAAATTCTCTATAATCTCTTCCTCTTTATCTGTAACAAAGATTTTTTGATTATAAATTCTGATCTTCTTTTTCCCTTCCAGATCTGTATATTCCACTTGTACCTGAAAAGGTAACTCCTGATTAACAGAAAGGTCTTCAAGAAGGTTCAGAGTACAACAGAACCTTCTATCGGGATTCATAGCCCCGGGCTCTAATTCAAAAAACTTATCCTTTTTATGAAATAAAACCTCTCCACTGAGCTCATTTAACATAAGACTGGAGTGTATAAATACTCTAACTTTTACATTTTTCGCTATAATATCTGATTGAGAGAGAGCGTAAAAGGAGCTGGCAATCTCATTAGCAGTAACAAAATAAATATCTCCTCCTGTCATATGGGCCATCTCCCCTATAGTGTCCAGTCCAATCGTAGCAGTCATATACGTCCTGACACCGATAATCTCAATTATTATACCTTTTCTGGAGCAGTAATCTCCCAGACGATTATAAAAATCGGTTTTCACCATCGTCTTATCATATCTCTCTATCAATCCCACACCTAAATTTGCAGTACCATCGGTAAGTAAAAGGATTCTTCCGTTTTCCTTTAAAAGAGCGACAGCACCAAGTACTGCCGGTCCCAGAGCAGTAGTATGTTCTACTTTAAGTGTAGAAATCAGCGATATCCATTTCTTATAACTACTCTGAATCTTTTCAAATTGAAAATTCACCTGATTAAACACAGACCATATAATATCTTCCTGATCGAGATAGTCACCACTTATCTTAACAATCTCTTTGCCTTCTGAATTATAAAGAATGATGAAGTCTGAAAAAGTTATAAGGGCAAAACCTGTATCTGGAGAATTTACTGAGAGATTCTTCAATGTCTCTATAAGGCTACTTTTTACAGCATTAAGAGAACTGGCTATCATAGAAGCAGAAATATCTATACAGGCCACTATATTATTATGGAATTCTTTCTTTTTTTCTTTTTCCTGGGGATATTCTATTTCTATGATGTCTTCCTGTAAAGACTTAAACGTTTCAAAGGTATCTCTGTCTATGTTATTCAAAGATTTACAGAATTCACAAATAAAATGAAGCCCTCTGACAGGGTCATCCTTAACAGACTTCATATCCGTAATTGCAGCACCGCAGGAAGGACATATTACAGGCTTAGCTGTAATCATTGAAATCTGTTTTTCCTGTTCATCAAAGGATATACGGGCTATAAGAGGATCGATAAGATTACTTTCACTCTTTGTAGAAAGAATATATTTATTTGATAATTTCATTTTTTTCACCTTCTCTGAAAAATACTCAAAAAATTCTGAGTTTACCGGTAACTATTCAAATAACTATTACACCAAAAAGTATATACATAAATTATTGCTCCTGTTACTTAATTATAATAAAATATCCCATATAGAGCAAGAACAATTTATAGTTAGTTTTAGAAAATATCTTCCTCTGAAGTAGTATGGTAATAGAGGAATCCTTTAACCCACATCGAATTAAACAAAAAAAACTAACTGAAAGGAGAGAGAGCTGTTTGATTATAGACGCACATGCTCATATACAGGAACTTATCGGTTCAAGCTGGAATTCTCCTCCTGAAAGACTCATATCACTTATGGATAGAGCCGGTATTGACAAAGCTATTGTAATGACCTATTCAGATATGCCAGGGAGTGACTCAGAGCTTTTACGCTATGTAGCAGAAGCCACACAAGAATATCCTGCAAGACTGATAGGGTTTGCGAGATTAAATCCGGGTTATGGCCCCCTGTCAGAAGAATTACTTGTTCTTGCTATTACTAAAATGGGTATGAAAGGACTTAAACTGCATCCTGTCGGCTATGGTATTCATCCAGGAAATGAGGTAACTATAAAATTAATAAAAAAAGCTGCAGAATTCAATGCTCCAACACTTTTTCACTGTGGTGATGAAGAATATACCCTTCCATTGCAGATTGCTGAAGCTGCAAAAAAATGCAGTGAAGCTACGATTATTCTTGGTCATATGGGAGGCTATTTTCATGTTCAGGATGCCATAAGGGTAGCTGAAAAATATCCCAATATAATACTTGAAACATCTGCTATGCCCTATCCATATCTTATCAGAGAAACTGTTGACAGGATTGGACCTGAAAGGGTACTATTTGCAAGTGACGGACCTGGATGTGACCCTCTCCTGGAAAGAAAAAAAGTTGAACTGGCAAATCTTTCAAAAAAAGAAATAGAGCTTATCTTTTCAGAAAATATAATTAAGATTCTGGAAAAAGTAAAAAAATACTGAGAGGGGGTAAAGAGAGTGGTAATAGATTCCCATGTCCATGTAGGAGAATCTCTTTTTGGATATAAACTGACAGTAGAAGAACTTCTATCCTGTATGAAGGAATGTAAAATTGATAAAGCTATAATATCTCCAGTAAAGCCGCGTAATTATCATTTTGAGCCGGAAAATGACTTTATTGCTAATTGTGTAAAAGAATTTCCTGATAAATTTATAGGATTTGGAAGAATAGATCCATGGCAGAAGGAAAAAGCTCTGGAAGAAATAGATAGATGTATTAAAACACTGAAATTTAAAGGTCTCTTTCTTCATCCATGGGAAGAATCATTTCTTGTAAATGGGAAACTCCTTTATCCTGTTATGGAGAAAGCCATGGAATACAATATACCTGTAATGATCTCAGGAGGGCATGTAAGAGTATCAGAACCACTTCAGATAGGAGACATAGCTGGAGAATTTCCAAAAGTAAATATTATAGCCACAAGTGGAGGCCAGATAAATATATGCGGTATGGCCCTTTATGATGCAGAAAATATGCTGACAGAAAATAAAAATGTATATCTCGAAACATCCGGTATATACAGACAGGATTTTATAGAAAATATGATCCGTAAATTAGGCTCTTTTAGAGTATTATATGGAAGTAATGCTCCGGTTATGGATATACGATATGAAATAATGAGAGCCACAACTGCACGGATATCAGATGAGGAAAGGGAAGATATTCTGGGAAGAAGTATTAGTAAGTTAGTGAAGGATGAAGAGTGAAAAGAAGTGAGCAGTGAAAAGTGAAGAGATTTACGTAAACTATAGTTTACTTCTCACCTCTCACCGATCACCCACAAAGAGAGGAGAAATAAAAAACAATGAACTACAAAATTGCAGATCCAGAACTTGCAGAACAGGGAAGATTAAAAATCAGATGGGCAGAATCCAGAATGCCTGTAATGATGGCACTGAAAGAAAAGTATTCTGAAACAAAACCACTGAAAGGCATGAGAATAGCAGGTTGTCTTCATGTAACAAAAGAAACGGCAGTACTTGTTAAAACACTTGTAGCAGCAGGAGCTGAAGTATCCTGGAGCGGATGTAATCCCCTTTCCACACAGGATGATGTAGCAGCTGCTCTGGCAGAAGAAGGTATATCTGTATATGCCTGGCATGGCCTTACAAAAGAAGACTTTTACTGGTGTATAGAAAAAACCATAGAATTTGAACCAACACTGACACTTGATGACGGGGCAGATCTCATATTTACACTCCACAATAAACATCCCCATCTTGCTGATAGAGTTATTGGTGGTACAGAAGAAACTACCACAGGGGTACACAGACTGAGAGCTATGGGAGAAGCAGGAAAACTGAGATACCCTGTAATAGCAGTAAATGATGCTGAAACAAAATGGGACTTTGATAATGTCTATGGCACAGGACAGTCATCTATAGATGGTATTCTGAGATCCACAAATATTCTTATTGCAGGTAAAACCTTTGTTGTTGCAGGATATGGCCACTGTGGGAAAGGGTGTGCTATGAGAGCAAAGGGACTTGGAGCAAATGTAATTGCCACAGAAATCAAACCAACAGCAGCATTGAAAGCAATACTGGATGGTTTCAGAGTTCTTCCTATGGATGAAGCAGCCAAAATTGGAGATATTTTTATAACTGCAACAGGTATGAAAGATGTAATAGTTAAAAGGCATTTCGAGTCAATGAAAAATGCGGCTATAGTCTGTAACACCGGCCACTATGATTGTGAGATAAATATAAAGGATCTTGAAAGCCTTGCTGTATCTAAAACGGAAATAAGAGCCAATAATGAAGAGTATACTATGAAAGATGGCAGAAAAATCTATCTTCTGGCTCAGGGAAGACTGGTAAATCTTGCAGGTGCAGAAGGCCATCCTTCTGAGGTAATGGATATGAGTTTTGCAAACCAGTTTATGTCAATGATGTATCTTGCAAAAAAAGGAAGAAACCTTGATAAAAAGGTTCATGATATAACAGAAGCTCAGGATCAGGAAATAGCCGGTCTCAAACTTGGAACTATGGGAATAAAGATAGATGAACTTACAGAAGATCAAATTGCCTATATAAGTGATTACAGTGCGGGAACGTAAGAAAAGAGGTCGTGAAAATCAAAAACTGATGGAAACACTGGTTACTATATCAGATAGTATTCAGGAATAAAACTTCCTATGTATAATAAAAATATTCTTATAGCAGATGATAATATAGACCTTTTAGAGGTATATGAAACCTTATTCAGTGAATTTAATAGTATTTCTAAAAACATTGAAGAAGGTTTTATTGTAAAAACCTTTGAGACCGGCATATATCTTTTGGAGTACTTCAAAGAAGAAGTACACAAGGGAAATAAAATACCTCTTGTTATACTGGATATGTTAATGCCCGGCTTAGACGGGCTGGAAACAGGTAAATTACTCAGAAAAATCGATTCTGACGTAATTATCGTTATTATTACGGCATATCCTGATAAAATATCCCTGGAGTCTATAAAAGCACAACTGAAAGAGGAAATATATTACGTACCAAAACCATTCAGGCCAAAAGAGATTTATTGCCTTGTAGATTCCCTCTTAAAAAGCTGGAATAAAAAATTTCAGATTAAGGAAAGTGAGGAAAGATATAAAGTCTTATTTGAAAATACAGGTACTGCCACATGTATATTAGAGGAAAACCACATAATATCACTTGCCAATACAAAATTCCAAAAACTCACAGGTTATACAAAAGAAGAGATAGAAGGCAAAAAAACCTGGACAGAATTTGTCGTAAAGGAAGACCTTGAGAAGATGGTATATCAGCATAAACTGAGAAGGGTCAGTCCTCATGAAGCTCTAAAAAATTATGAGTTTCGCCTCATAGATAAAGAGGGCAATATAAAGAATATATTCCTTACTGTCGATTTAATTCCAGGGACAAAAAAGAGCGTAAGTTCTCTTATGGATATTACCGAGTGGAAGCAGACAGAGGATGCCCTGAGAAAGTCTGAGGAAAAGTACAGAACTATTGTTGAGAATATCTTTGATATAGTCTATACCTATGACATTAACGGAAAAATTATGTTTATAAGCCCACGTGTTTCTTATTACGGGTACAGGCCTGAGGAAGTCATAGGCCATAGCTTTATTGAATATGTTCATCCTGATGATATAGAATATGTCCTTTCAGACTATCAAAGAACTATAGACAAAAAAGTAGATACTACAACTATATGCCGCATTATCACACCGAGAGGAATGAATTATATAGAAGAGATTTCAAGACCTGTAGTGGATAAAAACGGTAATATCGAGTACATTATAGGAGTCATACGGGATATTACAGAACGAAAAAAAACAGAAGAAGAACTTCACCGTATTGCCACTGCTATTGAACAGGCGGAAGAAACCGTTTTAATTACAGATAAAGATGGAACTATTCAGTATGTGAATCCTGCTTTTGAAAAGATTACGGGTTATAAAAAAGATGAAGTAATGGGGAAAAAACCTTCCATACTGAAAAGTGGATCTCATTCTAATGAATTCTACAGTTCTATGTGGGAAACCCTTGAAAAAGGAAAAGTCTGGAAAGGACGTTTTATTAATAGAAAAAAAGATGGAAATCTCTATAATGAAGAAGCTACAATTTCCCCGATAATGGATAATACAGGAACTATTACAAACTATGTAGGCGTAAAAAAAGATATAACAAAAGAATTAAAACTGGAAAAACAATTGAATCATATTCAAAAAATGCAGGCTATAGGCACTCTGGCAGGAGGAATTGCCCATGACTTTAATAATATCCTTGTAGCTGTTCTGGGATATATACAGATTTCACGTTATGATATCGGTGATACAAAAACAATTCAAAAAAATCTTGATCATATGCACAGGGCATGTGAAAGAGCTATAAACCTGGTAAAGCAACTTTTGACCTTCAGCCGCAACACTGAGGGAGAAAAAAAGCCTCTATATATAGGAAATATTATAAAGGAAACTCTTAAATTCTTAAGGCCCTTAATACCTGCAACTATTAAAATAAAAGAAAATATAAAAGAAAATTCCCATATGGTAATAGCTGACCCGATTCACATCCATCAGATAATAATGAATCTATGCAATAATGCAGCTTATGCTATGAGAGAAAAACATGGTATATTAGAAATTATTCTGGAAAAGACAATTTTTACATCTGAGGATTCATTATTATCGAAGGAAATGAAATCCGGCACTTACATAAAATTAAGTATAAGTGATACAGGTCACGGTATGAACCAGGCAATTAAAGAACGTATCTTTGAACCGTATTTTACTACAAAAAAAATAGGAGAAGGCTGTGGCATAGGACTTTCTGTAGTACATGGAATTGTTACAAGCTATGGTGGAGTAATTACAGTAGAAAGCAAAGAAGGAAAAGGAAGTACTTTTCATATATTCTTACCGGCCATTGAATATAATGTAATTCCTGAAAACATAAAACCATTAACATTGCCTAAAGGGAATGAAAGGATACTATTTGTTGATGATGAAGAAGATATGGTTCTTGAGATAGCAGAGAAAATATTAGTAAAACTCGGCTATAAAGTGGTTACTAAAACAAGCAGTATGGAAGCACTGGAATTCTTTCGTAAAGAGCCAGATAAATTTGATCTTATAATTACCGATGAAATTATGCCGGAGATGAAAGGAAGTGAACTGGCAAAAGAATTATTAAAAATAAGACCTGATATACCTGTAATCCTTACGTCAGGCTTCATTGAATATATAGATCGGGAAAAAGTCAGAGCTATAGGAATCAGAGAATTTATAATAAAGCCCTTTGATATAAATAACTTTGCCGCAATAATAAGAAAGGTTCTGAAACAAAATGCACGGTTATGAATATATACAATCACCAGCTTATGGATTATGATTATCTACATTTTTCTCTGCTTCCACAATATCTTCAGAGCTGAACTTTTTTGCTGTAAAGTTACTTAGATGAAGAATATTAGCAGGATCTAATTTTTGAATGGCTTTATTCAGTATCTTCTTTATCTTAGAACCTGACTCTCCTTCTTTTGTCTGAGTATGGAGAAGGGGCACTTCGGTAGATTTTTTTTCTAAAGATCCTTCTACAATTTTTTCACTTAAACTTTTATCATAAGCAGTTTCTAATTTACCTTCTTTTAAAAACTTTATTATATTTATACCACATTCGACACAATATTTTGCTTTCTCATTATTAAGTCTCCTGCAAAGGGGACAGATAACTTTATTTTTATCATTCTCAGTCCCAGTCTCAGGTTTCTTCGGAGAAATCTCTCTATCCTTCTTTAAAGTCAGTGCCTTCAATAAGTATGGACTTGCTTCAGGTGAAATGGGGTTCCCTCCAAAAAAAGCTTTTCTTATAATCTCTTCTAAATCATCCCAGAGAGTACAATTTTTCAGTATATAACCTGATGCACCGGATTTAAAACAGTTTAAAAATTCTTCTTCATTAAGATTGGCAGTAAGGATAATAATCCTGATAGAAGGACAGGATTTTAAAATTTTTTCTGTAGCTTCTATACCATCCATAAGAGACATTCTAATATCCATCAATATAACATCAGGCTTTTCTTCTAACGAAAGGATTGTATTTACTGCATCTTCCCCATTATGGGCTATTCCCATAACCTGAATGTCCTTAAAGCAGGAAGTCATATCTTTAAAACTATTGCATATATCAATATCATCATCTACAATAAAAACTTTTATATCTTTATTATCCTGAGAATCTTTAATTTTCTCAGAGCAAGTTATGAATTTACTGATTTTATCCTTACCCTTTCTAAATTTTATTTTATGTAAATTTAAAAGAGCATCTTTCAAATGAATGGCATCTTCAAATCTATGATCTACATCTTCAGAAAGACATTTCATTAAAATACTTTCCATCTCAGATGATACAAAAGGGGCAATTTCTCGGACAGATTTAAATGGTTTATAAGGAGATAGATTAGTTAAAAGTTCATACATAATAAGTCCAAGAGAATAAATATCTTTGCTTAATTCAAAAGTAGTCCCGGTGGTATCAACTATGAGATCTTCCAACTTGACTCCAAAATCAACTAAAATCAGAGTCTTATCATAATCTCTTATTATGAATTTATCCAGTTTCAGATTACCGGGCATAATAACAGGTTTATAATTATTTAAATATTCCAGAACCCTGCAGATCTGCATAGACCATTCAAGAACCTGTTTTTCAGGTAATCCTCTGGGGACTGCCTCTTTTAAAATCCTTTCCAGACTCCTGCCATTTATATAATCTGTAACAATAAAAAAAAAGTCCTTTTCCATAAAATAATCTGTCAGAAAAGGGAGATTGGGATGACGGAGATTAGAAAGGATATTTACTTTTTTTCTGAAGGTTTCTTCTATCATTTCTTTTTCAGGTAAAAGTGAAAATCCCTCTTTGTAAATTCTTCGTAAGGTACAGGGTCTATGTAAATATGTGTCATAAGAAAGTAATACACTCCATGTCTGTCCTGATGACAGATGAGAAATTACCCTGTATCTATTGTGGTAGAATTCTTCTCCCTGTTCATATGTGATTTGAAAGGGGGCTCCACAATTCTCACAGAAAAGAACATTCTCCAGATTTTCACTGGAGCATTCACTGCAATACACTTTTCATCCCTCACCGAAAATTGTAGAACTATTCAGTTATAACTTTATAACTTATTACAAAAATTATCCACACCGGTTCTGATCCATTTTATCCACTCATCAAAGCCTTCTCCCGTTTTACTGGAGAGAGGAAATATTCTGGCCTGTGGATTCAGTTTTAAGAAATTCTCATTAATTTTTTCAAGAGAGTAATCTAAATAGGGAAGTAAATCAATTTTATTTATAATCAAAGAAGTGGCAACACGAAAAATGCCGGGGTATTTTAAAATCTTATCATCCCCTTCAGTAGTGCTGTTCATAACTAAACTTATATTTTCTCCAAGTTTATAACCTGCAGGACAGATGAGATTTCCAACATTCTCTATGAAAATCAGGTCAGTCTTATGAAGAGGCAAATTTTCAAGGGCTTTTTGTATCATAGGGGCATTTAAGTGGCAACTTCCTCCGGTATTAATCTGTACAACCGGTATACCAAGTTTCTTTATTCTAACAGCATCTACATCAGAAGCAACATCTCCTTCTATTACAGATATTGCCAGATCAAGTCTTTTTATGGTTTCTTCTATAAAAGTAGTTTTCCCTGCCCCGGGAGACGAGAGAAGATTTACCATATATATTCTATGGTCATCCAATAATTTACGATTTTGCTCTGCTATGAGATTATTAGCACTTAAAATATCAGTCAACACAGGTATATTCATAGATCCACCTCAATATCTTCCAATAAAATTTCCTGGCCCGATAATAATTTAACATTTGGACTATAACATAAAGGACATAACATCATGAAATCCTTCACATTTGAAGTTATTCCACAGGATTTACATTCAATTTGAATATCTACTTTTTCAAATACCAGTAAGGCCCCTTCAGCTATTGTATCTTTACTGAATTGTTCAAAATAAAATTTAAAACATTCCGGATCTAACATAGTGAGGGCACCTATCTTTAATTTTAAAGAGAGAATTTTTTTTGCTTTATAACGTTCTCCCTGTTTAATTGCTATAGCAAGCATGTCATGTGTGAGAGATAATTCATGCATAGTATATACTCCTTTTAAGGTGAAACGTGAAACGTGAAACAATAATGTAATAGCGCTTAAGATACATTTACACTTCTTTTCACTTCTGCTCACTGCTCACTTCTTTTCACCCTTCATCTAATTCTTTCAAAACCAGTTCCACCATAGAGGAAATGGCTTTTTCCACTTCACTGGAAAGCTCCATAGAAAATCTATTTTCTACTTTTTCTATTTCCATTCCGAGTAATATAATCTTACGGGATATATTATCAGGATACAGCATTGAACCTATTTTCACAACCTCTGCAATTCCTAACTGATGCATAGAAATAAGACTATCCCTGCTCATATTCTTAAGTTCTTCTACTTCAAATCTATAACAATCCCCTTTATTGCCACCAAAGGTAACTGCATCTACTACTATTACTTTATCTATATCCATAAAATAATCCAGTAAATCTAAACCCCTCACTTCTCCCTCCACTAGATCCACATCAGATGAAACAAATTCCCTTAATTCCTGAATAACACGAAGGCCAAGACCATCATCGCCGGCTATTAAATTACCACATCCAATAATTCTACTCTTCAGAATATTCTACTCCAGTTCTTTTATATATTTTTCAGCATCAGTAGCATATTCACCCTGGTGAGACACCTTTAGATACTTTTTCAAATGAAGAAGAGCTTTAAATATCTTTTGCTGTTCTTTATAAACCAGTCCTATATGAAAATGTACTTTTATATCTGAAGGATCTATTCTTAAAATATTCAGATAGCTTGAAAGAGAAGTATCAAAATCGCCTGATTTATAGCAGGCTTCACCAAGTTTCCATAGTAATAGTAAATCATCAGGTTTCTCTTTAAGTTTCTCTTTAAGTTCCTGAATAGAATATATTTTATCTTCTTCTTCAATTACTTCTTCCTCAATTACTTCTTCTTCCACTTCTTCTTCTTCCTCAATTACTTCTTCTTCAATTACTTCTTCTTCCAATTCCTCTTCTTCCTCAATTACTTCTTCTTCCACTTCTTCTTCTTCAATTACTTCTTCTTCCACTTCTTCTTCAATTTTCTCTTCTTCCGGAAGTTTCTTTAACTTACTAGTATTATATTTTACCTTCACACGTCCTGCCTTTATATCATTCCACTCTTCAATAAGAGTCTCTATATATTTTCTGGCTTCAAAGACCAGCCCGGTATCAGTTGTAACAGCAAGACACTCATTTAAATGTAAAAGAGCTTCATTAATTCTGTATTCATTTTTTAACTCAGGATTATGATTGAATTGCCGTAAAATAACCCTGGCTATATTTAAATGTGCTTTCCCATAGTTAGGATCTACCTCCAGAGCTTTGTTAAAGTTCTCAAGAGCAAGGGCATCATTATTTTCTTTATAATATTTTTCACCTTCCTCATTGTAAACATCGGATACAGGAATAATCTCAGTCTTAAGTGGCGTAAATACTCTGGTAATACAACTCATCTCCACTTCATCAGCATCACCGGTAAGAGTTGGAATCTTATCTTTCTCACCTTTTATTTTTTGAATGGATTTATCTATTACCATCTTCATATTAATACTGAAGGGACTTTCTTTACGTCTGGCTTCCTTCAATGGCTCAACAGCTCTTTCATCACCAAAATCTCCTAAGGATATAACAGCCTGTTTTCTAATCTGATGATTTTCATCTTTAAGGGCCTCCAGGAGATAAGAAAATCCTTCTTTATATTTAACATTACCAAGAGTATTTAAAACAGCTATCCTCACAGAAAGATCATTATCTGTTAATCTATCAACCAGAGGTTTAAAGGCCCGGGCATCTCTCTGTTTTTCCAGTATTGAGATTACCTCCTTACGAATAAGAGGTTCAGAATCCTTCAACATATCAATAAGAGGCAATACAAGTCTTTTATCCTGAATATTACTCAGACTCTTAAGTATATCTAATCTATCTTCCTGTCTGGCAACTTTCAGTTGTCTGATAGATATTTCAATTTTATCCATAGACTTTACCTGGGGTTCTTCTGGCAGCTTAATTACTACTTTTTTATCTCTTCCTGCAACACTCAGAGTTGTTCCACATGCTTCGCAAAACTTCGCTGAAGGTCTATTTATTCTATTACAGGCAGGACAGAATTTTTTCTCCTCTTTTACCTCTTTTTTCACTCCCTCCCTATATTCTATTACAGGTACAGGAGACGATTTCTTTTGAAAAGACCAAGCTCTCACAAGCAAATGACTTGCATCAGCTGAAATGGGAATACCTCCTGCAAAAGCCTTTTTAATAGATTTTTCCAGTTCCCCCCAGTAAGTATCACTTTTAAGGATATAACCTGACACACCGGCCTCAAAACATGCAAAAAATTCTTCTTCTTTAAGATAAGCCGTTACTACTACAATTTTAGTTACAGGAGAAATCTTCAAAATCTCTTTTGTAGTTTCTATACCGTCTATACCGGGCATTCTCAGATCCATTAATATTACATCTGGCTTTTTGTCTCCTTCTACAACTTTCTTTATAGCTTCCTCACCATTATTGGCAAATCCCATAACATGAATACCTTTGAAAAATTTTGCCATATCATTGAAGGCATCACAGATCTGAGTTTCATCATCTACAACAAGAACATTTATATCACCT